>Ga0114922_10004025_pt1 | contig 13666 bp, 12 predicted proteins | sample AartaG_FD_100975 | JGI IMG/M metagenome (GOLD analysis project Ga0114922, IMG submission 100975) | Deep subsurface microbial communities from Aarhus Bay to uncover new lineages of life (NeLLi) - Aarhus_00045 metaG | ecosystem: Environmental > Aquatic > Marine > Oceanic > Sediment | place...
AGTCCGATCAGCCACGAACCGGTTGAAAGCCGGTGAAACGATCAGAGCAGGCAAGCCGTAGACCGGCGTGAGGCGCTCGGAGGGCGTCCGTCCCCACTCCGTGCCGGTGACTAAATCGACAGATCCTTAAGGGCAACGCGTTGTCATCACCAAAACACGAACCAGACCATTTGTCACCGAAACAGCGACCAGATCAACGTCACGACCGCGGCGCCCAGCGTGGCCAGAGCGACACAGCCAAGGATGGTTCTGGCTCGCTCTCCGACAGCACTGAGCGGCTTGTCGATGCATTCCAATAGCCGCACGACGCCCGTGGCCGCGGGCAACGCGACCCTCTCGCCTTGGCGAAGGAGTCTGGCTCGCATCGCGGGCCACGACTGGCCGACCTCACGTTCTACCGGTGCGGCGCTGCCGGGCGCGGACCCCATGGCCGACGGGTCCGGATGCGTCTGGGCGGCGGCCGGCGTCTGGGCCTGCTTGAGTTTGGCCGGCTGTGGGCCGCCGCGCGCAGGCGGGGCGCCGAACGCATCGCAAGCCCCTTCGCCGGCCATCGGGCTCGTGAGGTCATCGTCGTCCAAGACCACGTCGTCGACCGAACCCGTAAACGGCTGGTCCTCTGCGTCTGGAAGTTCGTCCGCCTCCCCATCGGCAGCGGGGTGAGTCAGATCGTCGGGCGGATCATCGACGTGTTTCTCAGCGACATCACCGGCGGGCACGGGTTGGGCAGCGGTTGGGCCGACGTCGGCTGGTTGATCCGTGTTTTCGTCCGTGTCCGGGCTTTCCGCCGCCGACGGGGCGGCATCCTCGTCGGCGCCTACTTCCGTCCGGGCTGTTTCGGCGAGTCTTTCAAGTTCCGCCAGTTGGGCGTCAAGGTCGTCGCCCGGCGGCACGTCCGCATCCGAAGATGCGGCGTCAGTCTCCAGCACCTTGGCGGCTGCCTCCGGCTCGCCGATCTCGTGGCAGACCTCAGCCGCCAGATCGGCAGCGGCGGCCAGCAGCGAGTCGAGATCGTCCTCAGCACTGGCCCCCAGTACGGCATCGTCCGAGGGTTCGGGGGGGCTTGGATCGCTTGGTGGCTGGTCCGACATTCAGGAAGATCACTCGCAACGTCGAGTTCATCGGTCCATCGTCCGCGCGACGTTAGGAAACACCTCACGGGACGGATGTCGACCAATCGCGACAAAGCGGTTACACTGACCCTACGATGCTCTGGAACGCCTGGGACATCCTGTGCGAATCCGCCGTCTTCATCCTGGTCGGTTTTCTGATCGCCGGGGTGCTGGAGGTGCTGCTGTCCGGCAAGCTGGTCGTTCGTCTCCTGAGCGAGACCCGAAAGCGATCGGTGTTTCTTGCCACACTGGTCGGCATCCCCTTGCCGCTGTGTTCGTGTAGTGTTCTGCCCACGGCTGTAACCCTGCGGAAAAAAGGTGCCAGCAAGGGCGCTACGCTGTCGTTTCTGATCTCTACGCCCGAGACCAGCGTGACGTCGGTGCTGCTGACCTATTCGCTGCTGGGTCCGCGGATGGCGGTGTTTCGCCCGATCGCGGCGTGCGTGATGGCCCTTGCGGCGGGGCTGATCGAGAACGTGTTGGAGAAGCGTTTTCCGGCCGCCGAGTCGCCGGAAGGATCTGATGCGGATGCCCCGTCTGAGTCATGTTGCGAGGACGACGAAGACAGCGACACGTGTGGTCAGTCGCCCGTCGTAGCGTCCCCTGAGGATCAACCGGCTTCATGGCGCTTGCGCAGCGCTCTGCGCTACGCCTTTGTGGACCTGTTCGACGACATCTTCGGCTGGATTCTGGTCGGCATCCTGACGGCGGCAGCCATCCAGGCCTACATCCCGACGGACGTGCTCAACACGGTCCTGGGCGGACCGCTACAATCGATGCTGCTGATGGTGTTGATCGGTATACCGCTGTACGTGTGTGCGGAGGCCTCGACGCCTATCGCAGCCGTGCTCATCGCCGGCGGTGTGAACCCCGGGGCGGCGCTGGTTCTCCTTCTGGTCGGGCCGGCGACAAACATCGGCTCGCTCGGCGTGTTGCACGGTCTGCTCGGGCGGCGTACCGTGATCGTCTATCTGGTGACGATCATCGTGGTGGCCATGTTCATGGGCGGGTGGCTGAATGGGATCGTCACGAATTCCGATTTTGCCTTGGATGTTCGCGTGCTGAAGGAACCGCTTGTGCCGTCGTGGTTCAAGACGGTCAGCGCGGCGGGGTTTCTTTTGATCGGCATTGGCAGCGTGGGGCGGTTGCGCTACGTTCCGCGTTTGGCCGGCTGGCTCGATGCCAGGCTACCGCTTCCCGTTTCCGCCCTGGGGCTGAAAACGGCGGCGTGGATCATTTTGGCGGCCTTGTACATCTGCTCCGGCTTTTTCGCGATTCAGCCTGACGAAGTGGGCATCGTGCGGCGCTTCGGTGCGATTGTGCCATCGAAAGCGAACGTGACGCCGGGCTTGCACTACGCCTTCCCCTACCCGATCGATCAGGTTGACCGTGTTAAAGTAAACCGCGTGAATCGGTTGGTCATCGGTTTGGCAACCGGCGCGCAGGACGCCTCGGCGGACGAGTCAAACCCGGATGAGACGTGGTCTCTGGTGGGGGATGAGAACATCGCCGACATCAGCTCAGCCGTACACTGGGGCGCCGCCGAAGATCAGATTGCCCGTTTCCAATACAACGTAGCTGACCGAGAGCGGCTCGTGCGCGGCGTCATCCTTGGTGCGGCGCGCGAGGTGCTGGGTGGAGCATCGATCAACACGGTCTTCACATTGGACCGTCGCGGTTATGAGCAGGAGATTGAACGACTCGCACAAACGCGGCTCGAAGCTTACGGCAGTGGAATCCGCATTCACTCGTTCCATATCCTCGATGCCCACGCCCCGCCGCAAGTACACTCCGCCTTCCGCGATGTAGCCAGTGCGGTGGAGGATCGAGCCACGCTGATCGACGAGGCCAAGGCGGTCGAAGCGAGCTTGATTCCGGAATCGCGGGGTGAGGCGGTTGAACGCGTGGCCGAGGCGCTGGGGTACGCCGCCAGAACGACGCATCTTGCAGGCGGGCAGGCGGATCGTTTCCTGTCGGTGTTGGAGGTCTACGCGGCACACCCCGAGGTGACCGGGCAGCGATTGGAATTCGAGGCTCTTGAACAGGTACTGCCCAAGTTGCGCAAGTACATCAAGCCGCCCGATGCGGACGCAGGAGAACTGGAAATCTGGTTTGTTACGCCGGGCGCCGAAGAGGCGGTGTATGGGGGCACGGCCAGGCCGTGATGGAGGCGTGGTCTGGCAGGCTTAAAGCCTCTGACACAATGAAGGAAAAAGGGGTCAGGTTGATTTATTTAAGGGCATCGGCGTGCACGGCACGCCCTACACACTATCTGAGAAGTAAATAAATCAACCTGACCCCTTTTTTGATTCTTTTTTGATGGAGGCGCTGCCTGGCAGGTTTAGAGCCTATGACACAATGAAATGTGGGATGGGGTTTACACAGGTTGGAAACCAGTGCCACACATTCTGTCAGGCAGGTTTAGGATAATGACCTTATGCGAACCATAGTCACGTTGATCATATTGGCGGCGTTGGTCGGGGTGGCCGCCGCATGCATTTTTTTCGTGGACCAGACCGAGTACGTGATCCAGAAGCGCTTCGGCGATCCGGTGCGGACGCTGATCGAGCCTGGTTTTCGCTTCAGGTGGCCTTGGCCGGTGGACATCCTGGTCCGTTTTGACAACCGGTTGATGGTACTGGAGAACCCGGCCCCCGGACAGACGGACAAGGAGTATCTGACGGAGGACGTAGAATCCGGCATCGGCAAGAATGTTATAGTCACGACGTACACCTGCTGGCGCATCAAGCGGGACCAAGCCGCTGTGCTGAGATTCCTGGAGACCATGGGCGACCGGACCAGCGCCGAGGCCCGACTTGGCGACGTTGTGGTTTCGGAGCTGGGGACCGCTCTCGGCGAGCATGATTTCTCCGTACTGGTGTCCATCGACGCGAACCAGCGAAGCTGGTCCCAGTTCATGGAATCGATCCGGGCCAGATGCAGAGAGCAGGTGGAAGGGCCCTACGGCATCGAGATCGTCGATGTCAAGATTCAGCGGCTTAACTTTCCTGAGCAGAACCGGCGCAACGTGTTCGATCGCATGCGGGCTGAACGCGAGACCATCGCCGCGCGTTACCGCTCGGAAGGCGAGGAAAAAGCGACGGGGATAGAGGCCCAAGCCAACCGGCAAAGGGATGAGATTCTGGCCAAGGCCTACGAAGAGGCCGAACGGATCCGAGGACGGGCGGATGCCGAAGCAGCCCGAGTCTATGCCGAAGCCTACGGGCAGGACCCGGACTTCTACAATTTCATTCGTACGCTCGAAGCGTATGAGACAACGTTGAACGAAGGAACGGTGGCGATTCTTTCAGGCGGCAGCGAGTTTCTCCGCCTGTTGAACCGCACGGCCGAGTCCGCAATGGGGCCGTCGGCTGCGGAGGTTGCCCAGCCGTCGGGCGTGAAGGCTGATCAGCCGTCGCCGCTGCCCCAACAACCGTCGTCCGAACCTGGCACCGACGACGGAGATGAGTAGGTATTCAAATGCGCGTTCGCATATGGCTGACAATCGCCGTGCCGGTGCTGGTAGCCGCGTACTTTGCTACCGGGGTCTACTTCGTCCAGCCCGGCGAGCGTGGCGTGGTGCGCTGGTTCGGCCGAGTTCCGGACGCCTACCGCAACGTGACGCCGGGGCTGAACTACGCTCTACCGTGGCCGTGGTGCCGGGTCGAGAAACCGAGGACCACGGACGTGCGACGGACATACGTCGGGTTGTCTCCCGATCGGCGGGAGCTGATCGCCCAAGGCGACGTGCAGGCCATCGTGGCCAGCCTGCCTTCCGATATGCTCACCGGCGACGTTAACATCCTGAAGGTAACCATGGTGGTGCAGTACTACGTATCCGACCCGGCGCAGTACTTGTTCGGGGCAAAGGAGCCGGACCAACTGGTACGCAACACGGTTCAGGGCGTTTTGATTGACGCCCTGGCCGGCTTGCCGGTCGATCGAGCGCTGACCGGCGCCAAAGCGAAGTTACAGGAGGATACCCGGACCCGGTCGCAGGCGCTTTTGGATCGCTACGGTGCCGGCGTGCTGCTGACGGCTGCCAATCTCGAGTCCATCGATCCGCCTCGGGCGATCATCGCCGCGTTCCAAGACGTGGTCAGCGCCAAAAAGGACGGTGAAAGGGCTGTGGATCGCGCGGTCGCCGAGCAGAACCGCATCCTGGCCCGTGCCAGAGGCGACGCCGTTCGTATTCGTGAGGAATCGCTGGGCTACGCTCAAACCCGTGTCAGCCAGGCCCGCGGTGAGGCTGCGAGCTTCTTGAGCGTGCTCACCGAATACCGAAAAAACCCAAAGGTCTTCAGGCAACGCCTGCTGTTGGAGACGCTCGAAACCATACTGCCCGACATCCGTACGTACATTCTGGACCAAAAACCGACCGACCCCCACACGCGGGTGAAAATCATAGAGACGGAGCGCGAGTGAACTTAGTACAGTGTTTCGCAAATCCTGCGACTATGATCACAAACAGAGCCGCAGGCTTTAGCCTGCGCGATTCTTGAGGTGGAAGCGGGTTTTCCATCCGCGAAATCGCGCAGGCTAAAGCCTGCGGCTCAGATAGCTGAAGATGTGCATCAAGATGTACCCTACACTGTTATCCTCGACATTCTTGTTCTCCTGCGCGCATTTTTGGCTGCGGCGGAGCCGCGCTGGGGGACTCGGTTTTCTCGGTTTCGCACGAACCCCGGCACTGCGTGCCGGGCTAAGCTCACTTCGTCCCTACGGGACGGCACGACAGCCCCCGCCGATTCTGTCACGGACCCGGCACGGCAGGGCATGGCAGGTCTCGCTCCGCTCGTCCTGCCCTACGTTTGCCCTACGTCTGTCGGAATTCTTGACGACGCGCGCCCGAGTCGCGAGCTGCCATCGAGTCGCCAAGCACCTTTCTCCCAATCCAACTCCTTGTTCGCAGGCTGCATTTCCCTAGAATCGTCGTCATCAGGCGCGGGCAAGCTCAGTCGCGCACCCATTCAGAGGCTTTGTGGATTGTAGCGATGGCGCAAAGACGGTTTTTGATCACAGGGGCTTTGCCATATTCCAACGGCCGGCTTCACGTTGGTCACATTGCCGGGGCGTACCTGCCTGCGGACATCTACGCGCGGTATCTGCGGGCGTCCGGGGCGGACGTGCGCTTCATCTGCGGCAGCGACGATAACGGCGTGGCAGCCCTCAAAACCGCGCGCGAGCAGGACCGCCCCGTCGAGGAACTGACCGCCCACTACAACAAGTTGCAGCGCGACGGTTTCGAAGGGTTGGGCATCCGGTTCGACATCTACGGAGGCACGCATCAGCCGGATTTCGTCCATGCCCACGAGCGATTCAGCCAGGATTTTTTTCTGAAGATATACGACAAGGGCCTGTTCACCAAGCGCACCACCAAGCAGCTCTACGACGCCGAGGCGCGGCAGTTCCTGCCCGACCGCTTCGTCAAAGGTACGTGCCCGCACTGTTTGAGCACCAACGCGTACGGTGACCAGTGTGAAGGCTGCTCCAGGGCCTTGGACCAGACCGAGTTGATTGACCCGATCAGCACGATGACCGGCACCAAGCCCGAGATGCGCGATACCACACACTGGTATCTTCGCCTCGACCAGTTGCAAAGCAGGCTGGCCGGTTGGCTGGCGCTTAAAAAGGACCCCGAAAAATGCGCGGCGCGCTGGCGGCCGATCGTCATCAACCAGTCACTTGGGCGGATCGAAGCAGAGGGCCTGCCCGAACGGGCCATGACCCGCGATCTTACCTGGGGCGTGCCCGTCCCGCTCGACGACCCCGACGCCGAGGGTAAATCGCTTTATGTTTGGTTCGACGCTCCGATCGGATACGTGTCGTTCACGGCGGCGTTAATGGAGCGTGAAGGCGGCTCGGCCGACGAGTACGCCCGTTGGTGGAAAGACCCCGACTGCAAGGTAGTCCACTTCATCGGCGAGGACAACATCGTCTTCCACGCCATCACCTGGCCGGCCATGATGCTGGCGACGCACGACAGCGGCTCGATCCAGGGAGAACTTGGCGAGTACCAGTTGCCGCACAACGTCGTATCCAACGCATTTTTGAACATCAAATTCCCCGGTAAGGATGAGGAGAAGATCAGCAAGAGTCGCGGCACCGCCATCTGGATCGAAGACTATCTGAAGATGCTGCCGCCCGATCCGTTGCGGTACTACCTCACAGCCGTGGCGCCGGAAGCCCAGCGGACGACCTTCGATGTGGACGACTTCATCGCGCGCAACAACGGCGAATTAGGCAATGCGCTAGGCAATTTCTTCAACAGGTGCATCTCGTTCGCCCACAAGTATTTCGACGGCAAGGTGCCCGAGGCGAGCGATCTAAAGCCGGAGGATCAGCAGCAGTTGCAGCGCTGCGGCGAGGCTGTCCGAAAGGTCGGAGCGGAATTGGAGGCGTGCCAGTTCAAAGCTGCCCAGGGCGAGATGATGAGCCTCGCTCGGGCCGGCAATGTCTACTTCGATCAGACCAAGCCGTTCCTATCGAGAAAGACGGACATGCCCGCCTGCGGCAGGGCGATCAACGTCTGCCTGCAAACCGCCCGCACGCTGACCACTTTGATGGCCCCGTTTCTACCGTTCTCGGCGGAAAAGGCTGCCCGGTTTTTGGGCCTGGGCACGGACTCCCCCGACGGGTATGGCAAAGACGATCTTCGCCGCTTCCCCAGCGAATACGAACGCTGGGACCAGGCCACCGATCCGCTCCCTGCCGGTCAACCCCTGGAAAAACCCGAGGTCCTCTTCCCACGCATCAACGCCAACGAAGTCTTCACCGACACTGCCGAGTAGCTCAATCTCACCGGTTGAAAACCGGTGCCACACGAGGTCTTCACCGACGCCACCGCCTGAGAGGCACGCGCAACGCGCTCAAGCACGCGATAAGGTGCCGGCTCTCCACGGGCATCTTTCTTCCCCACCAAGAATGCGGTAGAACCGGTTTGCCTCCCCGATGTCAGGCACGGTAGGATGGTGACCCGCGGGGTAGTGTACCGGGTGTTGTGATGCGGGCGGCTACGGTGGCTGTTGCGAGGGGATGCGGAAATGGTATAGAATGTGTGATCGACTTCCGGTAGCGGACGTGATGGGACTGGTCGAACGTCGACGGGGGCAACGCGGACGTAGGAGAATCCAACATGACCGGGGCAGCACTTAGCCGGCTGGAGCAGCTTGATCTTCGCCACATCCGGACGAGCGAGGCCGGCGATTTCGCCCCGTGGCTCTCGCAGGAGGAGAACTTAAGCCTCCTGGCAGATACCATCGGAATCGAGTTGGAGTTCGAGGCCCAGGAGAAAAACGTCGGTCGGTTGTGGGCAGGACTGATCGCTGAGCAAACCCTTGGACGAGCGGGCTGCGGTGGGAGTCTGCGCGTATCCCCTCGGGTTACTTTTTTTGAGAGGGAAGGAGAATTGCAATGACTGAGAATTCATGGCGAATCTTCGTCGCCTGTCTGGCGGTTGCCGGATTGGCCGTTCCGGTTGGAGCGCAGGTGCTGGAAGCATGGGCGGCCCGGCACGACGGCGGGGATAAGGACGAAGAATTTGGCTCCGGCGTAGCGGTGGATGATGCCGGCAACGTCTACGTCACCGGGTCGTCACGGAGCAAAGACACCGGCGACGACTACCTGACCGTCAAGTATGACCGCACCGGACGGCTACTGTGGGAGCGGCGGTATGACGCGCCCGGTCATGGCGACGATCTAGGGGGTATCCTCGCCCTGGACGCGGCCGGCAACGTTTACGTCCACGGCCACGCCTGGGCGGGAGACGACAGAGGCAACGACTACGCCACCATCAAGTACGACCCGTCCGGCAATGAGGAGTGGGTCGCCCTGTACGACGGCCCCGGCGGCGGAGACGATCTCGTATGGAGTTTGTACAACCTGGCGGTGGACGCCGCCGGCAACGCCCACGTCACCGGATATTCAATGGGCACTAATGGGTTCTATGATTTTGCGACCCTCAAGTACGATACGGACGGCAGCCTGTTATGGGAACGGCGTTATGAGAGTGACGGACCGGCGAATGCGTACGCCTATGATGTCGCGGTAGACTCGGACGGTAACGTCTACGTTGCCGGAAATGCGAACAATATGGACGGCAGCCGCGATTACACCCTGCTGAAGTACGACCGGGATGGTGCCCTACTTTGGGAGCGGCAGTACGACGGACCAGACAAGGGAACCGAATCAATGTACGCGATGACACTCGATGAGGCGGGAAACGCATATATCACCGGCATCTCGAAACCTGAAAGCGGTCCTTACGATTATGCCACTGTTAAATATGCTCCTAACGGCGACTTCCAGTGGGCGGCGCGGTATGACAACGGTGGCCACGATTATGGTTTGGCCGTGGCCGTCGACGCGGACCAGAACGTCTACGTCACCGGATCGTCACTGAGCGGAGGCGGCCAATACGACATCGTGACGTTGAAATACGCCCCGGACGGCTCTCAGACCTGGCTGCGGCGTTGGACGCAAGACCCTTATTTTGGCCATGACTGGGCCTGGGTGATTGCCCTGGACCGCTCCGGCGCTGTCTATGTGAGTGGAAATTCCTGGAGCGGCTTGTGGCGCAGCAGCGATTACGTGACGCTTAAGTACGATCTGGATGGGACGCTGGCCTGGGAACAGCTCTACAATGGAACAGGCAGCGGAGAGGATTGGGCACGTGGGATTTTCGTCGACGAAACCGACAACGTCTATGTGACCGGTCCCTCATTGGGCGTCAAGACGGGCCCCGATTACGTCACCATCAAGTACGCCCAGGCGCCGTGCAATATCGCTGAGACGATCAAGTCGGCCAAGTGCAAGACCAAGCGAGGGCAAGTCAAGAAAGTGACGGTGGTCGTCACGAACGGTTGGCCGGGGAAGGAGTACACCGCCACCCTCGATACGGGTGAAGAAATCGTCAAGACCGCCAAGCCCAGCGGCAAGATGAAGTTCACCTTCAAGGGAGAGAACGCCCCGCCGTGCGGCGCTAATGGGGTCACCGTGTGTAACGAGCACAAGGACTTCGACTGCGGGTGTTGACTAACCTGTCGCAACGTGGCCGTCGCGCCGGGCCTGCCAGGTGTTGAACGACGCAGCGATACGTGGTGAAGGAGCGTGACGGCGAGAAGGCATTGGTACAGCGAATGCTCGAACTCGTTCGACGTCACCCACGCTACGGCTACCGTCGGGTGTGGGCGTTGCTGCGACGCGAGCAGCTATCAGCCCGACGAGGTGGAATCAGAAGTATGACCGCGCGGCAACTTGAAGACGTTCTTCCCGAGATCGTGCGGCGGTTGCGCCAGGCGCTGGTGCCCATGACGATCTACCTGTACGGATCGTGCGCTTACGGAACGGTCGGTCCGGACAGCGACGTTGATCTGCTCGTGGTTGTGCCCGAATCGGAGCTAACGTTTTTTCAGCGGGGGGCGGCGGCGTATCGCGCCCTGCGGCGGATCGGCGTTCCCGTGGATGTTCAGGTCTACACCCGCGAGGAGTTTGAAAGCCGGGCATCGTTGCCGGTCTCTTTTGAACGCACCGTTCACACCAAGGGGCGAATCCTCTATGCAGCCTGAACGGGACGAGATCTTCGACCGGAAAGAGGGGTACTTCCGCGAGACCGAGAACGACCAGGTTATGGAAAAGGTCGACGTGGAAGGCAACATCCCGGGCTTTCCCTGTCGAAAGTCAACTCCCTGAAGCACAGATCCATCGACGTGGCCCTCACCTGAGAAAAAGGAATGCCCAAATGGCAGTTGGGCACCAGCCACACGGCGGCGATGATCGCTTATAAGCAGCAACCATGGCCCAGAATCTTCCCTTCGGCTACGCTCTCGATTATCTGCTGTGGTGGGTCGTTTTTGCTTCGCTCCTGGTCCACACTTGGTGTTTCTTCAGGTTTTTTCCCAGACAGAGGCGCCCACGGCTGCACCTGGTGCTCGGAAACCTGCTCGTCTTTGCGTGTTTGCTCGACGCAGCCGCCTTGATCTCTGAGACTTATCTGCGATTCATGTATCTTGAGACCGACTCCCGCTGCGCCACGCTGCCCACCCGCAAGTGGCAGCTCCTCTATGTCCGCCTCAACTCGATGTATTGCCGCGACGTCGAGTGGATCGAAAAGAAGCCGCCCGGCCTCAGACGTATCGCCTTTGTCGGCGATTCGTTGACCTATGGGGCCGGAATCGAGAACACGAAAGACCGCTTCAGCGATCGCATCCAGACAAGATTTGACCGGCAATCACCGAAGGCGGTGGAGGTAATGAACGTCGCCTGGTCGGGGTGGGACACGCAGGACCAGGTCGAGTTCCTCGCCCGGCTCATTCCGACCTACGAGGTGAACGAGCTCGTGCTGTGCTACTTCCCAAACGATATCGAACGGCTGCTGCCGACCACGGAGGACTTCAACCCCGCTCGCCACGCCAGTTGCACCTGGACGAATACGGACAACTCGTTTCTGCTCGATTTCCTCTACCATAGGGTTTACGTCCGGATGCGGTCCGAGGCGCTCCACTATTTTGACTGGATGGCCGAGGGATACGCCGACGATGATATCTGGTCGGAGCAACAGAGGCGACTCGGTGATATGATTAGCCTTTGCCGCAGCCACGGCGTGACTTTGCGCGTGGCGCTTCTGCCGTTCATCCGGCCCACCGGCGGCAAGTACAAAGCCGAGGTCATTCACGGACAGATACGCAGGTTCTTCGAGCAGGATGATATTCCCGTGGTCGACTTGCTGCCGGCGCTTTCCGGACGCGATCCGGCCGAGCTGATTGTCAACCGTCACGATCATCATCCGAACGAAACGGCCCACAGGCTGTTCGCGGACGCGATCTGGGCAGCGTTCTACGCAGACGGACGGTAGCAGTCCTATCCCGCCCTCGCTGCCACTTAAGGGCTCGCCACAAAACAAGTGGCACCTACTGAGAGTGTTTTACGGCTGTGGACAGCGGTCAGCAGCGACGCAAAGCGGCATCTATTCTGCGGCGAGCCCGTAGAAAACCTGTCCCACAGTTTCGGGATAGGCACTAAGCACAGCCTGTGCCCAACAGGATTGGCGGCATCCAGGCGTTGATCAAGTGTTTGCTGCGTTCTTCGTTTTCATGTAGCGTCACCCCTTGTGGGTGACGTAATGATCCGTGTAGCGTCACAACTTGTGGGTAACGCAATGATCCGCACGAAAACGGAGCCTGCTCTCATACCTGGTCTCGTTAGAGAATCATCATGTCAAAACACACAGTCCAAGCCCGGGGCATCGTCCGCGGCCAAGTTCAAGGTGAGGCGCTGGTTTGCCACAAAGCGTTTTCGTTTCTGGGCGACGTGGATATGGATACCGGCGAGATCATTGCAAAAGGGCATGAGCACCAGGGCCAGTCCATCGCCGGTAAGGTCATGATCTATCCGGAAACGAAGGGTTCTTCCGGCGGCTGCGTCGTGTTGATGGTACTGGCCAAGCAGGGCAAGCAGCCGGCCGCCATCGTGCTCGAAAAACCGGCCGATCCCAACATCGTCGAAGGCGCGATCGTGGCAAAGGTCGCTCTGGTTTGCGAGCCGGAAGAAAGCCTGCCGGCCGCGGTTCCAAACGGCGCGTTGGTCACGGTGGACGGATCAGCCGGGCAGGTGTCCTGGGCTGACTGAGAGTCCCATCGTCACTTCGCGACTTCGCAGGAAGATCAGCCGTTGCCGTCGGGCAATCGACTTGCGATGTTTGCGAACGTGTCCCGGACCATCTCACCAAGACCGGTGGCAGCCGCGAGCACGACCACGCCGATCAGAGCGAGCAAGACGGCGTACTCGACGGCGGCCGGCCCGTCCTCCGACCTTATGAAACTCCTGGTCCGGCTCAGAAAAGCAGTCATCTGATTAGCTCCTTTCCACCCGCCAAGGTCCGAACTTACGGCCTTCGCGAGGTGTCAACAGGGGGTCACTCCCAGGACCTGTCCGCACGCCGTTGCGAACACCCGTCGGACGGCCCGGGAAGCCGCCCGGGCAATCCATCGCACTGACGCACCGTGCCACCGGCCGCTGTCGACCGTCCGTAGCAATGCACCAGGCTACAGATCATAGTAGGCGCCGAGTTGGGCGTTGTGCAGGTTTTCTCCAGGTATATGACGCCGGTGATTCGTTCCGGCGACGCGGTGCGGTAGCCGTGGCCGAGAAAACAGGCCGTCTCGCGGCAGCATCAGCGGAAAACCGCTCCCTCACGGTCGCGGCTCGGTTTTTCGTCCCCCACGCATGAGGGTACGTCGGATAAAGAGAAGACTAATATCCCAAGGCCGGTAACCTTCGAACAGTGCGGCATCGTACCGAGAAACGCCGTAAGGCCGGTTTGTGCTGTAGGCGTGTCACATCCATTCAGAGCAAAAGGGTCGCAAGTCCGATCCGTGTGACCGTGCGCAATTGTGTGACACAACGTAGTGTCGCGTCACTCGTAAATCTGCGGGTTACCGATCAGGCCTGCAAGACAGAACCGCGACCGTGAGGGAGCGGAGATACGCCGGACGGTGTCCAGACGGGTAACCGCTTCCTAACGGGCGCGGTTCGGATAACCCGCAAGAACAGGTGTGACG
>Ga0114922_10004026_pt1 | contig 13664 bp, 13 predicted proteins | sample AartaG_FD_100975 | JGI IMG/M metagenome (GOLD analysis project Ga0114922, IMG submission 100975) | Deep subsurface microbial communities from Aarhus Bay to uncover new lineages of life (NeLLi) - Aarhus_00045 metaG | ecosystem: Environmental > Aquatic > Marine > Oceanic > Sediment | place...
ACCTGGGGCATGAAATCGTGATCGAATGCGCGCATCTGCAGTCCTATCCCCACGGCACCGGAGCGATAGACAACGCCGCCGGAGTGTGTACGGCCATGGAAGCGATCCGTATACTCAAGGCCATCGGGGTGAAGCCCCGGCGGACGATTCGCGTGGGTCTGTGGGGCGGTCATGACGGAGCGGGGGACATCGGTCAAACGATGCATGTATACAAACACTTTGCTGACCCTGTCACAAAGGCATACAAAAAGGATTACGACAATCATGTCATCTCCTTAAATCAGGATATCGGACCCACTGCTATCAGGTCGATTCCCTGCGGGGGCAACGAAGAGCTTCGGGCCATATTTAAAGAATGGATCAAGCCTTTGCACGGTATCGGGATGACACATGTTGAAACCGGGCGTGATCCGGGCGCGGGATTGAAGGGAGTCGGTTTGCTTGGCTTTACGTTTAATCATGATGCATACGATATGCTCGACTGGATTGCGCATATCAATATGGACGTTTATGAGCGCCTCTTTCCGGAAGGCATGATGCAGTCAGCCGTGGTTGTGGCGACATTGGCGTATCATGCGGCCATGCGGGATGAAAAACTTCCGCGTATTTCGCCTTTACCCTGGTAATCACGACAGAGATAGAAAACGGATCGAATACATGGTTCTTTCGACATCGGAATTGTCATACTGGGAATCTGGTATTGGTGCAGCGACCGTTATGTTTATTCTCTGAAACCTTTATTTGCGGAGAAATAAGAACGAATTTTACCAATGCCCAAAGGATATGGAAATATAAAAAGGATAAGGAGGAAAAAAAGTGAAAGTTCTAAAAGTTCTCAGTATTGTCGTGCTGATAGTACTATTTACCCCGGTAAACCACATCTTTGCCCAAGAGACCAACAATGTCAAGACCATTCTCACCAACTGTGTGATCATTGATTGCACGGGCGAAGCACCAAAACAAGACATGACCGTGGTTGTCACGGGTAAACTCATTACCGAAATACGACGTGGGATGTACCGTCAACCACCCGGTAATAAAAATGTCCGGGTGGTTGATCTTAAAGGAGCATACCTGCTTCCAGGATTATGGAATGTCCATACACATCTGGCTGATCTGCTCCCCGATCCCAAAAAGATACAGGACAATGAGCCATTACAGCCGGCTCTGATCCGTGCATTCAGAAATTGTATGGATGGACTCAGGAGAGGCTTCACCGGACTCCGAAATGTAGGAGATCGGGATTATATCGATGTTTTCTTGAGGGAGGCTTTTGATGCCGGGGTATTCGTCGGTCCCCGTATCTTTGCCTCCGGATATGGTATCTCTAAAAGCAGACGGTACGGTAACAGACCTGGAAGTTTTCATATTGGGATAACAGATACTTCCGAGGTAAAGAAAGCCATACAGGAGAATATTACGAACGGGGCAAATATAATTAAGATATTTGCTGACCGACTTCAACAGGATGAACTCGAAACGGCTATCAATACGGCCCATGCACACGGTCTAATAGTGACCGCCCATGCAGGAGAACCTTCAGCAGGAAAAGCCGTTGCTGCAGGTGTTGACTGCATCGAACATGGATACAGACTGACAGATGAGACCATCAAACTCATGGCTGAAAAAGGGACATACTATTGTCCGACCATTGTGTGTAATCTGAGTGCTGGCTATATTGCCGAACGCGAGGCGAAAATAGCGGAACTGGGTTTACCACAGAACTCTGTCGTCGTTGAAGGCAGAATACTCGTTGCCTATGCCGACGAACGTTCGGATAGCATGGCATTTGGGCAGCGTGAAATACTCAAGAAAGCGGTGAATTGGGGTGTTACGGTTTGCAATGGAAGCGACTCCAATCCTGTGGGAGAAATCGGTCTGCTGGAGATCGAGCAGTTGGTGTTTTCCGGCATGACCGAGATGCAGGCGTTGATGGCTGCCACCCGGAACTGTGCAGACCTGTGTCAGGTTTTAGACAAGTTGGGAACCGTTGAGAAAGGAAAGATCGCAGATTTGATCGTCGTAGAAGACAATCCCCTCGACAATATTTCAAATCTAAGAAAGTTGAAAATGGTCTTCAAAGACGGAAAACAGGTGAACCTTGAGAAAGACAAAGGTCAGTCCAGTTTCTGGAAGCTCTACTTTCTAGAGTAATTTAAATATAGGATTTCATGATGGTGCGTATCTCACCGAACAGGGCGTTGGGTATTCATTTCCACCGTCTCTCGAGATTCGTATAATCAGATAGAGTGATCCAAGAAATATGGGCACAATGGGTGTGTACTTAAAAACTCCACCCCTATTTCTTGCATGGTAGTGTCAAAAGTTTTATGAAAAAGGAGAAAAAAATATGAAACCACAGTGGCCATAGAGAAAAAGAAAGATACTCTGTGTTCTCGAAAGGTGAATACATCTAAGACATAGCTTTTTGTGATATCATATCACACGATACGATATTTGAGAGGTCACAGAGGGGAGGTTAAATTTTATTGTGTAACATAAATAATATTAATCATTTTTCTGTGTGCTCTGTGGTTAGTTTTTGACAAACCCAGGATACTTAACCGGAGGGAATATGAGCCGATCAAAAGGTGTGACTCTAATGATAACGGTGTTGTGTTTCATGTGGATCAATGGTACATCAATTACACGTGTCCTAGGTCAGAACCTGCCAAAACGGCCAGATGATCCCACCGATCCTCTGATTAACCAGGGGCCGAAGAAAGAGGCGATCGGCAGACAGGTGATGGTGTCTACACAAGTGCCCACCGTCACCGAAGCGGCAGTGAAGGTGTTGCGAGAGGGAGGAAATGCATTCGATGCCTTCATTACAGCCGTGCTACTGCAAATGGTGGTGGAGCCGCATATGGTATCGCATTGGGGCATCATGACCGGTCTGATTTATGATGCCGAAAAGGGAGAATATATCTGTTTTGACGGTATAGGAGAGCGTCCGCTGGCCTCACGCAGCGACAAGGGAGACCCGAGGAAGGTTGCTATCGGTGGCACCGTCAAAGCGCTGGGTGATATCTGGAAACGTTATGGTACACAACCGTGGACAAGTTATTTCGGTCCGGCCATCAATGCCGCGGTGGAAGGTGTGCTCGTGACGCCTTACATGTATACTGGCGATTGGGCTAAAAAATTTGTAGAGGAGTCGAACAAACTCGGCGGGCGCGTTTCCTTGGAGGATTTGGCGGAATACGACGTTCTCTGGCGCGAGCCGCTTCGCTTTACGTACAAAGGCTACGAGATCGTCTCCGAAGCACCGCCGATTTACGGCGGCCTCATCGTCGGGTATAATCTGAACATTCTTGAGAATTTCGACCTGAAAAAAATGGGACACTTTTCTGAGTCACCGGAGGCGCTGGAAATTATGGTGCGTACGGCAGACCGGGTCTTTTCGGAAGTCAGTCGTCTCATTGATTTAGTTACCTTAAACAACTACTTATAGAAGGAGTTAGGGACTATGCTCAAACTCAAGTATTTCACAGACGTACTTATTTTTCTCTCCGTTTTTATGTTATTTAGTTGCACATCGGAAACAGGGAAATCTGTCGTGGCGGGGAGCGGCGATTATGCGGAGCTTCTGGATCTGTTTTCTGAATTTCGGGAATTTCAGGAGCCAAAAGTCGTTAATAGCGTACCTGATTATACGGCAAAAGCTATGAAGAAGCAGTATGACGAGCTGGAAATTTTCCAGAACCGTCTGGCTGCAATCGATCCGGGTAGCTGGTCGGTCTCGGAGCAAATCGATTACCACCTTGTGCGCGCGGAGATGAACGGGCTCGAATTCCGGCATCGAGTTCTCCACCCCTGGTCACGCGATCCAAGTTTCTACATCAATCGGGTGCCCAGACTGCCGCGAAACCAGGAATTACCCCTTCAGGGAGAGGCCATGTCCAGGTTACAGAGGAGACTTCAGGCTATACCGGAGCACTACGTGCAGGCAAAGATGAATCTGAAGAATCTATCCGGGGTCGCTGGTGACCTGGCGATCTTTGCCATTCATACTTTGGAGGAAAATGCCTCTTCCTTTCTGAGCCTTGCGGTCCGGTTGGCCGACTATCATCCTGATCTTGTGTCCGATCTGAAAAAAGCCCAGACAGCAGTTGATGACTATCTCAGCTGGCTCAAGGAGAACCAAGACAAGATGACGGCCTCAGCCGGTGTTGGAAAGGAAAATTATAACTGGCTTCTCAAAAATGTATATCTCTTTCCATACACATGGGAAGATTGTCGTGACATCGTAGAGCTTGAAGATAATCGGGTGATAACATTTCAGAAGCTGGAAGAAAACAGGAATCGAAAGCTTCCCCCACTAAAGCCGGTGTCATCCCAGGAGCAATATCGGCGTAGCGTCCAGGATGCCCTACGACATGTCATGGAATTCATCCGGGACGAGGAAATTTTCACGATTCAGGATTATTTGGTTATCGATGATTATCTGGAAGATAGATTGCGAGCGACTAACCGGCCGTGGCCTGAGAAACACGATTATTTTTTCAATTTTTCGCACCGTGAACCGGTGATGGAGGAGACTCATGAAATGGTCGGTCACCACTTCGATTTATTGAGGGTACTGCGCGACGACCGGCCGATCAGGGGAAACAGGGAGCACGAGGGTCCGTATGATATTGCCTGCGCCCGGTTAGAGGGGTGGGCTTTTGGTCTTGAGGAATTACTCATGCATGCCGGATATCTTGACGATCGGCCGCGAAGGGCAAGAGAGATCACCTACGAGCAGGCGGCCTTCCGCACTGTCCGGGCACTCTCGGACCTGTATATGCACAGTGGGGAGTGGAGCTTGAAAGATGCAATGGAGTACTGTGTCGAGAATGCGCCGCACGGAGAGTTGCTCGATAACAATCCTCATCTATGGCATGAAATGCGAACCACTCTGCGCCATGTGGGCTGGCATATGCAAATGGTCGTTGGCAAGATTCATTTCATGAAACTGTTCAGGGATAGAGCTCAACAACTCGATGACGCATTTGTCCTTCGCCAATTTATTGATGAGTTTTTAGCGGCGGGAGTGATCCCCGTCTCGCTCATTCATTGGGAGATGACTGGTCTGACCGATGAGATCGAGAAATTAAAGAATGAGGCCTCAATTGATTAAAAACCGGCTCGGCGAAGATCCTATCAACGAAGAGGAGGCGTGATGAGACTCAGGTTCCGGCCAACGAATGAACACAACGCGTATTCAGGAAATCGGCGATATCGAAATTATTTGATGGTTTGGTTAACATTATCTTTTGCATCAGTCGGGTGGGCTCAGAACTGCAACGAAAAGGAGGGAAGCGTGCTGATTCCCGTCATAGAAGGGGCGTGGTGGACAGTTGCCCATAATCCGGAACTGCATCGATACGGTGCGGAGGAGCAGGAAACCACGTCTTATGGCCTTTGGCAGGCTGCTGATGGTAGCTGGCAGCTATGGGGATGTATTCGGAACACGGCCATTGGTGGTAAAACCCGGCTATTCTACCGGTGGGAAGGGAATCATATCACGGATACGGATTGGGTTCCCAAGGGTATCGTGATGACTGCCGAACCTGATTTTGGGGATACACCGGGAGGGTTACAGGCACCTTTTGCGGCACGGATCGGTAATGAGTACGTGATGGTGCATGGTAACTGGGAATACATTTGCCTGGCCCGGAGTAGTGATGGGAAAACATTTGCCCGTCAACTCAATCCGGAAAATCAGACGGGACTCTTTCATGAAGGCCTTGGCAATGGCTCCCGGGATCCTATGATTATGGTCGTGGACAGTACATATCACGTTTATTATACGGCCAATCCAGACGGTAAAGGGGCCATTTACTGCCGGACCTCAAAGGACCTTCACAACTGGAGTGATTCCCGAATCGTGTCAACCGGAGGATGCGCCGGTAGTGACTGGTACGATGCTGAGGTACCGGTTGTACTCTATCATCCGTCCGAGAAGTGTTACTATTTGTTCCGGACGCATTCTTCCAAAGACTCAGAGCAATTCATGACGTCCGTCTACCGGTCTCCGGATCCGTTTGACTTTGGTATTGATCATGATCGATTCCGGATCACAAGCCTGCCTGTGGAAGCCGCAAGAGTCGTATTGGAGGGGGACCAGTATTATATTGCAGGCGTTCGACCCGACCATCAGGGGTATCACATTGCACGGATGGGTTGGGTTCTAAAATAGGAACATCTTTATTATCCTCAAAATAGGCATCATCAAAAACGCATCTGTACGGGAGGTCAATTTGGTATACACATTTTGTATCATCACGAAAAAGTTCATTTTACTTTCAATGCTTTTATTTTTGTGCGTCTGCCCTATCACAGCCGTGCATGCACATGAGGGATGCACCCGATTTTCACTGTCCTTTGATGCTTCTGTAAGAGACGTACCCACATCAGGGCGATTATTGCTCCTTCTTTCTCGAACAGAACAATTCATTACCGATGTCAACGCCAACGGAACACCCGTATTCGGGATCGACGTGGATGATCTCGAGCCCGGAGTACAGGTTATCCTGGATGAAACTGCTCGCGGAAATCCGGTGCGGAGCTTGAAACAGATTCCCGCAGGAGATTACTTTGTGAAGGCCTATCTCAATGTGTACACAACTTTCCACCGTGCTGACGGGCATGTGGTGAAACTGCATATGGATCAGGGGGAAGGTCAGAGGTGGCGGTATTCCCCGGGCAATCTGTTCAGCGAGATGCAGAAGATCCGATTTGATCCCAACGAGAACAGGACCATCTCGCTGGTCCTGGATCAGAAAATTCCCCCGATCCCTGAACCGAAGGATTCGGAGTGGGTGAAAAACATCAGGGTGAAGAGCGAATTGGTCTCTGAGTTCTGGGGACATGACATGTTTATCGGGGCACGCATCCTCTTGCCCAAAGGTTTTAACGAACATCCGGAAGTGCGCTATCCTATCGTCTTTCAGCATGGCCACTTCTCCACTAAAAATCCAGGGGGCTTCCAATCTCCGGAAAACGGCAAACCGGGCAATGCGTTCTATACCGCATGGATATCCGATGACTTTCCGCGACTATTACTGGTGACATTTCAGCACCCGACTCCCTACTATGACGATTCGTATGCCATCAACTCGGAAAACGTCGGTCCCTACGGTGATGCATTTATCCATGAAGTCATTCCTGAAGTTGAGAAGCGGTTCCGGGCTATTGGTCAACCATACTCCCGTGTCCTCACCGGCGGGTCCACCGGCGGCTGGGAGTCTCTGGCTCAGCAGGTCTGGTATCCGGATTTTTACGGAGGGACCTGGACCTTTTGTCCCGATCAAGTCGATTTTCACTACTACGAGCTGGTCAATTTATACGAACCCAAAAATGCCTATTACATCGAACATGAGTGGACCAGAGTAGCCATTCCTGCCAGCCGACAGACAGACGGCATGCCCCGCTTCCGAATGGATCAGGAAAACCTGAAAGAAGAAGTCGAGGGTACACGGTACCGATCGGGCGGACAATGGGCCATCTGGAATGCCCTTTTTGCCCCTGTGGCAGAAGATGGCTATCCCAAACCCCTCTGGGATCCATGGACCGGTGTCATCAATCCGGAAGTTGCCCAATGGGCCATTGAACATTATGACATTACGAACTATCTGAAAAGGAATTGGGAGACTGTCGGTCCTAAACTCGTCGGAAAGATCAACATCTTCTGCGGCCGGATGGACAACTGGTGGATAGAACAAGCAGTCTATCTGCTGGAGGAGTTCCTGACCTCAACAGAAAATCCTCACTATCCGGGACGGTTTGAATATGGCGTGAAAGGCGCTCACGGATGGAATCCCTGGCGTGAGAAAGGCGATGCAGGCGGCATGTACCGCGAAATGGCTGATCATATTGTCAGAAACGTACCGGCTGGCGAAAATACTTCGCTGTGGCACTATTAACTCACATGGGTAGAAGACGATATCGGGTGAAAAAACAATAACATGCAAACAATTGTATATCGGTAACTTTTGTGTAATTCTTTCAATTCCAATAGATATTCTAAATGTTACAGGAGGACGACTGATGTCAAAGAAGATTATTTTAATCGGGTTGACGTGTATCGCGGCAATAGTACTCGTATTCAATTGCCGGACCTCAAAAACCTATCCCGGTATGGTCTTCATTCCCGGCGGCTCGTTTATGATGGGTCACGATGAGGGGCAGGACATGGAAAAGCCCGTGCACGAAGTGGAAGTAGATGCATTCTACATGGACATCCACGAAGTCACTCTGGCGGAATTCAAGAAGTTTGTGGATGAAACCCACTATGTTTCGGATGCGGAAAAAAAAGGCGGCTGCTTCATCTGGAACGGAAAAGGCTGGGAGAAGACAGAGGGAATCAACTGGCGGCATGACGAGCTGGGAGACAGGCACACTGAAGACAAGATGAATCACCCGGTGACGCACCTGAGCTGGAACGACGCCAACGCCTACGCCCAATGGACCGGGAAACGCTTACCCACCGAGGCGGAATGGGAATACGCCGCCCGGGGTGGAGTGAAAGGCTTCAAATTCGCATGGGGTAACGATCCCCTGGGGCAGGAAGTCGTGGCCAACGTCTCTGACGAAAATCTGGTTAAAGTCGTCACATCCTGGCCTTACACCAAGGGATATGACGACGATTACGTCTTCGCCTCACCTGTGGGTTCGTTCAAGCCCAATGTATTCGGGCTTTACGACATGGCCGGCAATGCCTGGGAGTGGTGCGCCGATTATTTTGATAAAGATTTCTACAGCCGGAGCCCGAAGAAAAATCCCAGGAATGACGATCCCAATGAACGAAGGGTGATGCGTGGTAACTCCTGGGACGGCCGGCCGGGATTGTTGCGCTGCTCGAGGCGAACGAGCGAAGTCCAATCGAGCAGTTATGTGGAAACCGGTTTCCGATGTGTGAAGGATGTCGAGTAGGATATTGTTCACATGACGTTCAAAATATTTGTTTTGGTTCACTGATTATTTTTCCATAACTATAGGGGTATGGACGATGACAGAGCAAGAGCGGGAAGAGGTCAAAGCGCTCATTGAGGATGAGATCCAATCTCTTAACAGAACGATTACATCATTGGAAGTCGTCCTGACCGAACCGGTTCTACAGTCCGATGCCAACGACTGGTTTACGTCGAAAGAGAGCAATGCCAGCAAAGACATCAACGAACAGGCGCTGGGGAAAGCGCGAAGGACTTTAACCATGCTGAAGAATATTCTGGCCCGTATAGACAATCCCGACTTTGGAATCTGTTCCGTATGCAAGAAACCGATCCCTGTGGAGCGGATCAAGGCGATTCCGACGGCCAATTGCTGCGTTTCCTGCGTATTGTAGCCATGCCGATTAAGTGAGACGATTACTGAATCGAATATGAAAATTAAACAACGAAGGGAACTGTGAATGGATCCGTCGAAAATTATTCTGTTTGGGGCGTTGGTTTACGTGGCCATCCTGTTCGGGATCGGTTATTATTCAAGCCGAAAAGTTGAGGACAATTCTCGCCCTGGAAGATCAGGGCATCTTCACAGAGGACGGGGTCTACTTTCCTGACGGACGTCAAGCGTCGTTTTTCATCGTTAAATGATCTGTTTTTGATGAATAATGAAAGGGATGCGGCATGGATAAAAAAGATCTCCGGCAATACGACGTAACCAGGGTTCCCAGGTTTGCCAATATCAATCCCTTCATGCGGGCCACCTATCAGGAAAATCCCGAAGGGTTGGACATCGCCATGGTGGGCATCCCGTTTGACCTGGGATCGTCGAACCGTACCGGTTCCCGGCATGGTCCTGCGCAAATGCGGGAAATGTCCCGGAATATCCGGCAGGTGCACTATCCCAGTATGCTGGAACCATTCACACTTTGCCGGATTGCCGATGTCGGTGATGCGCCTGTCAATTCATTGGACATTCCGGAAAGTCTGGAGCTCATCGAGGCCTTTATTCGTGGGATTGTTGAAGCGGGTGCTTTGCCGTTAGCGGCCGGGGGGGATCATACCATAACGCTGCCGATTCTTCGGGCTGTGGCCCGGGAAATGCCTCTATCCCTGGTGATGATCGACGCCCATTCCGATACGGTGGACACGATGTTAGGGAAGAAGGTCGCCAACGGCACACCGATTCGCCGGGCCATTGAAGAGGGCATCCTGGATCCCAAACGGGTCGTGCAGGTTGGAATTCACGGCACATTGTTCAGTCCTGCCGATCTTAGCTGAGCCCGCGAACAGGGAATCACTCTCATCGACATGGACGATTTTGATGAGATGGGACTGCCAGGCGTACTCAAGACGGTTCATGAGGTCGTCGGCGACACGGAAACCTATTTGACGTTCGACATCGACAGCCTGGATCCGGCCTTTGCACCGGGAGCCGGGGGTGCAGAACCCGGTGGGTTTACGGTTCGCGAAGCGCAGCGACTGCTGCGCGGGCTCCGGGGGATATGTTTTGTGGGTGCGGATATCAATGAGGTATGCCCGCCGTTGGACCTATCCGGCAACACGGCACTGGTGGCTGTACACCTGATGTTCGAGGAGCTTTGCCTGCTGGTGGAGTCGCGTAACAGCGGCCGTGAAAGAGGCTGAATATCAGAGTTCGTCCTGAGAAGCACGTTAGTAACTTTTTTATCTTACCATACCCGGTTCCGCATCCGATTACCTATTTTACCAGTCCTACATTTATCCTTAAATATTCAGGTAAAAGTGACCGGACGTACTTTATCAACCCCACGAGCCTGGGATGGCCACAGCCAGGGATCATCAGTCCTTTTCCGATCGCAATACACGGAATGGCGAGAACACGAGGGACAAGACTCCCTTGCGGTGATGGAAGTTGATTCAGTAAATGCTGAGGCGAACTTATGGCTCAGCGGATACGCAGACGTTGGGGATTCTCTACGTCTGGGTGGATCCACATGGATAACGAAATGGGTGAAAGTAGGTACTCATTTCGCCTTCGTCACAGTAGACAATGATACGTTTTATGCTGCTAAGGATACAACTGGATTTTAAGAGATGAGATGTTACTGAAATCTTCGGAAATACAGTGGGCGCTTTCTTGTTTTAGATGAATTTTTTTATTGACATTTTGAAATAATTTCTTATATTCTTTAACAACCATATATTTCATGCCTGCAATAGCACTGATTTTTTTCTTCAAAGAAAGGAGAGAATTCTTCTTCGAATAAATCTCTAAGTGATTTTGCATAAAGGTAAACCTCGGGAAACTGAGGGGCACAAAGCCACGGATCTAAAGTAAGCTGTAATTCTGAATCAGAATTTATCAGCAGCTTTATGGTCGACGAATATATTTAAATGCTTACCATGATAGCCGGGCTGCCAAGCAAAGTAGATATCCATAGAGTCCGGCATTTTTAATTGTCATATTTGATATTGTCCTTGGTGGGCCACGACAGAATGAAAAATACGAAAAATTTGCCCAGCCCTATATGGCAAATTTCGTTTGTGAATTTGATTCACAAAGGCGGCCAATCCCAATATTCGCATAAACTTATGCGCGGTATCGTTTTTTCAAATAAAACCTGGTATGCTATTTGCGCTTACCAATCATCATATAAGTGGGATCACTTTTGATTTCGAATGAAAGCCATGTTCTTTGACATTTTTCTATATATTTAAGCATTTGAAGCCTTTTAAAAATAAATACTTGCTTTTATAGAATTAATATATTATATTATTTTGTGCTTGTGTAATGCTTATAAAGCTTGTTTTCAAATTGGAAGGGAGAGAAGATGGAAATAATCTTAAACGTATGCCCGGCTCTATTTCTTGGTGCTGTATCCATTACTTATCCAGGTCTTGTAGATAATCTCAGAAAATACCTACGTAATGCTAATGTCGTAACATATCCCAATAAAAAAAATACGCTTCCTGTGCCAGAATATTGGTCTCGGTGGTATTCTTCGAGAATCATATTAATTTCACTTTCATCTGCATCCATATCTGTATTAGGCGCTCTAATAATCCTTATTGCAACGCGAAATCCTACTAATGCTAGCATCTTAATCGCGTGTTTAGTTCCATCCTTTCTGTCTTACTGGGCGGTCCATATTTTTTTAACGGCAGCAGTCCCACTTAATATGAAAGTTTCTCAATCAATAGAGGGAATATATATTGGATTTTGTCTCCTTCCTATCGTGGGACTTATTGTTATCTCAGCGATATTCCTTATAAATTTATGAAACCTTAAAGGCTTGATTTAGTATAACTTTAATGTAAGTAAGAATTAAGTCATTTTATACGATATAACATCACAGGGGAGGTTATTTTATGGCTGATCAAGTTAGTAATGAGGATGAAACCAACAAGGGCTCTCCTTATACCAAATTTCAAATTTTTAAAGACGTTGCTCCTCTATTTGGACCGTGGATTGCAGTTATGGCTTTGATAGTTGTGATTGCATCTGGTGCCATACATTTTAAATCAACAAGGCAACATGAGATTGCTGTTGCCAATTTTGAACAATGGATGGACGACGTTGTACACGGCACGGAACGTGGCAGTGACATAGGGATGGCCGAACTATTCAGCAGTGCGCGTCATGGATTGGCAGTATTAGCTCGATTATATAGTGTTGGATCAGATAGTACTAATCCTACTCGTTCGGAAATTGAACGCGCAGGAGTTTTGTTCAAGCTTCCGATTTTGAAAAAAGCACTTGTCTGCGATGTGCAAAGGCGGAATTATAATTATCGAATTTTAGAGTTAAATGATAAAGTTGAATTTAGCAAGGCAAATACAGTACTTAATCATACCACAACATTTATTGGTCAATATAATAAATATACTTCCACTGATAACTATAGATTTAAGGTATTTATAGAACCGGGAATGAGTTTAACCCGTATCAATGAATGTAATTTTACGGTAAAGATTGAAAAAGACGGAGTATCCAAAACCCTTAATGAGCATGAATATAACATCTCACATTTAGGGAGTAGAGATGTGCCTTCTCCTCTGTGGGAAATAACAATTCCAGTTAGTACAGTTAAAGATGGAGATATAGTAAAGGTCACAGTAATACAACATGATATAACACAAAGAAGTGGGGCAATTCCTTTCTCAATTTATGACGTCCATACCGAACGTTATGCTTTAGGGATAGAAAAGATAGGAACAAGTATTAGTTTCGATGAAAAAATGAAGCTTATTGGACTCAGTTTTGAAATGGACCAATTAAAGGATTCAGTAATGAATGTTGATGACTTTAATATTTCGTTTCCATCTGGGTATAAATGGGGAATGGAAACTCAGAGGTTTGATTTCGAAATGATTAACCCTGAGAGACCATTTGCAATTGCATTTTACCGTTTTTATACGCCAGACAAAGAATTATAATATTTGGTAAAATTGAGGAAATAGTAATCTGAAAACATTTTCTATTAACAATCTCTTAAAATCAATAGTCAACAAGACGAGGATCCTTGATTAGAGATCCTCGTTTTTTATTTAAGTGTACCGAGATTATGATCCGGTATCTATGGACATATTCTACATCTTATGGAAAAATATAAATAGATTTCTTAAAGTTTATAGTATTACCAATAAAGTTTTTGTTTTTTTTGTAAAGAAATTCAAGTCATGCTCAATTTCACATCGTTTAGCAATGAATTCAAAGCAGGGATAGAAATCATATTTCTAAGTTTTACGCAT
>Ga0114922_10004027_pt1 | contig 13663 bp, 6 predicted proteins | sample AartaG_FD_100975 | JGI IMG/M metagenome (GOLD analysis project Ga0114922, IMG submission 100975) | Deep subsurface microbial communities from Aarhus Bay to uncover new lineages of life (NeLLi) - Aarhus_00045 metaG | ecosystem: Environmental > Aquatic > Marine > Oceanic > Sediment | place: Aarhus...
ACTTTCAGGTTTTACTTGATTCTTCAAATCTTTTGGAATCTCTACATTTTCAGATTTTACTTGATTCTTTACATCTTTTAGAATCTCTACATTTTCAGATTTTACTTGATTCTTCAAATCTTTTGGAATCTCTACACTTTCAGATTTTACTTGATTCTTCAAATCTTTTGGAATCTCTACATTTTCAGATTTTACTTGATTCTTCAAATCTTTTGAAATCTCTGCACTTTCAGATTTTACTTGATTCTTCCAATCTTTTGGAATCTCTACACTATCTTGCTTTTTCTCCGGTGATAATCTCAACATAGTTTCTAAAGGTTTTGTAGTACTTTCAGTAGTTTGTGACGCCCCTTGCAAGCCTACTTTTTTATCACTCTGCACTTCATTAAAAATTGAAATAGGGGTTTTTAAAATATCTTTTATATTTGAAGATTCATAGCCTTTAGATTTTACCTCAGAAAAACTAATTTTACTTATATCTAAATCAAATTTTTTTGCAACACTTATTAGCCCATTAAGAGTTTTTGGTAACTCTTTTATCTCTGAATTTTTATAGCCATCTGTTTGTGTAATTTTATCTTTTAAGTAGATTTTTGCATCTGCAATAAGTTTCTTTACATCATTTATAGATAAAGAATCACTCAGTTTAGGGTTGATTTCTAAAATCTCTTTTAATTCTTCACTTTGGGATAAATCATTTTTAAGTAGTGCTAAAAGATTCTCTTTTGTATTTGGAGTATTGATAGCTTTTAAATCTTGCGTATCTTTGGAGTTATTTTGAAGTTTTATTTTTGGAGTTTTTAGATCTATAACTATAGAGCCATTTTGTATAATTTTTTCATCTGCTTTACTACTTAACCCTTTTAATAGTTCAGAAAATGATAATTTTGGTTCTTCTTCAGGAGTTGATAACTTTGTAAGTGATGGTACTATAGAATCACTTTTTTTGAGGTCTACTGAAATCATTTTATGCTCCTAAACTATAAACAAAAGTTTTTAGTTATAAAGCATTTATTATTCCATTATTTAAAGCTATTATAGTCTATTTTTATCTCCATCTCAACTTCACACAAACCCTCTTTGAAAGTTGTCTCAACAACTGTAGCATTTCTTATCATAGCTGATACTTGTGTATTAATAGTAGAGCTTTTGATTGCCATATTTTTAATTGTATCTTTACCTTGAACTTTTACGCCCTTAATTCTTTCAGCTATTAATCTATATGCATCTGCCATAGCTGCTCGCTTTGCAAGTACATAAGATTGTGCAGGTGATCTTGCAAAAGATGGAGCAATACCTTGTCCAACAACTGATATGTTTATAGTTTGGTCAACCTCAAGTACTTTTTTTGGCTCTTTAAACTCTTCAAGATCTTGTAATAGCACCTCGTCTGGAAAACCATCTACTCCAAATGATGAAGTTAAGCTTCCAAGTAAAAGCATAAATACTAATAAATATTTCATTGTTAATCCTTAATTGTTCTAATTTTTTGTATTAAAAAGCGTATTTAAAACTTAGCTTGTAACCAGACGAGTCAAATTCTATGGTATCTTCTTTCTCTACAGATTCTAGCTGTTCAGATAGATATGCTACGCTTAGATAAAGAGTATCAATGATACAATAATCTGCACCAAGTTGATAGGAGATAGATTTTGCTTCACTAAAAGACAAGGCACTAACATTTGCATAAGCGATAAAATCATACAAATAATACTTAAGTCCTAAATAGGGTAATGGTATAAATTCATCAATTTTTATCCAAGAGGGAGTTTGTGTTAAACTTGCTTCATTTTGAATATCAAATTTCCAACTAACAAGTTTTACATTTACACCCACATCTAACTCTATATCACCACTAAAATAGTACTTTCCAAAAATAGGTATATAGCTACCTTTTTGCTTAAAATCTTGATACACAACTACATTTAAAACATTATAGTTAATAATTGTAGATGTTGAAGAGTCAAATTCACCATCTGCTACTACTAGTGTTCTATTTAAGTCAGCATTTTGATTATCTTTCATCTTGAAATAATTTATTTCAATATTAGGAACATAATCATAATTAAATACAAACCCCAAAGAAAAATATGAGGCTTCTAATTTTTTGTATCCAAAATCATTTTCAAAGTCAGATGAGCCCTGAATATTTGAAATAGTGCCTTTAGTATTTGGTAAGTACATACCAACCTCTATTTTTGACTGCCAAGAATCTTCACTTGCAAAAAGAGGAAAAAGTATGAAAAATGGTAGTAAAAATCGTAATATCATCTATCATTCACCTATTTATTTTTTATTGTGTTTGATTTTAACATAAAAAAAACATAAAAGAGATTAATCAATAATAATATCAGAATAACTATAAACTTTTACAAAAGTTATATCATTTTCACTCATTGAATCTAGTTTAACTCTATAGCATCCATAAGGACTATCAGCTTCTTTTGGTGTTTTTATATAAATTGTATTATTACTATTTTCTATCCATGCATTATCATAGGAGAAATAATAATTATCTTTAAATACCACTGTATTATCGCCACTTTTAGTTTGTTCTAAATTAGGATAGTAAATTGTGACCTCATTTTCATCTTGTGTTAAACCAGAAGTATAACTTGAAGATAAAGATAATCCATTTTCAAAATCCTCAACCCTTACCGATGTACCATTAGCATCTTTGATAGTGTTATTAGTATCTTTTAAATTACACGCTGAATTATCAAAGATTGCATCTGCTTTACTAAATATACTTTGCGTTATAGATTCATCTGTAATATTAATATCTTTGTATTCAAAACTACTATTTGTATCTTCTAATATTGAATTTATACTAAATTGCAATCTATCTAGTGCCCAAATATCAATAGAGCTTTCATCTAACACCCTTCTAATCTCTGTAATTTGAGATTTAACAAAAGCTTTTTTACTCTCTGATATTGCTATATTTAACTCTATCTCAATAGCAATCATAATTTTATCTATATCTAAGATTTGATTTTCAACAATTTGATTTATTAAAACCTCTTTAATATTAATGCGTATATTTTTCAGTATATTTTCATCTTGTGATTCACTAGAGACAAGTTCAACTAGTGATTTTATATGCTGTATCTCTTGTGTTTTAGAAAATAGATTAACATTTTGCATAGGGTCTGCAGCCATCTCTTCACTTGTAATCCCAAGCCCATTTGCAATAGCTTTGATACTATCATCTATTGTCGCATCCTCTTGCGAGATTGATTGTAAAAATAAAATAGAAGCTAAATCACTCAATGGTGTTATCATTAATTGTATGTCATTTGATATAGTAGCAGTTTCTATAACACTTTTAAACTCACCTTCAAAAGGCTTGTTTGTTGCTACATCAATCCCTCCTGATATGATAAGTGGGATGTAAATATCTTTTTGAACTTCAACATTATTAAAACTAAAATATCCATTTTCATTTGTTATAGCCGATGGTTCATCACTATTACATATTTCATCACTATTAATATCTAAACATACTGTAGCACCACTAATATATCCATCAACAACAGTACCATTAAATGATATACTTTTCATAGTATCATCTGGTGTTGGATCAGGACCTGGGTTTGGTTCTGGTTCAGGTTCTTCAGGATTTGGTTCTGGTTCAGGTTCTTCAGGATTTGGTTCAGGCTCTGGTTCTTCAGGATTTGGTTCAGGCTCTGGTTCTTCAGGGTTTGCTTGTGTTAACACATCAATAACAAGGCTAACTATAGCAGGTACATCAGTTTCTAATGCCTCGCGAAGTATTGTATATGCTTTTTCTTGTTCACTCTCTAATGCTAATTGAAAATCAATGAGATTGGTTTGAGTTAAAGATTTATATTCTACAAAAGAGTTTAGTGAGCGTTTAACCTCTGCATATTGGGCTACAATAAAATTTTTTTCATTGCTTGGTATTATTATATTTGTATTATTTTCTATCTCTGTAAGTACTTTAGGTATATCTAAATATCCATATAAATTTATCTCTAAAACTATAGCTTTTTTAATATCATAACGGAGTGTTTCTAATTCAACGCTTGTTATATTATTATCCTTTGCTTTTTTTACAGCCACCTCTATAAGCGATTTTGTTTGTTGAATCTCCTGTGTTTTAGCAAATACTCCTGCATAAGCCATAGGATTTTTATCAATATCTTCCTCTGAAATACTATATGCAACAGCTATAACTTTTTGAGAATCTGCTAGAGTTGTAGAATTTTTTGTAGTTAGCTCAAGAAAAAGTGTACTAAACAGATCGGTTAATGGAGTAACATTAAGTGATATAGTTTCTGTTACATTAGCAACATCAACAATATTTCTAAGTTTACCTTCGAAAACTTTGTTAGTTGCAGTATCTACTCCATTTACTGATACAACAGAGATAAAAGCATCACTCGCTAAATTGATATCATCAAAACTAAAATATCCACTTGATGATGTAGTAACTTTAGGCTCTTCACTATCCCAAAAGCCATTATTATTTTCATCCAAATAAACGGCTGCTCCACTAATATAGCCATCAATAACTAAACCACTAATACTTATATTTTTTGTACCATCACTAACAGTAACACTAGTACTTTCACAGGCACTTATAAACAAAATAGTAACAGTCATAATCAATAGTTTAATTATATAATTCAATAACATCACCTTAATCTAATATATTTTTTAAATTTAATGTTATCATAATCTTATATTAAAATAGATTAACTACTCTAATTTTATCCTTAGTGTAGTGTACTATTACTTGGTTCAATTAAAGTTAGTGTTCCTGCACCACCACCATCAACTGATGCGAAAACACCCGTATATATTGTTGAATTATACTCTACAAAAAATATTTTAGTTTTATACTCATCAAGGTTTTGAACTTCAATTATTTTGGTTGAACCAGTAGGAAGTTTCCACTCTTGAGTATAAGCATTACTAAGGTTTGAGTCAAGAGTAAGATCCTCAGCATAAGATAAGTAAGCAGTTATATTATTGTCTTCTAATGATTTTAAAGAAACACCTGAAGCGTCATCAGTTACAGGAACCGATGCAGCTAGAAGTGAACAATTATCATCATATCTTTTTCCGTAAGTTGATTCATTACCATCATTATATTCATGCTCAAGAACTTGTGAACCTTTAAGCATTACGGCGTAAGTAAATGTTTCAGCATTAGATAAATTGACTTCACCAATAGTACCATCACCATCTGCCGTTATAGCAACTATTTCAGATATATCACCAAATGTAAGTTCTTTACATATATTTATTGAACTTGAACCTGTTGTAGTAGAACTACTAGCTATTAAAGTTGTTAAATCATCATCAGCTCTAGTTGTAGTAAGTTCTGGGATATAGTTTTCAAATATATGAAATGTTGTATTTACTTCATCTGTATTAAACTCAACTTCGCTAAGCGAATCAAATGTTGCAGCATTTATTGTAGGTGGCATATAATCAAACTCAAATGAAGTATCTTTTTTGTATTCACCTTTTCCATTTGTCACTCTAATAGTTACAGCAGTTGGCCCAGTATCTTTTTGTCTAAGATCTTTTATTGCATAGCTAGTCAAATCAGCTGTATAATCATCTGAAGTACCACTTCTTTTCATCTCATACTCTTCTCCATCAATTGATACAAAAACTGATGAAGTAACAGGATTGATTTTAGTTACCTTTACACTCAATGATCCACCATTTACTATATTTGTAGTTGTATCTTGCTCTGGTTGTGTTTTATCTTTATCAAAATAGTAAGTGTAAATAGAGCTATAAGTTGGTATAGCAATTTCTATATTTGAATCAGTATATGCTGTTAAATATACCCAGTAACCAGAATAAATGTTAGCTTTGAACAAATTCATCTCGTTGTTTAAGAACCAATCATCCTCATCACGAGTTAAATCAATACTATCCCATATAATGCCACCTGTAGATAGATCTGTTTCTGATTTAAGAATTGCTCTTACATCATATCCTGCATCATACATAGCATAAAGAGGTCCATAACTAGCAAAGTCTGGGGTGTGAACAGGGTTAGTTGTTAAGTCATTAGTAAGTTTACCACCAATTACACCTGAGCCACCTAAAGTTAAGGCATCTACGCTATCAGCAAAAGTAGTAGTAGGCATCTGCATCTCAGCACCAACTGTAGTAAAAGTTAGATTTGCATCATAACTAACAAGTACAACATCAGCTGTATTTAGATTATCTGCATCTGTAGTATAAGTATGGTAAGCGTATCCATGAAGGGAACTATCACTTAACTGTACAGTCATATCATTTACAATAGCATCAAACCAAGCTAATCTTGCAGTTACATTTGTATCTTGGCCACCAAGTAAACTTACACCCGTCCCATTAATATCGTCTGGATTAATTGGTGTTCCAAGAGTTCCATCACCATCTACAGTACTAACAATCTCTACAAATATAGTATCATTAGCAGCATCCACATTAGCAGGATTTAAAGAAAAACCTGAAGCTGTCCAAATATGAGGGACTAAAGATATTTTTGCTATCTCATCTAAAGCATGAACACTACCAATAGCTCCTTTTGCTAAATCACTTGAATCGGAACTGTTTGTTAACAAATCTAAAGTTTGGCTCTCAATATCTTTAAGATCAAAATTACTTTTACCTACAGAAACAGCTACTAGATTATTACTTGAACTTACTCCAGCATATACTTTTGTAGTAGCCCCTATAGTATTCATTTTAGCAGCAACATCTGTTGCAGAAGCCACTCCAGCCGCAGATGTTGCAGGTATTATTGTCTCTTGTGAAGCACCAAGAACAGTAAATTTATCACTTGTTCCATTAACAGATGAAGCATCTACACTAAACACTCTAGTATATGTTTTATCTTTAACATAAAAAGGTTTATCGTTAGCCACTATAACCATATCTACAGTGCCATCATTATTTGTATCTATCGCATTAACTACAGGTGTAGTAACAAATTCTGTATCCAATGTAGGGATTGCTGATACTACACCAGCAATAGTAGATGCTCCACCACCAGTCATTTTTATAGATGTATGGTCACCATTTGTAGCATCACCAAACTGTATTTTAGAAAATTCTGTAGTACCATCAAGCGTATTGCTACTGTTACTTACTAAAGTATTTAAAATTAAAGCATATTCACCATAGGCTGAAGTTGCTGATTCCATACTACCAAGAGAATCATCACTAGTATTGTGATCTAAGTTAGTTATATCAATAAGATTTCCAGCTCTGTTGTTATAAGGGAATTGATCATTTAATGTTTTAACTGTCGTTATCAGATCTGCAGGAGTTGTTCTATCATCCTCTATGGTAAACCTTGCATCTGAGATAAGAATTATATCAGTAACTGCTGTAGTACCAAAGGCTTTCACATTAAAGTAAGATGGTATCTCTCCAGCTGCCTTGGCTTTTTCAAAAGCTAAATTAATTGCTATAGCTTTTTCATATCCAGCAGTGAGCGCAAATAAGTCGATACCTAGTGAATGAACACCTGTTGAATCTGTTAATACAATAGTACCGTTTACATCATTAGTTCCAACAACTAAACCAGTAGCTGCATGGCGAATATAAGGTTTCACAGCATCAAGTGCTATCATATTCCAGCCAGTTGTCAATCGAGAGTTGTCAACAGCATCATAATCAATACTATCATCATCTCTATAAATATCTGCAGTTGGAGTATTGTTCCCAGATTTACCAAGAATAAGTGTAGTTGCCCCATCATCATCTGAAGTAATAGAAGCAAAATTATCAACTCTATCAACTTGACCCCAGTAAGCATCACCTATTTTAAACTCAGTAAAGTCGTTTGCAGAACCACTAAGACTCTTATCCCAGATTTTCCACTGTTGACTTTTTGCATCAAAATGGTAAAAAACTGCACTCTCACCATTTGTATCTAAATCTGTAGATTTAGCATAGTATTTAGCATCAACTGGATTATCTGTAGAGTTAAAATCGAGTACATCCACTATTTTATTTAATACACTAGCATCATTAGCTCCACCATCATAAAGGGTTGCAGTAACGGCATCTGAATAAGTGCTATTTTGAGAGATTGTAGATTCATAACGAGTGTCCATATCACCATTAATATAAAACTCAACTTTTACACCCTCTAAAGAGGATTTATAGTTTATTTTAACATTTGGTGTTGGAGAGTTAACTTTTATATACATAGAACGAATAGATTCTTCAGCCACATAAGATACAGCTCCATATAGAATCCCCATCTCTAATGCACTCAAGCCAGAATCTTTAAGTGCCAGTAATGATACTAACTTATTTGTACTGAGTGTTGCCTCATAATCTGTTGTATTGGTATCTTCTTCACGAACAAAATTTGTCGAATAAGCACCAGATGATGTTCCATAAGTACTCTTTTGCCCTGTACTAAGTCCATTTACCCCAATAAATGTCCACAATCCATCTTTACTTGTATTTGACATCGGCACATATATCGCATTACTATCTGCAAAAACAGAGGTGATTAGTAGCATAGTAGCTACTGAGCTTATTAAAACTTTTTTACAATTCATTAATTACCTCTCAACAATAACTATATTTTATATTATTGCTGATTGTAACATTATCTTTTAAAAAAATTTCTAAAAATTGCTAGTAATTAAATCTCTTCAAGTACCGGGTAAGGTGGTATTTTCATTGATGGGAAAAGACCTTTGTAACATTTTTGCATTTTATAGTTAAATATATAAAATTCTTTCTCTTCATACTCTTTAGAGTATTTAATCGTTACCCTTGGATTTGCTGGTCCATACTTGTAAGTTGCATTTGCTTTGAGATCTATTTTTGGGTAGATTAGCATCACTCTTGTTTCATTATATATACCCTTTTCAAAGTGGGTAAGATAGCGTGTTTTTATATTGATACTGTTATCTTTACTAGAGATTGCTTTATTATCAAATACACTACTTACTATATAGTTATACGAATCATTTTGCATCATCTTTTTACAAGATTTATTGAGTTCAATACTCTTAATTTGTACACTTGTATCAGATTTTGCTAATACAAAAAAAGTTATCTTGGGTTCAAGATATTTCAAAAGTAAAATCCCTTTATCATCAGCTATTTTCTCAGATGAAAGTATTGCCCATACTTTACTAGCTTCATCATAAGCCGCTACAAATTGTACTGCTGAAGTATCACTAAAAGTTTTAGACACATCTACTCCCTCTTTAGGGGTAGTAAGTTTATTCCAACCTTTTTTTAAATCGTATTTTTTTGAATTGTGTAGTGAAGAAAAAGAGCCTTTAAGCTCTTTTAGAAGACTCTCTCTCTCATGAAGAGAAAAAGAGTTTGGTACCGTTTGCACAGAGGCAAACAGTGTCACACAAAACAATGAAATCGTTAAAAACTTTTTCATCATTTTTTATCCTTATTGTAATGTACTATTACTTGGATCAATTAAAGTTAATGCTTCATCAGCCTCAGCTCCACCAGATGGAAAAGTTCCTGTATATATTTTTGAATCATATTCTACAAAGAATGTCTCACCAGCATACTCATCAAGACTTTGAACTTGAATTACCTGAGTAGAGTCAATAGTCCAGATTTGTTCATAAGCACCACTTAGATCAGCAGCAACATCTTTCTCAGCATAAGATAAATAAGCAGTTGAGTTAGCAACTAGTGATTTTAAAGATACACCTGAATTACCAGCAATTGTATTATCTGCAGCTGCAGTTTCTACAGAACAATTATCATCATATATTGTTCCGTAAATTGATTTATCATCAGCACTTGCAGAACTATGTGAAAGAACTTGAGCACCTTTAAGCATAACAGCGTAAGTAAATGTTTCAGCATCAGATAAATTTACACTACCAATTGTGCCATCTCCATCTGCCGTTATAGCAACTATTTCAGATACATTACCAAATGTAAGTTCTTTACATACATTTATTGAACTTGAACCTGTTACAGAAGCGTTACTTGCTATTAAAGTTGTTAAAGTTGCATCAGCTCTAGTTGAAGCAAGTTCTGGGATATAGTTTTCAAATATATGGAATGTTGTATCCGTTTCATCTGTATTAAACTGAACTTCCGTAAGAGATGGGAATGTTGCAGCATTTATTGTAGGTGGCATAAAATCAAATTCAAATGAAGTATCTTTTTTGTACTCACCTTTTCCATTAGTTACCCTAATAGTTACAGCTGTTGGTCCTGAAGTATCTTGAGCAAAACCACTTACAGCATAGCTAGTTAAATCAGCTGTATAATCATCTGAAGTACCACTTCTTTTCATCTCAAACTCAATTGCACCAATTGTTGCAAAAACTGATGAAGTATCAACATTAATTCCCGTTACCTCTACCGTTAATGATCCACCATTTACAATGTTGGTAGTACTATCTTGAGTCGTACTTGAACCATCTTTATCAAAATAATAAGTGTAAATAGAACTATAAGTTGGTGTACCAATTATTATTTCTGGAGCAGTTAGTGTTGTTAAATACACCCAGTAACCAGAATATAGGTTAGTTTTAAACATATTCATCTCGTTATTTAGGAACCAATCATCCTCATCACGAGTTAAATCAATACTATCCCATATAATATCACCAGCAGATAAATCTGTTTCCGCTTTAAGTATTGCTCTTACATCATATCCTGCATCATACATAGTATAAAGAGGTCCATAACTCGCAAAGTCAGGAGTATGAACAGGGTTTGTTGTTAAGTCATTTGTAAGTTTACCACCAATTACACCTGAACCACCTAAAGTTAAGGCATCTGCACTATCAGCAAAAGTAGTAGTAGGCATCTGCATATCAGCATTAACTGTAGTAAAAGTCAGGTTTGCATCATAACTAACAAGTACAACATCGGCTGTAGATAAATTATCTGCATTTGTATCATAGGTATGATAAGCGTATCCATGAAGAGCATTAGCACCATCTTCTAGCTGTGCTTTCATATCTCTAACGATAGCATCAAACCAAGCTAATCTTGTAGTTACATTTGTATCTTGACCGGCAAGTAAAGATACACCTGTTCCATTAATATCATCTGGGTCAATTGGTGTACACATAGTTCCATTACCATCTACTTTACTTGTTATCTCTACACAAATAGTATCGTTAGTATCATTAATATCTGTAGGATTTAAAGTAAAACCTGAAGCTGTCCAAACATGAGGAACTAAAGATATTTTTGCTATCTCATCTAAAGCATGAACACTACCAATAGCACCTTTTGCAATATCTTCTGTTGATGAAGAGTTTGTCAAAATATCTATTGTTTGGCTCCCTACATCTTTAATATCAAAATTACTTTTGTCTACAGAAACAGCAATCAACTTAGTATTAGCAGTATTTTGTGCTCCGTATATACCGGCAACACCTGCATTTGTCATAGTTGTTACAACATCTGATGCATTTTCATCTACATCAACTTCAATTGGTAATTCACTTGAACCAACTGCAGTAATATTATAAGCAGCTGAAGAATCACCACTTAATTCAAACACACGAGTATAAGTTTTATCTTTTACATAAAAAGGTTTATCATTAGCTACAATAACCATGTCAACAGTACCATCATTATTTGTATCTATAGCTTTTACTACAGGAGTTGTATCAAAATCTGTGTCCAATGTAGGAATTGCAGCTACAACACCAGCAATAGTAGATGCTTGACCACCAGTCATTTTCATAGCTGTATGGTCACCATTTGTAGCATCACCAAACTGTATTTTAGAAAACTCTGTAGTACCATCAAGTGTATTGGCACTAGTAGTTACTAAAGTATTTAGTAGTAAAGTGTATTCACCATACGCTGAAGTAGCTGATTCCATACTGCCAACTGCATCACTACTATTGTGATCTAATTCAGTAATATCAATAATATTACCCCCAAGATTATTATAAGGATTTTTATTATTTAATGTTTTAACTGCTCCGATGAAGTCTGCAGGAGTTGTTCTATCATCTTCTACAGTAAATCTTGCATCTGAGATAAGAATTATATCAGTAACTGCTGTAGTACCAAAGGCTTTAATATTAAAGTATGGTGGTATAGTTCCAGCTATTTTAGCTTTTTCAATAGCTAAATTGATTGCTGTTGCTTGGTCACTTCCTGGAACACTTACTCCATTAGTATCCTCAAAATCTACAGCGATACTTATTGAATGAGCACCAGTAGAATCTTTTAAGACAATTGTACCATTTACATCTTTTGTTGTAATAACTAAACCAGTAGATGCATGACGAACATTAGGTTTTATATTGTCAAGAGCTATCATATTCCAACCAGAAGATAATCTAGAGTTAGTACTAGCATCGTAAGTGCTACTATCATCAACTCTATAAGTATCAGCGCTTGGGAGAGTATTTCCAGATTTACCTAGAATAAGTGCAGTTGCACCATCATTATCTGAACTTGGAGTAGCATCACCTCTATCAACTTGACCCCAGTAAGCATCACCTACTGTAAACTCAGTAAAGTCGTTTGCAGAGCCACTAAGACCTTTATCCCATATTTTCCACTGTTGACTCACTGCATCAAAATGGTAAAATATAGCAGATTCACCCGTTGTGTTTAAATCAGTTGATGCATCATAATATTTAGCATCAACTGGATTATCTGTAGAATTAAAATCTAATACATCTACTATTGTATTCAATAGAGTCGCAGTACTTGAACCACTATCATAAAGAGTTGCATCAACAGCAGCTGCATAAGTGCTATCTTGAGAGATTGTAGATTCATAACGAGTTTGCATATCACCATTGATATAAAACTCAACTTTTACACCCTCTAAAGAAGCTTTATAGTTTATCTTTACATTTGGAGTTGATGAGTTAACTTTTACATACATAGAACGAACAGGCTCTTTCTTCTCGTAAGTTACACCTGAAACTGGCATAGCTATCTCAAGTCCACTCAAGCCTGCACTTTGGAGTGCTTGAACTGATACTAAATCATTTAAACCCAACTCTTCTAGATAATCCGTCGTATTTGAATCTTTAAGAGAATCATAACCTGACGAAAAACCAGCAGATGATTGTCCATAAGCACTCGCTACACCTGTACTTAATCCATTTACACCTATCAATGTCCACAATCCATCTTTATCTGTATTTGACATTGGCACATATATCGCATTGCTATCTGCAAAAGCCGAAGTGCTTAGTGCCATTGCTGCTACTAAGCTTATTAAACTTTTTTTATAATTCATAAATTATCCTTTAAAAATAACTATATTTTTACTCTATATACTTTTTGAACATCTATCCGTGTTCCAACCACATGGTTTAAATCTAACCTATAACATGAAGGTTTTTCACCAATGTTGGACTGAATATACATTCTGTTGTCTATATTTGGAATACTCTCATCTGCCCAAGCAAAATCATAAGAGATATAAAAAACTTCATCCATTTTATAACTAGTTGTTGCCCCATTACCATATAGATCATTAGGAGTTGGAAACCTTTTATAGTATAAAGTGATCCAAGTTTTATCATTTTCCTGAGCATAATACTCAGATCTAATAACTAAACCTTGATCTACAATAACAAAAGAATCTGCCCCATTTTCACCTGTATTGTCTCCGTTAAAAGAAGCATCACTCTCTGCTCTATAACCTAGAGTAGTACAAGCACTTGGATCTTCTATAGCA
>Ga0114922_10004028_pt1 | contig 13662 bp, 10 predicted proteins | sample AartaG_FD_100975 | JGI IMG/M metagenome (GOLD analysis project Ga0114922, IMG submission 100975) | Deep subsurface microbial communities from Aarhus Bay to uncover new lineages of life (NeLLi) - Aarhus_00045 metaG | ecosystem: Environmental > Aquatic > Marine > Oceanic > Sediment | place...
AATTATCAACTGTATAATACCGCTGTGAGTAAAAAAGAATTAACGATATTTGCAGAGCGGGTTGACCGCGAGTTCCTGCCGTTTGTACGTAAGCCCAGCAGATATATCGGCGGTGAAATAAACCAAACCAAAAAAGACCTTTGGCAATGTGAGCTGACGATTGCACTGTGTTTTCCGGATGTTTATGAAATAGGGATGAGCTATTTTGGCCTGGCGATTATTTACGATTACCTAAACAAAATCGAAGGCGTGGCTGCAGAGCGAGTTTTCGCACCGTGGGTTGATGCCGAAAAGGTCCTGCGTGCCAAAGAAATTCCACTGTTCAGCATGGAATCCAGAACACCGCTAAAAAGCTTTGACATCGTTGGCTTTAGCCTAACCAACGAGCTTTGTTATACTAATGTGCTCAATATGCTCGACCTTGCAGGTTTAAATGTCAGAAGCAGCCAACGCAGCGAAAGCGAGCCATTGATAATAGCCGGCGGAGGACAGGCCGCCTGTTGTGAACCAATGGCTGAATTTATTGACCTGTTTGTGCTTGGTGAAGGTGAAGAAGCTACGGTAGAGCTGATAAAGTTAGCAAAATGTGAAAAAAAAGCCGGCGCCACAAAAAAAGAAATCCTTTACCGCGCTGCTAAACAATTTAGCTGGGTCTATGTGCCTGCTTTTTACAAATTCGAATACGACGGAGTAAAGATAAAAAGCTTTGAGTCCGATTTACCTGATTTGCCAAGGCAGTTCACAAACGCTGTTGTCGAAGATTTCGAGAACACTCCCGCCCCGCTTGCTCCTATAGTTCCGTTTACGCAAGCCGTCCACGAACGAGTCAATGTTGAGATTATGCGTGGCTGTCCAGGCCGATGCAGATTCTGCCAGGCGAGCTTTTGCAGAAGGCCTATTCGCTGCCGCAGCATAGAAAAAATTACTGAGATTGCAAAGGCCTGTTACGCAGCAAGCGGATTTGACACAGTCTGTTTATCGAGCTTATCGACTGCCGACTATCCAAAGCTCGAAGAATTGGTGTCGAGCCTACAAAAATATTTTCGTGACAAATATGTTGGTCTATCTCTGCCGAGCTTGCGTGTCGACCAACAGTTAAAACTGTTACCAGAACTCTTAACCAGCGTTAGAAAAAGCGGCTTGACGATTGCTATTGAAGCTGCGAGTGAAAGGTTAAGAGAAGTTATCAACAAGCCCTTAAAAGATAAGGATTTGTTCGCCGCTGTCGAGGCTGCCTTTAGAGCCGGCTGGCAAAAACTAAAGCTATACTTCATCGTCGGTCTACCCGGTGAAGCCGAAGCAGATATAAAACAGATTGTGAATCTATCATTCGAACTTGCCAAACTCCGCAAGAAGGCTGACGGCAAGACAGGCGAAATCAATATTACCATAAGCTGGCTTGTTCCAAAGGCGCATACGCCGTTTGGCTGGCTGGCCCAAAAACCAAAATCCTACTTCGAACAGGCAAAACAGTTAATACTTGATGAGAAAGGCAAACTCCGCGCAAAATTCCTGCACTTCAAGTTCCACGACATAAACCGCAGCGTTCTGGAATCGGCAATAGGCCGAGGTGACAGACAGCTATGTGACGTTATCGAAGCAGCCTGGCAGGCTGGTGCAAGATACGATTTGTGGGATGAATGCTTCGATTACCGACTCTGGGAAAAGGCCTTTGAAAAATTCGAAATGGATATTGAAACTACAGCACAAAGAAAATTCGAACCTGATGAAATTCTGCCGTGGGAGTATTTAGGCGGACCTGACAAGAAATATCTACTTGAGCATTTAGATAAAGCAATGATGGAAGTTGCAAATTTAAAATGAAAAGCTTAAAGTTTTAGGCTTTCTTCATACCGGAGGGCAAATCAATTCCGACACGGCCTTTTGCCTCCTTGAAATCCACTATAATCTTAGTCGCAGCTTCGGGCTCATCCACCAATGTAAAGACATCCATATCTTCGGGGCTGATATAATTGTGTTTGCCGAGCATTGTTTTCTTCATCCAGTCAATCAAACCGCCCCAGTAGTCACTGCCCATCAAAATCACAGGGAAAGACGCCTGCTTCAATGTTTGAATCAGTACCAGCGACTCGTAAAACTCATCCATCGTTCCATAACCGCCGGGGAAAACTATAAAACCGTGAGCATATTTCAGGAACATTACTTTACGGCAAAAGAAATACCTGAAATGCAGTGACAGATTCTGGTATTTGTTTGGTATTTGCTCTAAAGGTATTTCGATATTTAGCCCGATGCTTTTACCGCCTGCTTCTGCGGCCCCTTTATTTGCCGCTTCCATAATCCCGCCGCCGCCGCCGGTTATTACCGCAAAGTCGGCCTTCGCTATCTCAAAAGCGGTCCTCACAGCGAGTTTATAATATCGCTCCTCCGGCTTTGCGCGGGATGAGCCGAAAAACGACACGGCAGGGCCTATCGTACCAAGCTCATCAAATCCCTCGACAAACTCAGCCATTACCCTGAATATCCGCCAGAGGTCTTTAACCGGTTTATCAATAACATCCATCATAGAAAAAACTCTCTTTCAAATCTCATGTTTGATAACTCAAGACTCACAATATGTGGATTTTACCACAAAGCCGGTTCATTTGCAGCAGGACAGAATTTGTCAATCCGGCAATTTTCACAATCCGGCTTACGGGCCTTACAGACATTGCGCCCATGTAAAATCAACAAGTGGCTAAACAGTGTCCAATCCTTCTCTGGTACTATTTCGGCTAAATCAAATTCCAACTTTACCGCATCACTATTACCGGAAAGGCGCAAACGCCGGGAAAGCCGAATAACGTGCGTATCGCAGGCTATCGCCGGCTTGCCGAAGGCATTGCCCAGCACAACATTTGCCGTTTTTCTGCCCACGCCCGGAAACTGAACAAGCTCATCCATCGTATCGGGAACTTTGCCGCCAAATCGCTCAATTACCTCCGTACAGACACCCTTAATACTGATTGCTTTATTGCGGTAAAAGCCTGTACTTTTTATATCCGACTCAATTTCTTTCAAATCTGCTTTTGCCCAATCCTGAACTGATTTATACTTTTTGAATACTTCTTTAGTTACCATATTGACCCGCACATCGGTGCACTGTGCTGAAAGAATCGTTGCAATCAAAAGCTCCAGCGGATTCTTAAACCTAAGTGCGGTTTTCGCCTGTGGGTATATCCTTTTCAACACAGGTAAAATCCTCCTGACTTTTTCGGCTGCCTGAGCTCTATCAACTTTTATTTTCGTTTTCTTGCCCACTGCTTTTCTCGGCATAGGCACTACCTGGAAGGAAGCTTTTCCAGAAGGTCTCTTAGTTCATCGGCAAAGGACATACCGCGCCACCTTACAGGTTCGTCTTTTCCCGGCATAAACAGCATACTGACCGGAACCCCCGGCTCATTATAGATATTTTTCAAGGCAAGCGTCGCCGGCATGTCTTTGGTTGTGGTGTCGGCCTTGATTGCCAGAACGCCTTTTTCCTCGATTAGTTTCGCAATATCCCCTCGCGAGAAAACTATTTTTTCTGCCGCCTGACAGCTTAAGCACCAGTCGGCTGTAAATTTAATTAAAACAGGCTCTTCTTCCGTTCGGGCAGCCTTTATCAAATCTGCATCGTACTTTTGCCAGGAAATAAGCTCACCAGCCGGTTCAGGTAAAAACGCCCAACCCGCTGCAACCGCCAGGACTATCGCAATGATTCGTATCACCCACTTGCGTAACAGTTTCGTATCGAAACTTACCCAGCCGCCCCACATCCAAACACTGAACCCGAGGATGACCGCAAAATACAGCACGCCCATTCTCCGCTGCTGTGGCAAGGCTGCAATAAGCTTTACCGCGATAACCAGTAAGATAAACCCAATCGCCTGCTTAAATAGCTCCATCCATCGTCCGGGCTTTGGCGTACGCTTCAATAAGGCGGGCATTGAAGTTAGTATCACATATGGCACAGCCATTCCGACACCTATAACCATTATCGCAAGCGTCGCCAGCAACAAAGGCTGGGCCTGCGCCCACGCAAAGGCTGCCGCCAAAATCGCAAAGCTGCAGGGTGTGCTCAATACAGCCGCCAAAAAGCCCATTCCAACAGCTCCGGTATAGCCCTTGCCGGAACCGGATTTACTCGCTATCGCAGATGGCACAGTAATTGTAAAAACGCCGAACATAAACAGCGCCAGCACGACCAACAAAAGCGCCATCCCGGCAACAAAAGCCGGATTGCGAAATTGGTCCCCCCATTGCAGAACCGTCCCATAGAATACCTGCAAAATGATATTTGCGGCTGCAAGAGAAGCGAAGAACAGTATTATCCCGAAACAAAAAGCAAGCCCCATTGCTATCGATTTGCCTTTGCTCTGTTTTGCCTGTTCAATAATGCGCATAACGATAAGAGGCAACACCGGCCAGACACAAGGCATAATATTCAGAGACAGGCCCGCCAAAAATGCCAAACCAAGCGCAAACCAGGCAGAATAACTTACCCACTGCCCTGCCGCCGGTGGTGTACCGGTCGGTATAGCCTTGGTTACTTCTGGAAGAACAAACCTAGGCTCGCCCATCGCTGCGTCACTGGCGACTACAATAGCTGCAGTCAAATCACCAAAATTAGGCATACGACATTGAAAACCAGAGCACACCGCTCCTTCGATGCCAATCTTAACCTCAACTTTCGTATCAGGAGACTGCTCTACGCTAAACGGTAAAAATACCGTGAATTTTTCACTGAATACCTCAAGTTCCTTGTTTAAGGATTTGTCGAAATACAAATGAGCCTGGGGAAACAGCGTTTCAGAAAAACTTGTGGAATCTTCTTCTGTGGAGGGTTTGATTTTAAGATTCATCCCACCAGGTGCAGTTTCCACGGATGCGTAAAAGTGCCAATCCTTTTCCAGGTCGAAATGAACTGCCAACGCAGATTCGCTGCCCGGCAGAACAGTATCATGCTGCAGCTCAACCGAGATGGTAACAACATCGGTTTTAATTATACGGGAAGATTGCGGCGGTGCACCTAAACCATCAATGGCGGAAATCAAAATTAAGCATAAAATAACAGCAGCTTTTGCCCGCATAGATACCTTAGAAGAAGGAAAAATGCAAAAGGAAAAACTTTCTACTTTTGACTTTTTGCTTTTTTATCTTCTTTGCTTTCGCCCTTGGCTTGCTCGGCAGCTAACAAATCGGAAACTGTAGGTTTGTCTAATTCGCCGCCTTCCAAAATCAACTGCACATCATCAGCATCGAGAGTTTCGTATTTCAACAGCGCCTTTGCTATTCGTTCAAGTTCATCCTTATTTGCTTCTATCAATTCTTTTGCTTTTTTGTATGCCTCGTCGGTAATCTTTTTAACTTCCCCATCGATTGCCTCAGCTGTCTTTTCCGAATATTCTCTCTCACCCGGCAAAAGATATACCGGTTCCTTAACCCTAAAATCGGGTCCATAGCTGATTAGCCCAAGCTTGTCACTCATACCCCAGGTCAAAACCATCTGCTTTGCAATGTTGGTAGCCTGCTGAATATCCGACTGGGCACCGCTGGAGATGTCATCGCAGAACATCTCTTCGGCAATTCGTCCGCCGAAACACACCTGCAAAAGTGCCATACAATATCTCTTCGTAAACAGGGTTCTATCCTTCTCCGGCAGAGCAAAAGTTGCTCCGCCCATTGGTCCGCGTGGGATGATGCTTACCTTATGCAGCGGGTCTGCATCTTTCAGCAGAGATTGAACAAGGGTATGGCCCGCCTCGTGATAAGCAGTAATTTCCTTCTCCTGCCGGTCGATTACTCTGCTTTTCCTGGCTCTTCCCCATCGCACTTTATCCCGCGCTTCCTCCAGGTCAGCCATCTCAACGCAGTCTTTATTGGCCATAGTTGCCGCAAGAGCAGCTTCGTTAATAATAGCTGCCAGGTCCGCCCCGCTGAACATAGGTGTGCCGCGTGCGAGTCTCTCCAGATTGGTGTCAGGCCCCAACTTTACCTTCTTTGCGTGCACTTTCAAAATATCAACTCGACCTTTCAAATCCGGAAACGGCACAAAAATCTGCCTGTCAAATCTTCCCGGCCGCGTCAACGCATGGTCTAAAATATCCCCGCGGTTCGTTGCCGCAATCACTATTACCTGGTCGTTCGTATCAAAGCCATCCATCTCAACCAAAATCGCATTCAGCGTCTGCTCACGTTCATCGTGTCCTCCGCCGACATAGCCGGCACCGCGTTTTCGACCGATAGCATCAACTTCATCAAGAAAGATTATACAGGGCGAACTGTCCTTAGCCTGTTTGAAGAGGTCTCGCACCCGCGATGCTCCGACACCAACAAACATCTCTACGAAATCACTGCCGGATATACTTAAGAACGGCACATCTGCCTGACCGGCTATGGCCTTTGCAAGTAATGTCTTTCCGCAACCGGGAGGACCAACAAGTAAAACACCGCGAGGAATTCGCCCGCCCAGCCGCTGAAATTTCTTCGGGTTCTTCAAAAACTCAATTATCTCTGCCACTTCCTCCTTTGCTTCCTCAACACCCGCGACGTCCTTAAATGTAACCTTGACCCGGTCTTTGCTCTGCAAGCGATGCTTGCTTCGACCAAATGACATCAGCATCCCGCCTGCCCCGCCGCGAAGGTTCCGTGCAAAGATAAAATAGAAAATACCCACCAACAAAAGTATTGGCAATATCATACCCACGAGATTATAGAGCCACGTTCTCGGTGGTGCGGTTTCATTCTTTACACCATGCTCCTCCAGCAACCTTTCAAGCCGCTGGCCATGTACTTCCGGCTTATAATAAACCACAAAAGAAACCTTGCTCCTCTCTCCTCTGCTGGCAAGACCCTCCTTATTAAAATCACCCACTATCTCCGTCTCTCTAATGGTAACTTTGTCGATGTGCTTGCTCTCAATATGCCTGACGAATTCATCCCACCTAATCTCATCAACACTTTGCCACTGTTGCAGCAGCATCCATCCTGTCAAAAGCAGAGCAAAAATTATCAATAAGTTAAATGGTCCGGTTCTGTAGGCCGGCAAAGATGGCTTTTTCCCCCGTCCTTTTTGTGAGCCGGAACGTTTTTGAAACGATTTTTTATTTTTGTTGGCACTCATATCTCGTCATTCGCATCTCGAATGCACTGGTCACAATTCAAGATTCTACCATTCTTTCTCCATCAACTCCACGATTCTCCGTGCTAAATTGTTCGCTGCAAGGCTGGCCGCATAACTAAAGTCCTGATTTTGCCACTCGGAGAAGCTGGCTGAAGCAGCAACTATCTGGTTGTCTATCAGCAATCCTCCGGTTTTCAGATTTTTCCAGTTGACCACAGCCTGCAGTTCTACTTCTTTTTCCATCGCTCGGCCAATCTCTCGTTCGCTGCTGAGCACTGACTCGCTAATCTGTACTATCTGCCCGCTTATTACAGTATCGGCAAGGTCCCTGCTTGAGATTACCTTATATGGGGTTTCTACCTCGATACGCTTGGCTAAGGCATCGGTCAATTCGTATTCCACCCCACGGCGAAAGCTGCGGTTGTCAAACATTTCCACGTAAACGCTGCTCACTTCATCCGGATATAGCGATTCGTTGGAATAGCCGCTCATCTCGCTGCATCCGCAAAAAGCCAAAACCAGCAACGCATACAAAAGCGTAACAACAGCAGCATGAAGGTAACACATCAGTTTATTTCTACCGGTGTTTGTTTTCATTCCTCTATCTTTCCAGCACCTAAATTTGCATTCAGCATTTCTTTCGCAACCTTTGCTGCAGAACTTCCGGGCCAATCATCTATGACCATCTGATAATAAAGATTGGCCGACAGTTTGTTACCGGTTTTTTGATAATATTCGCCGATAGTTAATTGTTTACGAGCCTCTTGTTCCTCTATCAGCTTTAGTTTTCCATCAATCTCAAGCTCTTCGGCATCATCGAGATATCGTAACTTGAAATTCTCGTAATAGCTTTTTGCACTAATCAGACTTGAGGTATCGTACCTTGGTCCCTTATACGCAGCGTGTTTACATCGAGCCATAGCAAGCAATGCATCCCTGCCGATTTGGCCCGTTGTCCACTGCGATGATATCTCCTGCCATTTAAGATAGGCATCTTCGAACTTTCCTCTTTTTTCAAAACTTTCGGCTATAGCTATAGCTGCCCTCACCCCAATTGGTGAGTCGAGGCCGACTCGGTCGGTAATTCTCTCCATTATCCTCCTGCCTTGACCGTACCCTGTAATTATGAATACTTTAAGTACTCTCCTCTTCTGGCCTGCTAAAAAAGCCGTCGCTATACCGAACTGCCTGTCCAAAGCCGCTTCAAAAAGGGGGCTTTCAGGAAATTCAGCCAAAAACTTATCATAGCTCCTGACCGCACTACTGAATTTTCCTTCACAAAAGAGCATTTCCGCCTCAATAAAGGCGTCCAAATCGGGCCCTGCAATTTCCGGAAAGTCTTTTTTAAGTTGCTCCAGCGCCAGTTGAACAGCCTCAGTCTGGCCGGTGCTGACCAACCGTTTAATTTCAGCTACTGCCAGCAGATATTTATCCTCACCTTCAGCCGATAAAGCCTGCCAATCCTGGTCTTGTCCCAGCCGCCAGCTTTTAGCCGAAAATAGGGACGAAACCAACAGCAGAACTATCATGTTTGACAATATTATAAATTGTATTCTGCGTTTAGGCATAACACCGCTTTCCTAACCATTTTCAACTTTCAACGAATATTATACCCGTTTGTACCGCCGTTGCAAAGCCACAACTTAAAATACACTGTCTTCTGAATTTTCCGTGACTTATTACTCGCTGCTGCAGTATCAGGATTATGCGTGATAAATATCATATAACAAGCAATACAACTACGTCCGAATTCACTTTTCCCTTCTTTATTCTTAGTTTACAATTAGCGTATGCTTTATCTCTGGTTAACAGCGCTGATTTTACTCAATGCTGTCTGGCTTGTACTGGTCGCTTTTGCACTGCCGGGTAACTGGCTAATCGTCATAACGACGGCTCTGTTCGCCTGGTGGCGTGCGGATGATGATATTTTCTCCATCTATACCCTGCTGGCCATAGCAGCGTTAGCTGTCGCTGGTGAGTTAGTTGAATTTCTCAGCGCGATGGCCGGAGCCAAAAAAGCCGGTGCTCGTTTTCTCGGCTCACTCGGAGCCCTCATTGGCGCCCTTACAGGTGCCGTCCTCGGCACCTTCCTAATTCCCATACCGCTGTTCGGTACGCTTTTAGGTTCTTGCTCTGGCGCTGCAATCGGGGCTTGCGTCCTTGAACTGTCTGCCGGACGACGACCGCTGGATTTCTTTCGTTTAGGCTTTGGAGCAGGTCTCGGCCGATTTCTCGGTACAACCACCAAAATTGCTGTCGGCTTGCTGATTTGGCTCATTGTTGTCATAGCCGCTTTTTGGCCGTAACAATCTAACCATCCCCAAAACTAAAACCTTGCCCCAGTCTTTACCGAATGAGCTTGGCCAATTAGTGCTATACGCTAAACTATGCACCCATCGCATTAGCAGCGGCATCACCACCAGCGGCATCTACTACAACCAGCATCTGGTATTGACCATCGCAGACCATGGCAGAGCCTGCAACGCCATTAATGCCGGCATCTGCAAGGCCCTTCAGCGACTCCGCTGCAGCCCCGATTTTGTCATCGGCGCTGACGATAAAGCCGGCCGCAGCCGTCGCTGCAATTCCTGCCTGCTCCGCACAAGCTTCAAAACCCTGGGGGTCTTTGGCGCCTATATACACCCGCCCTTTGCCGCCACCAGCTGAAAATGCTGCAAAGCAAAGCAAATCCACATTCCCCGAAGCTACCTGTGCTAAAAGTTTCTGAAGATTTCCCGGCTTATCTTCAATGTCAAGACAATGAACAGTAATTCGTTTAACAGCCATCTTATTCCCCTTTCGTATTCATATTTTTTTGACTTTCACGCTCTTCAGCCTTCTTTTCCTCAAACTCTTTCATTTTCAGCATATATTCTTCAAACGACTTTCTTGATTGTACCAGCCGTTCAGATTTTGGTTTTGGTTGATTTTTCTCCTCACGATAAATTTTGAACCTCCATATTCCGTATGCTATCCATCCTATTGCTACTATTATTGCACCTATAATTATTAACTTATACATAACGTGCTTCCTTTATATCCTTTTACTTATCTTAGAACTCTCAGACCGTAGAATAACCAATGCCTCGGACTTCGTCAAACCACAATCTGGCGATTAAAAATTAAACTACTGCTTCGAACCAAAGCCTGCGACATACGATATATTTATCCGCCTCAGGCGGACGACATACGCAATACGGGAACATCTGCCAAATTGGCACAATAGGCACAAAGTGGCCATTTGTAAGCTCTGGTTTTCAAAAAAGCTGCAAATTTCAGCTATCTGGGCACGCTGTTTGCTGTTAAACTAATTGGGTGAATGTATAATAATTGTGGCATGTGCTCGCCTCGCTTGCGCTGCGTCGCAGCGGGAAGGAACTTAGTTATGAAATTCGACAAATTCACGTTAAAGGCTCAGGAGGCGTTAGCCACCGCTCAGCAAATTGCAATGGCTAAATCGCACACGGTCTTATCTGCCCTGCATCTGTTGAGTGCTCTTTGCAGTGATGATACCGGTGTTGTGATTATGATTTTGAAAAAGATTGGCGCCAATATTTCCCAACTCAAAGATATGACCGACAGTGAACTTGGTCGGCTGCCGCAAGGCCAAGGCTCCGCCCAGATGATGCCGGACCCTGCTCTTAATCAAATCGTCCTCGATGCCCAAAACAGGGCAGATGCAATGAGTGATGAATACCTAAGCGTCGAGCATCTGTTTCTTTCGCTCGCTTCGGTACAGAGCGATGCGAAAGATATTCTAAAGCTAAATTCAATTACACCCAAACAAATTGAGGATGCCCTGAAAGAAATTCGCGGCGGTGAAAAGATAACCGACCAAACTCCGGAAGACAAATTCAGGGCTCTGGAACGTTATGGAATTGACCTTTTAGAGATGGCACAAAAGGGAAAGCTCGACCCTGTTATCGGCAGAGACGAGGAAATCCGGCGGTGTATGCAGGTTCTTAATCGCCGCACGAAGAACAACCCTGTATTAATCGGCGAGCCTGGCGTGGGCAAGACAGCAATTGTTGAAGGCCTTGCCCAGCGGATAGTTGCAGGTGATGTTCCTACAGGCCTGAAGAATAAAAGAATCATTGCCTTAGATATGGGGGCATTAATAGCGGGAACTAAGTTCAGAGGCGAATTTGAGGACCGGCTAAAGGCCGTGCTCAAGGAAGTTATCGGCGCCCAGGGCCAGATAATTCTCTTTATCGACGAGCTACATACCGTTGTCGGTGCAGGTAAGGCTGAGGGCGCGGTCGATGCGGGCAATTTGCTCAAGCCCTCGCTTGCACGGGGTGATTTACGCTGTATCGGTGCAACCACGATTGACGACTATCGAAAATATGTCGAGAAAGATGCGGCGCTTGAGAGACGTTTTCAGCCGATTCTAATTGACCCGCCGAGCGTTGAGGAAACCATAGCCATCCTTCGCGGCCTGAAAGACCGCTACGATACTCATCACGGCGTTCGCATCACGGATTCCGCGCTTGTTGCAGCTGCAACTTTTTCGAATCGGTACATACACGACCGATGGCTGCCGGACAAAGCAATAGATTTGATGGACGAGGCAGCCTCGAAGCTGAGGATTGAGAATGATTCGCTGCCTGCTGAGCTGGACAGTATTCGCAGAAAAATTGTTCAGCTACAAATCGAACGTGAGGCACTGAAAAAAGAAACCGACGATGCGAGCAAAGAACGATTAAAAAATACCGAAAAGCAACTGGCTGAATTGCAAAAGAAGGATAAGAACCTCACCACACAGTGGGAAAGCGAAAAGGGGCACATCGACCAGATAAAAGAATTGAAGCAGAAAATCGAAGAGGCCCAAACGCAATTTGAAAACGCCCAGCGCAAGGGCGAACTGGAGACCGCCGCCCGTTTGAAATACGGCACCATTGCGGATTTGAAAAAGCAGCTCGAGGAAAGAGAGACACAACTTTCCAAATCCGACATAGCTATAATCCAAAACGAAGTAACCGAAGAGCACATCGCTGAAGTTGTATCGAAATGGTCTGGAATACCGGTAGCGAGGTTATTAAGCGGCGAGCGCGAGCGTCTGATGAAAATGGAGGAGGCGATACGGACACGAGTGGTTGGGCAGGATGAGGCGGTTACAGCACTTTGCAATGCGGTTCGCAGGAGCCGGGCTGGGCTGGGCGACCCGAATAGGCCAATTGGCTCATTTTTATTCCTTGGGCCTACAGGCGTGGGCAAAACCGAACTTTCCAAGGCTCTTGCGGATTTCCTGTTCAACGACCCGAATGCTATGATTCGGATTGATATGAGTGAGTTTATGGAGCAGCATTCTGTTGCGAGGCTAATCGGCTCGCCGCCCGGCTATGTCGGCTACGAAGAAGGTGGACGATTGACAGAAGCAGTACGGCGTAAGCCATATTCGGTGATTCTACTCGATGAGATTGAAAAGGCTCATCTGGACGTCTTTAATATACTGCTGCAGGTCTTCGACGATGGGCGATTGACCGACGGTAAAGGCCGGACCGTGGATTTCAAGAACACAGTCGTCATTATGACCAGCAATATTGCAAGCCAGCAGATTCAGCAGTTGACTGAGGAATCGGGTGCCGACTGGGAAATCGAGGCCCACGTCAAAGATGCCCTGAAGCAGGTCTTCAAACCTGAGTTTTTGAATCGTATCGACGAAATAATCGTCTTTAAGATGCTTACAAAGAAGGACTTACGAAAGATTGTGGATATCCAGCTTGGTTACTTAGCGGAGCGAATGAGGGGCCGTAAGATTGAGCTGGAATTTACGGACAAGGCCCGCGAACAGATTATAGACGAGGGCTACGACCCTGCCTTTGGTGCAAGGCCATTGAAAAGGACAATACAACAAAGGCTGGAGAATCTGCTGGCAGGAGAGGTTTTGAGTGGGAAATTCAGGGATGGCGATACGATAAAAATCGATGCAGATATGCACAAATTCAGCTTTGAGAAGGTTGATAAGTAACAGATATATAAGAACTTGCGAGGGGAAAAAGCGAGAAAAAGGCGTGTGGGGGATTTTCAGTGAATTGGAGGAGTTGGGGTGCGGCTTTTGAATCCGCCTTCGCCAAAGCTATGGCGGATAAAATTGGGTTTGTTTCGCGGAGGGTGATAAGTGGGGCATATTCGTAACTCCTTGTTAAAGCTGGGGTTATGTTCATTTTTTCCTTCGGAAATTGGGTTCGTTTTACACAATCGACGAGCCGTAGCTCGTCGATTGTAGTTGGGAGTTGGTAGTTCGTAGTTCGTAGACAAAAGATGGAAATTAGTTCACGGTTCATAGTTATTCTCCTTAAGGGGTTTACGCTCCCCTCAATATTGGAGGGGGTACCTAAGGCACCCCTCTACTTATGGCCGGGGTTGCGCGTTTGATGTGAAAAATCGTGTATTTTTCGGATGGTCAAAATTTGTAAATGCTTACGTGAAAAGAGATAAAAAAAATTTTGGTTTTTTGGATTTTTGGTTCTAGCCCCCTGCGCAAATGATTGAATTTTTGACGTGGGTCAAAAAAGTTCGGAGTTGGTAGACAGGAGGCCCCGGTGAGATAGTAA
>Ga0114922_10004029_pt1 | contig 13660 bp, 9 predicted proteins | sample AartaG_FD_100975 | JGI IMG/M metagenome (GOLD analysis project Ga0114922, IMG submission 100975) | Deep subsurface microbial communities from Aarhus Bay to uncover new lineages of life (NeLLi) - Aarhus_00045 metaG | ecosystem: Environmental > Aquatic > Marine > Oceanic > Sediment | place: Aarhus...
AGGTCTAAACAAACTGAAAGAAGCGATCAATCTCAAGGGTTTGAAAAAATTCGAATTCGACATGTATCGAAATGCTGATAAAGTCCTCACATTGACCCACCAAGGAAAAGACGAGCTTTTGGCGATCTTCCCAGATCTCGACATTGCCATCGTCCCCCACGGCGTGGATGTGGAAACTTTCTCCTTTTCTCCTCAGGCCGAAGAAGAGAACAGCCTCGTGTTTCTCGGCAACTACCTCCATTACCCCAATGTGGATGCAGTCCTGTATTTCCACGCAGAAATATGGCCTCGTTTGAAAACAGCCCTGCCAGAGCTTAAATTTTTAGTGGTGGGGCAGTCTCCTCCTCCAGAAATCACCCGCCTAGCTTCGGATAAGTCGATCGTCGTGACAGGTACTGTGGACGATGTCACTCCCTACCTGAAGCGGGGCAAAGTGTTCATCTGCCCCGTGAGGCTCGGGGGTGGATTCCGGGGGAAAATACTGGAGGCCATGGCAATCGGCCGGCCCGTGGTTTCCACCCGATTGGGAGCCGAAGGTATCCCTGCTTCCGACGGCAAAAACATCATCCTGGCAGATAAGCCAGACGATTTTGTCAAAGGGATCGCGAATTTGATCAGCAACACCGAACTCTACCAAAGGATACAGGAAAACGCACGCAAGCTCATGGAAGATTACTACGCCTGGGACAAGGGCGTGGCCCAACTGGAGGCCGTATTAGAGGACATGATGTCCAAGCCTCCTTTAGCCTGAATTATTCATAAAAAATGCCGATACATCATTATTTACTTCAGCAATATCAGGAGGTTTTCCTGACATTGCTAAAAAAACTTTATTGTAAAATTCTTTTTATATCCATCGGCATTTTTTCCCCTGAGGGCGAGCCAATCTCACTACATCGGCTTCGTTGTAGCCCATTTGCGGTATACAAATACAGCTTCATGGGCCACTACCTCGCATCCGTTATTACTAGGGCGGGGTGGCGGGCCTTGACTCGTGAATAATCCAGGTTGAACCAAATGTATAGGAGAAAAAAATGAAAGTCACCATGGTCATCCCCAGCTACTGGGGGCGGAAAAATGAGGAAGGGCGCAAGGAATCAGATACGATCTACGACCATCCAACACCTTTGGATGAAGAGGGAACCCTGGGTCGCCTTCTCGAAAGCATCGCTCTCATCAAAAATAAAGAATTTAGACTCGTGATACTCGGGGTTGCAACGGCGCCGGATATCCAGGAAGAGGTGGAGAGCAAAATATCCGCCATCATAAAGAATCGGGCTAAAGATGTGGATGCCGTTCTGTTTTCCTATTCTCATCTCACCGCCGTTCATCAATTTTTATCCCAGAATAAAATGGGGGAGATGGCTCCCCTTCTCCAACTCGACAGGTATTCCAATGTCCGCAACCTCTGCACCTTTGTTCCGCATCTCTTGGGATCCGATGTGGCTGTTCTGATCGATGATGACGAAATCTTCGAGGATCCGGATTTCATGGATAAGGCCCTTGAGTTTATCGGCAAGGAAAAACACGGGGACAGGATCCTGGCCATCGCTGGCTATTACATCAATCCGGACGGCGACTTCCTCCTCAATCGCGAGATCTTGCCATGGATGACTTACTGGAACAAGATCGACTGCATGAACCGGGCATTCAAGGAGATTATCGCCGAGGAACCGAGACTAAAGATCACACCATTTGCATTCGGGGGAAATCTGGTGCTGCACAAGGACCTCTTCACCCACATTCCATTCGATCCATCCGTCCCACGGGGAGAAGACATGGATTTTCTGATAAATGCGCGGATGTTCGGGTTTAAGACCTACCTGGACAATCAACTCTCGATCAAACACATAGCTCCACCAAAAACATCCCCCATATGGGAACAGGTCAGGGAGGATATATTCCGGTTCGTTTTCGAGAAAAAGAAACTGGAAGGTCAGGAAGGATATCCGGGTTTGCATCCCCTTCATGCTTCCGAGTTAGATCCATATCCAGGAGAATTCTTGAAGGATGACCTCGAAGAAAAAATCTTTCGTTCCAACCAAATGCTTGCCATGGACTACACAGGCGATGGGGATATCAAAGGAGCCACGGAATGCATGCAAAATATCTATCTGGCCAGCACACAAGCTATCCCGGATGAAAACCCATATTACAAACTTCTCCGTTTGCAGGCAGACTGGGAAAAACTCATGGACTTTTTCTCCTCGAAAAAGGTAGCCAGTGAAGCGATCGATCTCGCAGGAATGAAATAAACCATACCATCAGGCGCCTGTCATTGTCTTCTACTGCAAAAAACCTAAAGATACCGCCAACACACGCAGTTGTCCCTGGATTACACGCACGTTGTCCGGTCCCATGCGCAGGAGATGTTTTTGGGCAAAACTCAAGCTCTCCAAATCGGAATCGACCATGGTATAGGTCACGACCTTCTTCTCAAGTTTGAGGTTCTCTTTGATAACGGGAACCTCAAGAAGTTCCACCATAGCTTTTCTCAATGTGTCGTTAAAATTCGTGTCGGGATAACCTAAGTCTTTGTATGCCTCCTGGATGGCCGGAGTCAATTGTTTATACAGAGTCACAGTTCCATTTGGATCCAGAGAGGCAAAAACTTCAGCCACGAGATCGTACCTTTTATAGCTCTCAGGATCGATGAAATATTCCCCGACCTCTTCGATGGTCTTAAAGTCCTCTCCCGGTTTGAAAAAATCGATCTGGGGCACAGGACTTTGTCCATTGGCGATGTTATCCACTGCACCCACAAATTTCCGGATCAATTCTTCGCTCATCAACCACATGGCCAATTTAGGATGGGCTGATAGCTCTCCGGCAAGCTTCCGGACCAAGTCATCGCTTTCATCCAAACTCACATCGATCGGTTCGATCTTTTCTTCCTCTTGTTGGACCTTCTCCTCACCGATGGGCTGTTCTTGGGCAACCTTAGTGGTTTCTATAGTTTCCTGAGGCTTCGAGTAAATGAAAAAATAATAAATGGCAGCGGCTGCCAGTATCAAAAAAACAAAAATGACACCGGCTAGGATGACCTTTTTTTGTTCTTCCATGTTTTTCTCCTTTAAAAAAGCATTCCATCTTTTTTTATTTTTTTGATTCTCACGTTTCCCCTCGAAGCTGTTATGGAAATGTGGGGACCTTTTTCTCCCAACTGTGTATCGATCTCTTTCTGATTAAGAGGTAGTTCGAATTCAAATTCACTGCTGATCTCCCCCTCGGGAAACACAATCACAAGATGGGCATTTACGTTTTCCTGGAGTGACAAAGTGATGTCGCCTTCTCTGGAATTGAGGATGATTTCATCTTCTTCCCGAAGGTCAAAAAGGCTTGCATTCACCGAGCCATGAATGACCGAAGCGGTCAAAGATCCAGAAAATTTTTCCACCACGATATCCCCTTCCGACAAATCCAAAAAGGCATCGCCATATACTTCGTTGATAGTGATATTTCCTCTTCTAACCACGATGTCTTTTAGGTTGACAGAATACGGAACATCGATGTAGTAATCCACAAAGGCGACTTCTTTATCTTCTGATATGTTTTTCGTTCTGATCTTGACGAAATTTTCAAATTTATCGAAAACGATCCCCGGGGCAAACTCTTTTCTGGGATAAACATAAAACTTGGTGCGATCGGGGAGTTGAATCATTTTTTCCGCATAAGCGTCCAGTTCCTCTCTTTCCCATCCGTGAATTTCGACATTCCCGTTCACATTCCACAAAGACAGGGTTCCGCCCGGTGAAAGGGGGACATTTTTGTTGAATTCATCAAGAGGAGTCCTCCCTCTCTCTCTTGGATAATCGACCTGTATATAAAAACAGGAATAGTGAAGAAGCATTAAAAAGACGAATAGGAAAAGGACTGATTTTTTCATCGTTCCTCCTTCTCTAGCAATTTTATTATACGCTTTTCCACAGCCAAAGTTCTAATAATAACATTTATTTATGTTTTTTCTTGAAACTCGAATTGAATTTTGTCATAGTTAGCTTTTGAAATTTTTCCATGAAGATAACTGCAGCTTTAATGATTAATTCAGGATAATGAGGAGGAAAGAATGGGAGGTTTCTTTGGCATCGTCTCAGATAAAGACTGCGTTAGCGACCTCTTTTTTGGAACGGATTATCACTCCCACCTCGGCACAAAAAGGGGCGGACTTACTGTAAAGAACAATGAAGGATTTATCCGATTCATCCACAATATCGAGAATGCCCAATTTCGCTCTAAATTTGAAACCGAGATCACAACGATGTTCGGAAAAAAAGGAATCGGAGTCATAAGCGATTTTGATGACCAACCTCTTCTGATCCGTGCGCACCTTGGGAACTACGCCATCGTCACAGTCGGTGCCATCCAAAATGTAGAAGAACTTGTCAAAAAAGCATTCAAGGAGAAAAAAACTCATTTCCGGGATATGAGTGGAGGGGAGATCAATCCGACTGAACTCGTCGCCACGTTGATCAATCAAGAATCGACATTTGTGGATGGGATAAGAAGCGCTCAAGAGGCCATCGAGGGATCCTGTTCCCTCCTTTTGCTGACAGACGAGGGGGTGTATGCCGCAAGGGATAAATTGGGGCGAACCCCAATTGTCATCGGAGAAAAAGAAGGGAGTTACTCTGCTTCACTCGAGACCTGCGCATTCCCTAACCTCGAATATAATATCAAGCAGTACCTCGGACCCGGGGAAATCGTGCTTTTGAAACAGAATGGAGTCGAACAGAAAAAGCCGCCAGAGGAAAAAATGCAGATTTGCGGCTTCTTGTGGGTTTATTATGGGTACCCGGCATCGAGCTACGAGGGCATTAACGTCGAGTGCGTGCGCAATCGATGCGGAGCAAAACTCGCCCAACGCGACTCGATCGAGGTTGATTTTGTGGCAGGTATCCCAGATTCTGGAACGGCCCATGGGTTAGGATACGCTGGCGAATCCGGATTGCCGTTCAAAAGGCCCTTTGTGAAATACACCCCGACTTGGCCACGCAGTTTTATGCCGCAAGACCAAAAGATTCGGGACTTAGTCGCAAAAATGAAACTCATCCCGGTTCAGGAATTCATCAAAGGGAAACGATTATTGTTTTGTGAGGACTCGATCGTAAGAGGAACGCAGCTGCAGGACACCATCCGAAGACTGTATGACGCAGGTGCCTTGGAGGTACACATGAGACCGGCCTGCCCTCCTCTTGTGTTTAAATGCAAATTTTTAAATTTTTCTAGATCACAATCGGAATTGGACTTGGCTGCAAGGACTGCGATCTTTGAGTTGGTTGGAGAAGACGTGGGTGAATTAAGTGAATATGCGCAAGCAGGCTCTGAAAAATACAACGCCATGATAGAAAAAATCAGAAAAAGATTGAACTTGACCACCCTGCAATATCAAAGACTGGAAGATCTCGTGGAGGCTATCGGTCTCCCCAAAGAAAAGCTGTGCACCTATTGTTGGGATGGATCAGAATGAGAATCGATGGGAAGGATGGATAATATCTATCTACCAGATAGAGAGATGGCTTTGCGCTTTCATTCTTGATGCCAACTCCATGTAACTGAGGCCAGAGTACAACACAACCAAAAACACTCTCCCATTTTCCCCATTGAGTCGGAGTTGAATTTCTGTATCTGAATCCTGCCAAAGAGAATTGAGCTCGAGATGACCCAGACTCAGAGCCAATCCCCAATTTGAACGTTCATCTTTATACGTTTTGTTATGCCACAAAGTTTTTTCGGCCTCGGCATTTCCATACTTGTTCATCAGAATATCCCTTATTTTTTTGTAATTGTGGATATATTGATTTTTGTCTTCGTATTTGGCTATAAAGCTATATTTTGCTTTGGCTAACTTGTTATCAGCGAACACATACCCTATCATGCAATCCATATCCGAAATTTTCTTGGAATATTGGATAACAGCCAAACCGCCTGAATTATCTCGTTGATCCGGATTCCCCTCGATCCGGGCAACCTGCGCTTTGTTCATTCCCCAATAGGTATTCCTGAAATGCGTTTTAAACTCTTTTTGGTTATTGGCTGTTCCGCTCTCTCGTTGGATGACAGAACTTTTCGTGACTTTGAAGAGTTTCTCAACTAAGGAATCGCGAATATAACCGGACCTGGTTCGACCGGTTTTTTCAGAAGTGAAATAGACATAATTCCAATTTGTCCGGAATTTACGATCACTGCCGAGAGACACAAGAGTGCCCTTGGCCAATCTAGCAACGACCGCACTTTTTCTATTTGGATCTAAATGAACAGAGGCATTGTCGGCGATAATTTTTAGCTTTCTGGTAGAGGAATGCAGATTACCAGAATGCAGGAAAAATACGAACAAAAATAACACAGAAAGCCCCAATAGTCTTTTTGTTTGGCCTATCAATTTTTTCTCCCCTACCTATTTCTTCTTTTATACCGTTGTTGATCTGATCACACAACTTTTAGCACAATCGGATACTAGGGTATTATTATCGTAAGAAACGGCTAGATAGGGCAATCCTCTTTAGGGGTGAAATTTATAAATACTATGTCACCCCTAAGGGACAGCTTTAAGCTTCATTCCTCGGCCATTTTTAGGCGCTCGCCTATCGGAGGGTGGGAATAATAAAGGAATTTCACCCATCCTGCTGGATAGGCATTGGCCAGGTTCCGGTTCGCCAATCCTGCTAAAGCGGACATAAATGGCCGGTAATCCTCTATGCTTGCCAATGCATAGCCGTCGGCCTGTCTTTCGAAAGAACGTGATAGGGCATTACTCAAGGGGGCAAACAGGAATCCCGACAATCCTCCCAGCATCACAGCAAACACGGGAAAAAGGGAAAGGTTCGACTGAGTGGATGACAGGAACTGGGGAAACATCCATTTCATCAGCCAGTGGATGACAAAAAATACCAACAACTGTTGAAAAGCTCCTATACCGATATTCTTCCAGATATGCTGATATCTATGGTGACCGACTTCATGGGCAATAATCGATTCTATCTCACGAACAGTCATGTGATCGAGCAAATTATCTCCTAACACAACCCTTCTCGTTTGGCCCAATCCTGCCAGGAATGCATTCTCCTTTTTGGTTTGACGACTCATATCCTCCTTGAAAAATCCACTGCTTTTCAGGCCTCCACGAGCCAACATTTTATCCAAGGCTTCAGTCAATTCTTCATTTTGGATGGGGGTATATTTATTGAAAATCGGAGCAATGACAACCGGGAAGAGTGTGGCAAAAACAACATTCACAAGGACCAGCACCAACGCAGCCACCAACCACCACCATTCGGGAGTTAAAGCCATGATCCAAACGAGCAATCCCATCATGATGATAACAATAACGACGCCCACAAAAAAGGACTTGATCCATTCCCACAGCCAGCTCATGACTGTGTGGTTGGAAAATTTCCATTTGTGCTCATGGATAAATCCATTAAAGAAGACCAGAGGAAACCCGAGGAAAGTTATGGCCGCATAAAAAACCACAACGTAAACGAGGAATGTCCCAATGATGGAGCCACCCATGTCCGAGTGAGCCAAACGAGCGCTCAGCCCGCTAAAGTAAAAGACGAGAAGAAAAACGAGGGATAGAAGCAGGTTTGCAAAACCGAAAAGACGTTTTTCTTTCTCGTATCGCCTGGCTTGTTTTTGGCTTTCTTTATCGAGGAGAGGATGAATATTTTTCATATCTGAGATTAGGCATAGGATAGGCCAATTTCGATTTTAGTTCAATCTTTTCTTCTATTCTGCAACACATTGCGTTTTTAACAGACAACAGGTATGATTCATGTAAATTTTATATTTGCAAGGATCGTGGATGGATTATTTGAACTTGTTGCTCCTACTTGGAGTAGGTTCGATAGCCGGATTCATCAACGTGAATGCCGGCGGCGGGTCGAGCATCACCTTGCCCACACTGATATTCATGGGCCTTGACGGCGCCCTTGCAAACGGCACAAACCGCATCGCCATTTTTATCCAGAATATCTTTGCCGTCGCATCCTTCCGAAAAAACAAGATGCACCAGTTCAAAACAAGCACGGAACTTTCTCTGTTCACCCTCCCAGGGGCCATCCTCGGAGCTATTTTGGCTTCAAGAATCAGCAGTGCCCTGTTCGAACGCATCTTGGGGGGGGTTTTGATCTTTATCGTGATATCTTTGCTCTTTTCACGTTCTTATAAAGAAAGGAGTCCAGATCAGGAAGAACAGAAGAGCTGGTGGATCTATCCTGCCCTGTTGGGAATCGGATTTTACGGTGGATTTCTCCAGATAGGCGTGGGTTTCTTATTTATGGCTGCTCTCTACCATCTTCTCCGCGTCGATCTGATAACGGTCAACATGCACAAAGTTTTTATCGTCCTGATCTACACTTTGCCCGCATTGTTGATATTCATATGGACGGGCAATGTGAATTGGAAATACGGTCTGGCCCTTGCAGCTGGAAATGCCTTCGGAGGCTGGTGGGGCGCTCACGTGGCGGTCAAGGGCGGAGAAAGAGTCATCCGTATCATTCTCGCAGTGGCCATCAGCATAATGGCCCTCAAGCTTTTCGGCCTCTTTTAGTGGAGTTTTGAATCCCTTGACAAATTTCCTGTTCCAACGTATTTTATTAAAACCAAAAACTAGCTAAGGATACCTATCTTGATTCATGAATACGAAGTTGTGATCGTTGGTGCAGGAGGAGCTGGTCTGTACGCGGCCTTAGAGGCGAGCAAAAAGGCAAAAACAGCCGTTTTCTCAAAACTCTACCCGATCCGCTCTCACACGGGAGCTGCGCAGGGGGGGATCGGTGCCGCACTAGGAAACGTCGAAGAGGACAAACCGGAATGGCATGCTTTTGACACGGTCAAAGGCGGCGACTATCTCACGGATCAAGGGGCGGCATGCCTTTTGGCCGATGAGGCCGTTCAAGCGGTGTATGATCTTGAAAACCGTGGCCTTCCATTCAGCCGAACTCCTGAAGGAAAAATCGACCAGCGGCGCTTTGGAGGCCACACGCGGAACTTCGGAGAAGCCCCTGTCCGGAGAGCCTGCTATGCGGCAGACCGGACGGGCCATATGATCCTGCAAACCCTTTACCAGCAATGCACCAAAAACGATGTTTCATTTTTCGATGAATTTCATGCCATAGATGTTTTGATCGAGGATCGCAAATGTGTTGGCCTTGTGCTCATCGAATTGGCCAAAGGGGAGATCCACATCGTCAAAGCCAAAGCCGTGCTGTTCGCTACAGGCGGCTTCGGCCGCATGTTTCGGATAACATCCAATGCCCATGCCAATACAGGCGACGGGCCAGCGCTACTGGCACGAAGGGATGTCCCCTTAGAAGACATGGAATTTTTCCAATTTCATCCAACCGGTATTCGCGGTATGGGGATCCTGATCACAGAAGGCGTTCGCGGTGAAGGCGGCATCTTGAGGAACAACAAAAACGAGCAGTTCATGGAACGCTATGCTCCCAAGCTTTTGGACTTGGCCCCCCGCGATATGATCGCCCGAGCCATCCTCACAGAGATCCGGGATGGAAATGGGATCAAGGGAGACGCATCGATCGATGATTATGTCTATCTGGATGCCACTCATTTAGGAAAAGAATTGATCGAAGCAAAATTGCCAGAAATCGCGGAATTTTGCCGCACATATTTGGGCATCGATCCGGCCGAAAAACCCATGCCTGTCCACCCCACGGCACATTATGCCATGGGTGGAATTCCCACAGACATACACGGCAGAGTTTTTGCCGATGGCACAGGGGATCTGTACGAAGGACTGTATGCGGCAGGAGAATGTGCCTGTGTTTCCGTCCATGGAGCAAACCGTTTGGGTACGAACAGCCTAGTGGATTTGATCGTTTTTGGCCGAAGGGCTGGCCAGCACATCGCCGATTTTGTCAAAAAAACAGACTTCTCCCCTCTTCCCAAGGATGCCGGGGAGCCGGGCCGGAAATTATTGAATCGACTTTTGGAAGGGAATAATGGGCCTCAACCGAGAAAAATTAGAACAGCCATGCAGGAAGTGATGATGAATAACGTGGGGATATACAGGACAGAGAAAGAGATGGCTGAAGCAGTGGACCAGCTTGACGATCTACGGCATGAATACAGAAAAGTCAGGGTGAAAGATCAAAACAAAGCCTTCAACACCAACCTTCTCGAAATCCTGGAATTGGGGAATCTCCTGGACATAGCCTTTATATCTGCCACTTGTGCTCTAAACCGCACCGAAAGTCGCGGCGCTCACGCCAGAGAAGATTATCCTAAAAGAGATGACAAAACCTGGCTGAAGCATAGCCTTGCTTGGTTAAGGAAGGACAAAGTGAATATCGACTACAGTTCTGTGGACGTATCCGTGTGGGAACCAAAGCCAAGAAAATATTAAAAGGGAATCTAATGAAAATCTATCTTCAAATACAGCGATTCAATCCAGAAAAAGACGAGGAGCCATTTTTCCAGAAATATGAAGTCGAGGTCGATCCGACAGATCGATTGTTAGATGCATTGATCAAAATAAAAAATGGTGAAGATCCCTCATTGGGATTCCGAAAAAGCTGTGCCCATGGTGTTTGCGGTTCGGATGCTATGGTCATCGATGGCAAAGAGCGACTCGCCTGCAAAACACTGATCAAGGATGTAGCTGAAAAAGACGGAGACACCATAAAGGTGGAACCTCTCCGTTCGCTTCCGGTCCAACGAGACCTGATGGTGGATCAATCCACATTTTTCCAAAATTATCGAAAAGTGAAACCTTACCTGATCAATCTAGAACACGTTCATGAGAAAGAGCGCATCCAAAGTCCTGAGAAAAGAAAGGAATTCGATGATGCGACAAAGTGTATCCTTTGTGCAGCTTGTTTCTCAGCATGTCCGGTAAAACAGGAAGTGAATCCTGCATTCCTCGGGCCGGCGGCCGTGGTTCAGGCCTCCCGCTTCATCGAGGATGATAGGGACAAGGGATTTGAGGAGAGGCTTCCCGAGTTGGATTATCCGGATGGCATTTGGCCTTGCGAGAACCGATTCGAATGCACTCGGGTTTGCCCGCGAAACATCAAAGTGACAAAATTGATCAATCTTACAAAAAGAAAAATCACGGAGTTCCGGAAAGACAAAGAAAAAACATGAGAGCCTCTCGAGCTGATAACCTTAAGGAAAAGGCCGGCTGAAAGTGAAGCTTAGAACCCTGGCATGATCGTAAACTGGAACACCCAGTTCTTGTTCGGTCTGTTAAACGGTTTCACCGCATTGAATCCCATAATGAGGAATCCCATCAAATTCATCCTGATGCCGACGCCGGCACTCGACAATGGTTTGCGATTGCCGCCCAAAAAGAAGGGTTTACTCTCGGTATCACCTGCCACTTCATATCCCCAAGCTATACCGGCATCATAAAAGGCTACAAAATCCACAGGAAAGATACCGTAATATCCTTTTCCCAAACCAAGAACTCCGAACAGCGGAAAACGGAGTTCTACATTGGCGATGGCCAATTTGCTTCCGAATAGCTGTGCATAAACGTCATTTTCATCGAAACCAAAAGAGGACGAATTGTATCCACGAAGCATGGTTTCATAACCTAAAAACAAAGGATAAAAACGGCTGTCCTTAGCATTATTCCCATAACGACCATAATGCATAAGGCGGAACGCCAGAGTGAACGGTCGTACGGGCATGAAGTATCGGCGATAATCGGCAAGGATTGAAGAAAAATTCAAATTGCCGCCAAAATAAGGCGTAAATTCGATGCGGTAGCTCTGGCCAAGGATCGGAGCAGTGGCGCCAAAAAAGGAGCTATCATACACATAGGCTGCCGTGAAAAATCCATAATACAGACTGTCCGGAGCAGGCAATTCCTGCCTGTACTCATCCATAAAGAATCCGTCGACCGTATAAGCACGTGTGCGGACTTCTTCCTGATAATCGATCAACCGATACCCCGCGGATAGCTCGAATCGGCGGGATTGATTAAAAGGATAATAGGCAAAAATCGATGCTTGATAATTGACCTGACGAAAGATGTATTCCTGTTCGAGGAGAGCCGTTTGTCCTAAAAAATCTCCGTATCCCATGGAAACTCCGCCATACACATAAGGAATCCGCTGGACAACAGCTCCCCAGTTCAATCTGCTCCTCGTGTTCTGGTACCCAGCCAACAGGGCCGAATCCTCGACCCGACTATTTACCTGGACCATGGTGAACACGTTGTGGTAGCCGAGCATGTCGCTGAAGTTGAGCGTGATTCCTCCTCCCCCATACATTCCGAATCTGTCTGTGCCTATAGCCATCTGAGCGGGGCTGACATAATCCAGGGCCAGTTTCGGCTTGTAATCCGCAATTTCAAAATCGGCTTCTTCGGGCAGCCCATACAGCGGATTGTTGAGCAGAGCGATCACCTCTCCTTCACCCGTTTTTCTTGGCGGAAGCAGAGAGGGTAAGATTTCTCCAAAATCACCATTCGGCTTTTCCCCGGAAAGGAGTTCAAAAGAATCTATGGCGTAGATGCTGTAATTACTTTCCGAATAAACGCTGTAAGCCATCTGGCCAGTCTCTTGAGCGATCGAAAGGGCAGGGCTCTGGGCCATGATCCCGCTTACGCCAGTGTAGAGATTTGTCACTTGGGTTATTTCCTCACTGGCAAGATCGACTCTGTACACATTGGAAATGCCATTGCGATCGGACATGAAGAAAAGGCTTTTCGAATCAGGAGCCCACTGGGGATTGATATTTTTCGCTCCGAGAAATCCTCGGATCTGCTCGATATCACCCGAGATGGGATCAAGTAGCGCCATCTGAAAGTCCCCGATGTTAAGGATCGAGAGATCACTAGAAAAGCGGTCGGTGACAAAGGCAAGGGTGTGACCATCCGGAGACCAGGTCGGATACAGGTCGGAAAAGGGATCGTCTGTCAGCTTTTTCAACTCTTCGGTTTCAAGGTCGAACAAGAAAATATCCGATAATCCCCCATCGAGAGCAGAAAAGGCGACGAAACGTCCGTCCGGAGACCAGGTCGGATTCAAAATCTCTCCCAATTCCTTAAAAACGACCTCTTTCTCCCTATTTCCCGTTTTGGTGTTGACCACGACAAGAACAGGCTCACTCTTGGTTATGCCGCCAAAAACAAATCGCTCTCCTTTGGAATCCCAGGAGCCAGAGGAATTGAGGAACTGCAAACTGTCAAAATGAGGGTTTGTAGCTGTTTTTACCAATCGGCGAATGATCTTTCCCGTCTTCGCATCGGCCAGATACATATCGATCGAAAACAGATCTCGGCTTGAAAGGAAAACGATCTGGCTACCATCCGGGCTAAGGGCAGGCGAAACGTTCAGTCTATTTTCTTCTGTTGCTTTAAAAAGAGCCCGGCTATTTTCCTCGACAAGATGGGTTTTTTCGACGATCGGGTTGTATATTTCGCTCATGGCCTGGTGCCATTCCTTTGTCAATGTCTCGAAGTCCACATTCAAGACCCTTTTCATCACCGCCTCTAACTCTCCAACACTGCCCACCTGTTTCATCAAGGCAGCAACAGCCTCATCCCCATGCTTCCCCGTGATGTAGGCCCAGAGTGAATGGCCATACCTATACGGAAAATACTTATAGGGGTTGTCGAGTTTTTTGATCGTGGGAAGTTCTTTTCTCTGCGTCATATCTCGCATCCACATGGCTGTGTTCGGATCGATCGAAC
>Ga0114922_10004030_pt1 | contig 13660 bp, 10 predicted proteins | sample AartaG_FD_100975 | JGI IMG/M metagenome (GOLD analysis project Ga0114922, IMG submission 100975) | Deep subsurface microbial communities from Aarhus Bay to uncover new lineages of life (NeLLi) - Aarhus_00045 metaG | ecosystem: Environmental > Aquatic > Marine > Oceanic > Sediment | place...
ACGTTTGCGGAAAACACTCCTTGAGCCTTTCCAATCAACATCCCTTCCCGCACTTCATCTCCCGGTGCAACCAAACACTCCGCCGGCGCTCCCATGTGTTGCTGCAGGGCAATCACCGCTTCCGGTGGAATAGGAGCATTTCGAATTGGAATATCATTACTCAAAAACTTGTAATCATGGGGGTGGACTCCACCCACCGGAAAGGTTCGTATCTTTGAAGCCATTCTGCCTGTCAGTGCCTCCTAAGGGTCAGACTCCTAGTAGCATACAATAAGGATGCTGTCAAATTAAAATGCCGGGGAACAAGCAAACCGATCAAAAACAAGAGGACCAGTAGGGTGCCGAGTCCGGCGGTGCCGATCGGTTCTGTTGCAGCGATCGTTTCCACTGTCCCGGCTATTTCCTGGTCCGCGAACAGCCGGGGAATGCTTCCCGGGGCCGCTCGGTCAAGGGTGCCTTCGAGCCAAGATTCCTTGAACTGCTTGACTACACGAAACGTCTTTTGTATCCGGGAGCCTTCAGCATCGACGTGATAATCGGAAATAACAATACGTTCGCCCATTGTAGGGAAAGCGTAGGAACGCCCGAACATCAGGGACTCCTGAAACGCTCGATGACTCAAGTAGTCGGCCAAATTCGGGATCTCGCTGCCCCGAGAGATACCGGACAGGACCGCCAGAGCCCTCCACGACAGATCCCTCGAATCGCCCGTAGTCGGTAGCATCTGGATCTTGTAGGAGACGGGCAAAGACTGAAGCCTGCCCAGTCGCAGCGAGGGATATGAACCCAGCACGATCACGGCCATCAAAAGATGCAGGGTCGCTTCCCTAGAGATCCTCCTGCGCCGTGGATGGAAGCGGTCCAATATCGGCAAAGGTTGAAAAGGCGTGTGAGCCCGCCGAAATCCCTCGACGACCAGAAAGCAGTATACAAGGGCACTTGCCAGGACTGCCCCGAGGACCGAGAACAACGCACCGAGCAGAGGTGCAGGATAGAGGAGAAGCACCCCCAGCCCTACCGCAACCGCAACGGAGATCAGAGGACGGGAGACAGCATTCCGCGCAGGATCATCCCTCGAAAAAAACAATCTCTCCCCCCACCTCTCGTACTGCCATTCGAGCAGGTGTACCCAGGCGGGCATGATGAGAAAGAAGGCGAGAAGAGAGGGAAAATCGGAGAGCAACGTGAGGAGCAACCACGGAAGGGATGCTAAAACAACGGCCAGCCGCACCATCCAGTTCGAAGCCAAGAATCCTATCACTACGCAGTAGGACAGGAACAGAAGCAAACGAATCGATCTGTCCAGCGGATCGAATTCGAGCAGCCGCCACCGTACTCCCTCCCTTCCCAGAAGCGCCAGCAGGTGGAGATAACTGGACAGCAAATTCTTCTCGGTGCGGAGGTAGACCACTTCCCAGAAGCCGCTCCTCGTCTCGCCCTGTCTGCCCGAAGCGACCTTGAAAAGGTTCGCGACCCGTTGCAGGTACGGATCGAAGCGCGGGTCGAGGACATCGAGCCGATTCGGCAGCTGGTTTACAGGGATCGATGCGAACCCGGCAAAAGTGTTGAAGGAGACCTCGGCGGTGTACTTGGAGACCACACCCTCTAAGCGTTGGGTGTCCGCGATGCGAAGGATCAGCCGTTCGGTATCTTCAGAATGTTCGATATACAGGGTGTAGTACTTTTTCCAGATCCGGCGACCGACCAACTCCGGGGAGACAACCAGCAGGGAGGCAGCCGCGGCAATCAAGGCCGCCGCGAGCAAGACGCAGAGTGATCGAGGAACCCATGGGGCACGAAAAGGTGAGAAGTACATTTCGAATACTGATAGACTGTTAGTTTCACCGCCTATGCCGGACTTTGTCAAGATAGACCGGTAGAAGAAAAAACAATATATTTACTCTTGATGTACAAAAATACGAAAATAATGACCTTGAGTGAAATGGCGGACTATCTGAAGATCGCCAAACGGTCTCTTCTGCGCATGGCCCAACGGGGTGACATTCCAGCGACAAAAGTCGCGAGTCAGTGGCGGTTCATGCGCTCCGTTGTCGACGACTGGTTGATCTCGCGGATGAAAGCCCTACCGGACCGCGAGCTGGTAACTCTGATCGAGTCGGACAAGCTTCCCCTACCCCTTTCCGCCCTTCTCCGCCCGGAGCTGGTGCGGTTGGATATCGAAGATAGCGGCAAAGAGGCGGTATTGGAGCTGCTGACTGAACTTCTGGTGAAGGCGAAACTTCTCGACGAGGATCCCACCACCTTTAGAGAGAAGCTCAGCGAACGGGAAGAGATGGTTTCCACCGCGATTTTTCCAGGAATTGCCATTCCCCACGTACGTAAGCCCGAGGAATGTCCCGTCCCGGAACCGCGGATCGTAGTCGGCATATCCCGAACTGGTGTGGACTTCGACTCCCTCGACGGTCAACCGACCTATCTCTTCTTTCTCATCTGCGCTAATCAGGTCATACTGCATCTCAAGATCATCGCCGAACTTGCGCTTATTTTTCGCAGGTCCGATCTGGTAGAGAAACTTAAAAATTGCCGGGATCCCGGTCAGGTTCTCGAGATCCTGCTCTAAGATTGACATCCCGGTTGCATCTCAATACACTCTCGATTGGAACCATCGGAGAGAATGTTTTTTTTTAAGAATAGCTATTATCATCTAGTTTATGCCCTTCGAGGGGTGCGCGTTTTCGCCCTGGCGGGCGGAAGCGGCACGGGAAAAAGTTTTCGGGCGAAACTGGTTGCTGAAAAGTACGGGATCGAGATCATCGTGGACGACGGATTGCTGATCCGGGACCAGAAGATCTTGGCGGGTCGCTCGGCAAAAAAGGAGAAGGGTATCCTGGCAGCTATCGGTACAGCCCTGTTTGCCGACGACAAACACGCCGAAACCATCCACCAGGTGTTGAGCAAACAGCAGTTCAAACGGATTCTCATCATCGGAACATCCGAGAAGATGGTGAGGAAGATCGCCAAGAGGCTTCAGCTTCCACATCCTTCAAAAATTTTGCAGATCGAGGATATCGCCTCCCGTGAGGAGATCGCCACGGCGATCCGCTCCCGCAACTCCGAAGGCAAGCACATCATTCCCGTACCCGCCCTGGAGGTCAAGAGAAGTTATCCCCACATCTTTCTCGATTCGATGAAAATTTTCTTCAAACGGCGCTTTCAGCCCCTCAAATCGGGAAACATCATAGAAAAAACAGTGGTGCGGCCCGAGTATACCAGTCGGGGCAGCGTCAGCATCTCCGAAGCTGCGCTCACCCAAATGGTGATTCACTGTGTTCAAGAGTTTGACAGCTCGATGAACGTGGAAAAGGTGATCGTTGATCGAGAACGCTCCGAATACGGATTGGAAGTCGTTCTCCACGTACCTCTGCGGGGACAGGCGGCGGCCCCCCTGTACGAGCTGCAGGAATACATAGCGAAGAATATCGAAAGTTTCACAGGCATGATTCTCAGAGAGGTGAATGTAACTATTGGCAGAGTATCCAAAAGGTCAAGACAGACGGGTAACGAGTAATATCCTTCTCACCGTCATTACGATTTTTATCGCCGGGATCGTCCTCCGACTTGCCAGGTCCGTGTTTATTCCTATGCTGATTGCCGCTTTCCTGGCCTACCTAATGGACCCGCTGGTTGCCTTTCTTCGCAGGCTCCGGGTACCGGTAATCATAGCCGTACTCGTCGCCGGCGTTGTTTTTCTGGGCGCCTTTTCCGTGTTCAGCTATATCCTGTATGACAACAGCCTCGACTTTGCCAGAAAGATACCGAGCTACCAGGCCGCCTTTGTAAATATGCTTACCGATGCAGCAGAGCGATTTCAGTTACTGACGGAGGATTTCTTCGAACTCCGGGTCCTCGATGAACTGAGAAAAATACAGATCGGTCCAATCGTTTTATCCACCGTCAGATCAATCGCCAATCTGCTGGCGGATTTCCTCTTGGTCTTCCTCTTCTCGCTGCTCATACTGGCCAGCAAGTACAGCGTGACCCGAAAGCTCCTCCGCAGCTTTCCCCGGAAAGAGGCCAAGAAGATCGTCATGGTGCTGCTTCATATCGACAGCGACCTGCGCAAGTATGTGGGGATCAAGAGTTTCGTCAGCATGATTATAGGTGTATCCAGCGGGGTCGCTCTGGCCCTTTTTCACGTGGAGTTTGCAATCGTCCTTGGTTTTTTGACCTTTGTGCTCAATTTCATTCCCTACCTCGGATCGTTGTTTTCAGTTCTGATACCCGTCCTGATCGCCCTGGTGCAGTTTGCTTCCGTCGGGAAGGCATTGTGGATATTTGTCGTTCTCGTCATCCTGCAGAATCTGGTTGGCCAGCTCCTTGAACCCAAACTGGTGGGCTCGGGGTTGAAGATCACGATTCCGGTTGTCTTTTTCGCTCTGTTCTTCTGGGGTTGGCTCTGGGGAGCTCCGGGGGTGCTCCTGGCCGTTCCCATGACCACATCCCTCAAAATTGTTATGGAAGATATTCCGAATTTGCGCCCCATAGCGATGCTTCTGGGTAAAATGCCCCGACGGCGCAAGCTCTGACGGCGTAGACGCTCAAAATTTTAATCATTTGACATCCCCCGGATGTCGACATAATATTACGAAGGACATCGCAATCCTCCTTATAATTGTAATCGGCATAGGAGATTGCGACCTACAATCCGTGGGAGGCTTATGAAAACGTTGCGACTTGTTGCAGTCCTTCTGGGACTGCACCTCCTCTTTTCAAGCATTCCGATGGCTGCCCAGGGTCAAGAGCTTTACAGCTGGTCCAGCAAACACTACCGGGTGTTTTCCGATTTGAATGTTACGGGGTCGATGGAGATCGCCCGCAAGCTGGAAGGCGCCCTCTTCCTTTTCAACGAGTTTTTACACTACGATCTCGACCAACTAAGGCTTCCACTGCGGGTACGCGTTTTTTCCAACAAGGAAGCCTACGACAGCTATCTCGACCGGCTCATCTCAGAAACACGTTCGGATTTCGTGTATATCTCCTACAGCGATCCCAACCGCAGTGAACTGGTTGGTTTCCAAAGAGAAGAGAAGGACTTCAGCGCTTCGCTGCTGCACTATGGATTCATTCAATTTCTCTCCGCCTTCGTGCCCCACGCTCCTCTATGGATCGAGGAGGGTATAGCGACCTATCTGGAATACTCCCAATACGATCCGATGACCGAAGGCTTCTCCTGGGCTGCGAACTATGCCTGGCTGGATTCTCTTAAGAAGATTCTGTCGAGGGCCGAGATCATCGACAAATACACCCTTCGCGATCTGCTGCTTATCAACAAGGAGCGGGCCCAGGAGTATATCGAGATTTTCTACCCGACAGCGTGGGGATTGGTACACTTTCTTCTCCAGAGCCCAGAGAAAAACCACAATCGCATTCTTTGGGAATCTCTGGACGCCCTCGACAGCACGGCGTCCCTGGAGGAGAACTCCCGCCGGGTCCTGGAACAGGCGTTCCGATGGGTCGATCTGGCGGAACTTCAGAGATCATTCGAGTCGTACAGCAACTCTCTGATGACATTCAATGATCTGGTACGGTACGGCGTCGAACAATACGGCACGGGGGACCTTCCAGGAGCCCGGGCGAGCTTCGAGCAGGCTCTCAGACTTCGAAACGACAACTACATCCCGTACTACTACCTCGGTTTGATCGCCTATCAGGAAAAAGATTTTGACGGCGCTCGGAGCTTTTATCGCCAGGCTTCGGATCTGGGCATCGATGCCGGCCTGATCAACTATGCCTTGGGAGTGAATGCTTTCGCCGATCAGCAATACGATCAGGCGACGGGGTTCCTGTTGAAAGCCAAAGCTCTGGACCCCGAATCCTACGGTGAAAAAGCGGATTCCTTGCTCCAGCGCATAAAAATCATGCAGTGATCCAGCGCAGCAGCAAACGAGCCGCCCTCTCGCTTTCCTTGCGCGAGGGAATCAAAGGACGGCATGTTTCCTGGATCCAATCCACAACGGATCCGAGCAGATCTTCCGGGGCGGCATCCGTCCCCCAACTCCTGGAAAAACTCTTCATGAGATACGCCAACATGGAGCCTCTGCTCACTCCGTCTGCAGAGTCATTTTTCATGCACTGGTCCAGCACTCCCAACCCGGAGCGTAGATTCTCCACCATCTGGCGCCGGCCCAGTGATCGCCAGCGCTCGTGAAGTGCCGTCATGAATATTTCGAGAAGGCGCAGCCGGTAGGCGCGCAGGAAAATCCCCGCCGCGTAGCCGCTGCCGAGGATCTTGTAGACCTCTTCGGTTAGGCGGGCTGGGGAGCATTCGGCCAGCTTGTGCCGGTGTTTCTTGATCGCAGCGGTCACGGACATCGGCAGAGGAAAACCAGTCATCTCCGCGTATTTGATGCCCCTGATCATCCGTACCGGATCTTCTCCAAAAGAAGCATCCGTGGAAATGAGGGTACAAATATTTCCTTCCTGAATGTCCCTGTAGCCGCCGACAAAGTCGATGATGATCCGACGCTCCGGACAGTAGTACAGAGCATTAATAGTGAAATCACGACGCCAGACATCTTCTTCCATACAGCCGTAGATGTTGTTGCTCTTCTGTTTTCGCTTCCCCCCGCGGCGAGGTTCTTCGCTTTGGCTCGAGCGGAACGTGCTCACTTCGAAAATCTTTCGCTTCCCCTTCCGTTCGGCGTAGATATGTACCAATCGAAACCGTCGCCCTATGATCCTGGAGTTGCGAAAGATCTTGCGGATTCGGCGGGGAACAGCGTCAGTGGCGATATCGAAATCCTTCGGGTTCAGACCGGTAAGCAGATCCCGCACAGCCCCTCCTACGATATATGCTTTAAACCCCTCTCTGCGAAGCCGACGTATGATTTTGTGGGCGTCTACATCGATCAGAGCAGGATCGATGTGATGATCTTCCGCGGTATACACTTCCGCTTTCTTGACTGGTTTTCCCTCAGGAGAGGTGCCGTAGCGTATAAGCAAATTCTAACGTCCAGGTTCTACAAGTTGAAGTGCTCCCTATTGTAGTGATCGTACGCGTTCCGTCAAGCTTTGGCGTGCCCATGGGGGGCACACATAGTGGGCACGTGCCCAGGGGCGCCCGGCATAGGAGGCGCCTTGCGCCTTGACAGAAAGTGAAGCGATAAGGATACTTTTTAACAGCAATCATGGCAGAGATCATCGAACCCAGAACACTGAGGGGTTTCCGGGATTCCCTCCCGGAGACGGAGTCCAGAAAGTTAGAAATTCAGCAGGAGCTCACCCGGGTGTTCCGCTCTTTCGGCTTTGTTCCGATAGACACTCCGGCCATGGAATACGCAGAAATACTGTTAGGCAAAGGTGGGGGGGAGACGGACAAACAGGTATACCGCTTCCTCGACCATGGCCAGCGGGATATAGCCTTGCGTTTCGATCTGACCGTGCCTTTTGCCCGTTTCATGGCCGCCCACTATCATGAGCTCCCCCTGCCCTTCAAGCGTTATCACATGGGGAAAGTCTGGCGCGGGGAGAACACCCAACGGGGCCGCTTTAGAGAGTTCATCCAGATAGATTTTGACATAGTGGGAGTTGATTCAGCTTCGGCGGATTTTGAAATCATGACGGTCATAGCAGACAGCATGGAGGCTCTCAAGATCCGGGAATTCCACGTTCACTTTTCCCACAGGCAGCTTTTCAACGAACTGCTCGAGGACATGGGTATGGCAGGCGCTTATCTGCCCGTCCTTCGGACAATCGACAAGCTGAAAAAAATCGGGACCCAGGAGGTAGAAGCTCAACTGGTCGAGATAAGCGACAAACAGCGGGCTCGGGAAATCCTTAGCTTTATCACTACAGAAGCGACGAATCGAGAAACTCTGAATAAAATGTCTTCCGCCCTTCCGAAGGACAGTCAGGCTGTGGCCAGGCTGGAGAGCATCCTGCAGTGCATTGAGTCCTGCGAGCTGGATCCGGTCCTTCTCCTCGATCCTTCCATCACCCGCGGTCTGGATTACTACACTGGAGTGGTATTTGAAACCTTCCTCGATCCTGTTCCCGATATCGGGTCGGTCTGTTCGGGGGGCCGCTACAACGACCTCGCCTCGCTCTACACGAAGGAGAAACTTCCCGGCGTCGGGGCTTCCATCGGACTGGACCGCCTCATATCCGCTCTCGAAGACCTGGGGATTTCAAACTCGGCAAAAGCCGCTCCGGATATCCTGGTTTTGTTCCTCGATGAACCTCTATTAGGGGACTATCACAGACTCAGCAAATCTCTACGGGAAAACGGACTTTCTGCAGAGATCTACCCCGGCGAGAAAAAACTCAAAGCACAGTTGAAGTATGCCGAGAAACGGAATATTCCTCTGGCCATTTTCCACGGGGAAAACGAAAAGGGGCGAAACGAGTATAACCTGAGAGACCTACGCACCCGGCAGAACTACGAAGCCCTCAGCTTCGAAAGATTGCTGGCCAAGGCTTCAGAACTTCTGAAATAAACGTGGACCCCTTACAGCTTCCTGTCTATCAACAAAAACAGCGTGTCCTCAACGCCCTGGAGGACCAACAGGTCATCGTGGTCGAAAGCCCGACCGGCAGCGGCAAGACAACCCAGATCCCCCAGATCCTCCTGGAGGCCGGCTACGGCCGGAGCAGGGTTATCGGTGTCACCCAACCCCGACGGATCGCCGCGGTGTCCGTCGCCGAGTTCATCGCCCGGCAGCAGGGCACGAGCATCCCTGAAACAATCGGCTACAAGATGCGCTTCGAGGATCAGACGGACCAGCGAACCCGCATCAAGATCATGACGGATGGGATCCTGCTGCAGGAGATCAAGGCGGACTACAGCCTGTCCCGGTACAGCGTCATCATGGTGGACGAGGCCCACGAGCGCAGCTTGAATATAGATTTCATACTGGGACTACTCAAGCGGGTGCTCCAAGAGCGTCCGGAATTCAAGGTTGTCGTCTCTTCAGCGACGATCAACGCGGAGATCTTCAGCGAATATTTCGACGGTTGTCCCATCGTCAATATCGAAACACCGATGTATCCGGTTCGGATTATCTACGACCCACCGAAACCGGGAAGCGGTCCGGAAGCGAAGAACGAGAAAATCGTTCAAATTGTGAGGGATATCGAGCCGAAAGGAGATATCCTGATCTTTCTGCCCGGTGAGGGAGCAATCAAGAACTGCATCGCCCAGATACAGGCACTGCCGATTCGAAAGGCTCTGGAGGTCCTGCCGCTGTATGCCAGGCTTTCCTCAGAGGAGCAGGAACGGGTCTTTATCGAATATCCGGGAAAGCGGAAAGTGATCGTAGCCACGAATATCGCGGAAACCAGCGTTACCATCGACGGGGTTATCGCCGTGATCGACAGCGGTTTGGCAAAAATAAATTTCTACAACCAGCGCAACTACACCTCCTCGCTGATCGAAGTCCCGATCTCAAGAGCCTCGGCGAATCAGCGTAAAGGCCGGGCCGGCAGAACCCGCCCGGGCGTCTGCTATCGTCTGTACTCCCGCAAAGACTACGAACTGCGCGCCCTGTTCACCACCGAGGAGATCCTACGCACCGACCTTTCCGAGGTGGTGCTGCGCATGGCTGAGCTGGGGATCAAAAATTTCGAGGGTTTCGATTTTCTCTCCCCCCCGAACCGCGAGGGAATCCTGAGCGCAATCGAAACGCTGCGGCTTCTAGACGCATTGGATGAACACAGGGAGGTTACCCCCATCGGGCGGCGCATGCTGGACTTCCCGATTCTACCGCGGCTCGCCCGGGCAATCGTGGAAGGGATCGACCACTATCCGGACGTGCTCGAGGAAATCCTGATCGGGGTGACTTTTCTTTCCACACGCAATCCCTTCTTCCTCCCCCCCGGAGAGGAATTGGAGGCTCGGAAGGCGCACCATACCTTTCGCGATCCCTTGGGAGACTTTATCTCCTACCTGAAGCTGTTCCGAGCTTTTCGAAAGAGCAAAAACCCGGAGCTTTTTTGCCAGCGTTTCTACGTGGACCTGAGAACGATGAACGAGATCGTCAACATCAAAATCCAGCTGGAGGAAATCCTCGGGGAACTTGGAATCCCGGTAGGTTCCGGGGGAGAAGCGGCGGACTATCTCTGTGCAATTGCTCGGGGACTGATCCAGTTCGTCTGTGTGCGATCGGGCAAGGGCGTATACAAGACCGTCACCGCCGGGAGGATTCAGATCCATCCAGGTTCCGTTATGTTCCGGGAGAATCCCACGTATATTGTCGCCGGGGAAATCGTTCGCACCTCCCGAACCTGGGCTCACTCGGTGTCCCCGCTCCGGCATGCCTGGCTGCAACGCATCTCTCCCCTGTTGGCCAAACAATTGATCGGTCACGAAGGCGGTAAAACGGATAAAACCGGACCCCCGAAAAAACGGGATTACACTAACTATGTGAAAATCGGCGGTGAACTGTTCGAGGTTCGACTCGAAAAGGGAAAGAAAAAAACCGCCGTCCTGCCCTGGGGAAAAATCCGACCTCTGGTCACCTCCGGGGATATCACCCTGCTCCCCCATTATCAAAAACTACGGGGCAAGGTCACCTTCGAGGGACACGATCTATTCAGCGGGATGCGGCTTTCCACGATATTGAGACTGATTCCCCGTATAGATCCGAAGGCAGGAATTCTGGAGCGAGCACCCGAGGGCAGCTTCACGCTGCCGGAGGATTACCAGCGCTTAGTCGAATCTCTACAGGATCTGCTGAAGCTTTGCCGTTTGAAGAACAAGAAGAAGCGGCTGGGGTTTCTCGCCCTCCACACCGACGGCCGGGGAACTTATTGGTATCGCGGAACCCGGAACTACCTTACGGCGCTGAACGAAAGTCTCTACGGTCTTGAGACCCTGGCGGATGATCGCGAGGAATCCCGGCGGGGTAGTGGAGAGATCAATCGTTTGTACAGGGAACTCTCGGAGGGTTTGGGGGAGCTCTGAAGAACCGCTGGGCTAATACAGCTGCCGGTTCAGGTTTACGATGATTTCCTCTTTCCCGAGAGCTGATGGCGCCACCACTCTGCGTTTCAGGAGATCCGCGATGGTTTGAGAGATCTCCTTTTCACCGATTCCCAGTCGGTTGCGAGCCCATTCGTGGAATTCGCCCAAAGTTACCCGGTGCCCCTTGAAGGTCGACGTACCCTTTTCCTGGGCGTACGCCTTGAGCCCGCTGAAGATCTGATTCTGACGGTTGGTGCTGGCTATGTTCTGGATGATTAGATTTGCCTTGCGGATACGTTCGGAGAGGATGCGGATCATCTTTTTGGCAAAATCCGGATTGTTCTCGATCATGTTGTCTAGCAGGGCCTCGTTCATCACCAGCATCCGGCAGGGTTTCAGGGCGATGGCCGTGGCAGAACGGGGCTTTTTCTCGATCAGCGCCATCTCACCAAATATGTCCCCTTCATGAAAGGTGATCAGGGTCTTGAAAGTCTTGGCGGAAGTGCGCTTACGGATCTCGACCTCTCCCTGGATGATGATGAACATCACATCCCCGTGCTCACCTTCTTTAAAAAGCACCTCTCCCGGTTCGAAGCTTTTTGAATACTTCTGGTAGATATTCTTGGTAATCTTCATGGGAATATCCTCGCGGAACTCCGAAGCGTTTGGACAATCAGCTTTTCCTCAACTTCGGTGACTACAGTATCACCGATTCCCCGCTGAAGCACAAGCCGAAGTTTTCCTCCCCTCTTCTTTTTGTCGACCTGCATGGCCTTTAAAATCGACTCCGGCTTCACTCCTTCTAGAGTCTGGAGGGAGAAGCCGTACGACCGGAGCACTTGAGCTACCATTGCGACGTAGCTGCTCTCGGCCAGACCGATTGTTTCAGAAAGCAGTGCGGCCCGGAACAGGCCCCAGGCTACGGCCTGGCCGTGACTCCAACGCTTGAACCCGGTTTCCGCTTCCAGAGCATGGGCAAAGGTATGTCCCAGATTCAAGAAGGCTCGATTCCCCGTTTCCTTGAGATCTTCCTCAACGATGCCCGCCTTCACAACGATGCAGCGCCGTACGATATCTTCCATCACCCCCGGATCCCTGGCCAAGACCCGGTCTTTCTGTTCGAGAAAGATGCCGAGCAAGGTTTGATCCCCCAGAAGGGCCGTTTTAATGGCTTCGCCGATACCGGACAGGAACTCCTTGGCGGAGAGATGTCTCAACACGGAAACCCCGATCCATATCAGTTCGGCGGGATAGAAAGTTCCGGCCATATTCTTATATCCACCCAGATTGATCGCGCTCTTGCCGCCGATCGCGGCATCAACCATGGCCAGCAAGCTGGTGGGGACAAGAAACAAACGACTGCCCCGCATGAACAGGGATGCACTGAAGGCAGCCAAATCGCAGATCATACCGCCGCCCACCCCCACGATCAGACCATCCCGGCCTAACCCCGTTTCAAGTGCGTGATGCAGTATCCGCCGGGCTCCCGACCAACTCTTGCTCCCTTCTCCCGGGGGAAGAACGACCTGAGAGTACTCTGCCTTACCGGCTGGGGCAAACAGTTTTTGGGTGTTTTTATCGAACACGAGTATGACCCCGGAGCCGCTTGAAAATCGAGCCGGTTTAACCGTAGAAGAGAAGATGACCGATGAGGGAAAATCCCCGAATTGGAAGTGCAGGCTATCTTCCGCGCTCAAGAAACTTCACCTCCCAAGGATCGATATACACCGACGAAATTTGGGAATGAGACCTGGGCGGCTTCGAAACCGGAAACGGTCACACCGTCTTTAACACCCGCACCGAGAATAGCGGCGGCCATGGCGATGCGGTGGTCTCCCGCCGGATCGACCAGGCCGCTTCGAAGAGCTTGGGGACCTTCGAGGGAAAAACCATCTTCGGTCAGCTCCACAGTGCCCCCTACAGAACCTAGAAGATTGGCCACGGCGGTGAGGCGGTCGCTCTCTTTGTGGCGTAGTTCACCGGCGCCCCGAACACGGGTGGTCCCTTCGGCGAACGCACCGAGCACGGCGATCAGCGGTATCTCATCGATAAGAGAGGGAATCTCGTCGGTAGTAACCTCCGTGCCGTGCAATGGACCGGGAAACAAGTGCAATGTGCCCCAGGGCTCTCCCCCGGTGGGCTCTCCCTCTTCCAGTTCGAATCGGGCTCCCATACGCTTTATCACCTCGATGAAACCGAGCCGGCTCGGATTCAGACCGCAGCCGTTGACACTCAGCTCCCGCCCGCAGATCAAGGCCGCGGAGATAAAGAACGCCGCTGAGGAAATATCGCCGGGAACGGTCAGTTCAAATGGGGATATGCGGTCGATCGGCTCAACAGTCAGCCACTGTCCTTCCCGACTCAAGGGCAGACCAAGGAACTCGAACAGGCGCTCGGTGTGATCCCTCGAGTGGATAGCGCCTCCGATACGCACTTTTCCCCCTGCTCGCAGGCCGGCGAAAATCAAAGCGCTCTTTACCTGAGCACTGGGGATCGGAAGCTGGTACTCAATCGGCTGAAGATTTCCCGCTCCGGAGGTAAAAACCAGAGGTAGGTACCGGCCCCCTTGACGGCCTTTGATATCGGCGCCCATCAGACGTAGCGGACTCACAACTCGAAGCATTGGTCGCGAGCGAACAGAGGCGTCCCCGGTAAGAACCACAAATAGCCGCTGCCCCGCCAGCAGCCCCGCCAGCAGTCTAGTGGTGGTCCCCGAGTTCCCCGCGTCTATAATGTCCG
>Ga0114922_10004031_pt1 | contig 13660 bp, 11 predicted proteins | sample AartaG_FD_100975 | JGI IMG/M metagenome (GOLD analysis project Ga0114922, IMG submission 100975) | Deep subsurface microbial communities from Aarhus Bay to uncover new lineages of life (NeLLi) - Aarhus_00045 metaG | ecosystem: Environmental > Aquatic > Marine > Oceanic > Sediment | place...
CAGTTGCTCGACAGGCTGCGTTGACATCTACGGCCTCCGTGCTCGTTCCAACCGGGTTTTGCAAAACCAGTTAGACAGCACGAAGGCCGCTTTTGTCAACTCGGCCGTGAATAATCCGGGCTAACCGGCCATTCCGCCGCCGCTCGTGTAACCCCTTGCGGCGGCAGTGGTTGCGCAGGGCTAACAGTTGACTGGGCTTAGCGCCGTTTCCGCTTGGAGGGTTTCGCGGTTTGTAAGCCCTGTCAAAAGCATGAGTTATGAACTCCCAAGACGGTGATTCGTCCAGGCCATCAGCGGTCCGGTGTCCTCATCTGCCGGCCGACAGCAGTTTCGTAGGTCGCGCTGGCCCGTCAGCCGTGCCGCGAGTCCGTGCCAACCGTCTCGCTCAGCAGGTGTCGCTTGCAAGTCGCGCTTCGGCCGACAGTTATGGCGCGAAACCCATGAACTGGAAACGGCACTATCAGGCCTTGGCGTCCACCAACCACCAACTGAAGTTGGTGGCAAACTCCGGTCGGCTGAAGCCGACCGTCTCGCCGGCAGGACCGTCATACGCCGCTTCGAGAGCGTGTACACTGTCGGGTTGTCAGTCGGACCGGTGCGAGAGCGAACGTTTGCGGCGATTGGCGCCGCCGGGTCTGGGGCCGCGGGTGTGTCAAGACCGGGGCGTGAGTTGTGTCGGAGCAGCAGGGCGCAGGCGTCGTTGATCTGGTGAATGATCTAATCGGCTGGGCCGTCGCCGCCCGGGCCAGCGATATGCACTTCGAGCCCGCCGACGAGGCCGTGCGCGTCCGTTTCCGCGTGGTCGGCCATGCTGCACGTTATCGCGTTGGCGCAGTACGCCATGGCCTACACCCGCAGTTGGGCGGTCAACGGCAGGATCGCCCGAGTGGGGCTCAAGGCCGAAAACGACCAACTCAAGCAAGGGGTGGCCCTGCTTGCAGAAGAGATGCGCATCAAGGATGCGCGAATGAAGCGCATCGACCCGCAGAAACGGCCACACTACGTGCCGACCGAGCGCATGGCGATTCTTAAACTCGGTGCTGCGCGGGCGTGGTCCGTCCAGCAGACAGCCGAAGCCTTCCTCGTCACAGCAGCCACCATCGCCTCTTGGATGAAACGCATTGACGAGGGAGGGTCCGCCGCGCTGGTGCAGATCCGCGAGCCCGTCAACAAGTTCCCTGACTTCGTCCGGTACGCGGTGCAGCGTCTTAAAGGCACTGTGCCCAAGCCTGGGCAAGGCCAAGATCGCCGAGATGCTGTGCCGTGCGGGCCTGCACCTCGGTGCAACGACGGTCGGACGGATCCTCAAAGAACCGCCACGCCCGACGCCACCGCAGACAGCCGCATCCAACCACCGCGTCGTGACTGCCAAGCGCGCCAACCACGTCTGGCACATCGACCTGACCACCGTGCCCGCGGGCGCAGGCTTCTGGGCACCTTGGTCGCCGTTCGCGCTGCCGCAGTGCTGGCCATTCTGCTGGTGGCTGGCCGTGGTCATTGACCACTACTCGCGACGTGCAATGGGCTTTTCCGTCTTTCCGAAGCGGCCGAAGTCGCTCGCGGTTCGCAGCCTTCTTGGGAGGATGATCGCTCGGGCTAGCGCGATACCCAAATACCTGATCTGCGACAAGGACAGCATCTTCTGGTGCGCGGACTTCAAGCGCTGGTGTCGCCGTAAACGAATCCGCCCGCGATATGGCGCTGTGGGGCAGCACGGAAGCATCGCCGTGATCGAACGCTTCATCAAGACCATGAAAGACGAGGGCACGCGGAACATCCTGGTTCCGCAGCGCCGAAAAGACCTTGGTCGGGCACTCGCGCTCTACTTCGCCTGGTACAACGCGTATCGCCCTCGCGCGGCGCTCGCGGGCACGACCCCCAACGAAGTCTACTTCCGATTGCGACCTGCCAACCGACGACCACGCATCGAGCCACGCAAACGCTGGCCACGAAACTCGCCCTGTGCCGGCCCACGTACGCTTATCGCCGGCCAGCCCGGCGATCGATTCACACTCGAGGTCAACTTCTAGGGCGGGGCACAGCACCTGCCGGCCGTCTCGCTGAAACGCGCGGCGTAAGCGACCGCCAACAAACGGGTGGTGTCGATTCCTTATTCGCGACCAAACCATGGCCCGCGGCGAACTTGCCGACCGAGATGCCGGCCGTCGCGTTTCTCGTTTCCAAATCGATGCCGAGCGACTTCCACGCTTCATTCGAGCCGAAACGCGTGGCAAGTCATCGCCCCCCGATGCGTGAAATGGCAACGCATCGGCCGCGCAAAGATCGATGGACCGGCACACCTCGGCATCCTGTTGCCCCACTGGGGTGGAGGCTACCCGTAGTAGGTTCCCACGGGAGTCGAGATGAACCAGCTGTCACCGTTCGCTGTGGCCGCGGCGGTATACGTCCTTGTGAACGCCCGGCCGTCTGGTCGGTCCTACGTGCGCTGGCCCTGCTGGTGATCACCCGTGGTGTCGAAGGCGGCCAGATGCTCCGGCCGCAGTTGGAGCCGCGGGCGATGCTGGGGATCGTGATGCAGGTCCGCCCGCCGCCTCCGCGCGGGAACCTGCGAAGGCTCGACAGCCGCGTAGCGGGTGAACCCGTCGCCGCTGTCGTTGGGCAGGATGTACGCGTCAACCGGGCCAAACACGTGGGCCAGCTCGTCCGCGTCGCAGCGCGGGAGAAACCGTCGCAGCACACGTGGATCGTACATGCGGAAAAGCATGGTTTGGCCGGAGGGATGATCCACGAGGAGCAAGCGCCGCAGGTGCCGCACGAGCGTTGTGAGCGGAATACGCGTGTCGACGAGCAGGCCCCACTCGTCGCGCCAAACATCCGCGCGCAGTCGGCTGAGCAACTCCTCGTTGATCGGCACGACGTACGGGGCGACCAGCTCCAACGTGGGGTCGGCGCCCGGCGAGTACAGCGGCTGCACCGTCACGTCATCAGCGACGAGGAACTCGTGGACTTCCGGCGCGTCGGCCGAGTCGAGTACGGCGTACAGCCGCTCACGCTCAGCCGCGTCGAAGACGTCGTCTTCGCTGAGCACGTAGGTCGCGAGCGAAAGCCAGGGCAATGCATTGGGGTCATGCGCGGCCACCGGCGACGTTGTCGCGTTCCGGCTTGTCGGGGGCCGATCGCTCATCGCACCCACACCAGGCGGCCGTACTCGTTGCGGGCGAACAGCAGCGGGATGCCCGCAAAAATCGACGTGTCCGGAAAGTCGTAGCGAATCACGGGGTGATCCGCAGGGTTGTCAACCCGAACGAGCCGACTATTGGCGAACAACGGGTACTGATACGCGTCGGCATCCAACGGGCGCAAGCGACCATCGGCTTGGCCGGTCAGCCGCTCCAGGTCGCCGCGCGTGTCGGTAATGCGCTCGTCCATCGGCTGGAACACGCTTTGCGAGAGTTCGCGCAGCCGTACGCGTTGTAGCTCGAGCACGCGGTCCAGGTCCCGCCGCTCCAGCGCCTGCCACACCTCGCGCACCGCATTCGCCACCGCGCTGCGCAGCGCATCGTCCAGGGTGAGCGCCGCGGCGCGCGTCCACAGCCATGGGGGGAAGTCGGTGGGGACGTCGAACTGATCCTCGATGGCTATGGGATAGTCGCCGGTGTCTGCGGACAGGTCGAGCTCGAACGTCAGCAGCTCGACGAGCGGGCGCTCGTCCTGCGGGATGGTCATGTCGCCGCCGGTGACCTTGCCGCGCAGAAACGCTCGCTGCTTGTCGAGTGCGTCTTGTCCGCTCGGCGGTTCGACGAGGATCTTCAGGCGGCTCTTCCCGTGAATCAACCAGTGGTTAATGGTATACGCGCTCATGAGGTTGCGCTTGCCGCGTGTGACGAACACGGGGCACTCATTGACCAGCCCGCGCGTCCGGCAGCCGAACGTGTCGAGATGAACCCGGTACACGGGCTCCTTCATCGACCGCACCTTGGTTGCCTTGCCGAACCACATGTCGCTGAGCACCTCCCGGATCGTTAACTCTACGCGTTGGCGTTGCCGTTCTTGACGAAGTAGGCCGTCCCGTCTGCGAGGCTGGTCTTTTTCCAAAGCGTGTGCGAGCGATCCATGTCCCCGCCCCCACCCAACGTGCCGCTCTCAGAATGATCTCCAGATTCCTCCTGGAACAGCTCAAAACCAGCGGACGCCGCGCCATGAAAGTAGAGCTGGCCCTCGTCCAAGAAGACCTCACCGCGGACGCCGAAGCCCGTGCGGTCCGCCACCGGGCGAAGTTGTCCCGTGATTCCCGACCGTCCACCCGCCCTTACGTCGACGGAAACGGAGAAGAACACCCATTTCTTCTCCGCCTTGATGCGCCCCTCGATCGCGAGCTCGATCCGGCCCTCGACGGAGCCGTCGTAGGTCGGCTTGACCTGACCGAGCATTCGGCTGGCCGCGAATCTTCCGCCCAGCGTGCCATCTGCCATGAAGAATATGCCTACCTCGGCCGCCAGCTTGTCGAACAGCTTCTTCAACCGAGCGACGAGCGGGCTGCCGACCATGGTCAGAATCGCGGTGATGATATCGAGTTCGAACGACAGTCCGATGAGCGGGCTGAACTCGGCGGTGACTTTGAGCTCATAGCCGGCCCGCCAGTCGCCCGGAACTTCCCGCCAGCCCCATTCACCCGTGATCTCGATGTTGGGCAGCAACGGCTTGAGCTTCGCACCGGCCCAGCGATCCAGCGCGTGCGACGTCTTGTCGATGATCCCGGCCGCGGTCTCGGCGGCGGAGAGAGCCGTGTTAATGTACTGTGTCAGCTTCTGGCCATAATCGAGGTGGAAGTTGCCGTACTTGACTTGGATCTTCGCTTCGCGCTCAGAGCTCCACTTGCGCTTCTTGACGTCGCGGCCGAGCCCTAGACCGAGACTAACCTCCCAGTGCAAACCCGGGTAGACGACGACTTTCGCGGAGCGCGTCAGCCCACAGGTCGGCGCGAGCACGTTGTAGGTGTTCTTCTCGGCGAACTGCGGCCACAGTAGCGCAAACGGATTGCGGCGTAGTTGCTCACGAAACAGTGCTACGGGCTCGGCCTTGAACTTGCCGGTCGCACTCGGCGGCGTGGCGGCCAGCCCCTCGATCGCGCCCCTCGACACGACGATGGGGCGTTCGAGATGCTTCGTGCAGTATGGCTTGCTCAGCGCCGTGGTCACCTCGATCTCATCGCCGTCCGGACCGGCGACGACCTCCAGCGTGCCCGCCTTGACTCCTGTGGCGTCGAGCTCGCCGACCTGAAGGACGAAGCCGCGCTCGGCATGACCGCACTTGAGCGTCAGGGTCTGGAGGTCGCACGTCAGGACGTGCTTTCGCTGTTCGTCTGGACGACGCGGCTCATCCGCGAGGACCTCGGTGGAGAACTGCGACGGTGGCAGGTCGGGGTTGATTTCGCAGTAGGGGGCCCCATCGCGGCGAGCCTGTTGTAGCACCTCGGCCTGTTCGAGCGCCGCGGTCGCAGTCTGCGCGGCCGCCGCGCCGCCGCCCCCGCCACCGGTCAGATCGCCGATGAGCACAGTCATCTCGCCCGTGGCGATCGTATCGGGCGGCCCGGTACATGTGGCCATGTCGCCGATGCGGGCGGCCAGCATCGGGCCGATCAGGACCGAGGTACACCCTTTGGCGATCGGCCCACCGACGTGCGGCACCGTCCCGGTCACCATCGGGCAGGTATGCATGTCGGTGACCCGCGCGGCGGGCTGACCGCCGATGAGCACGGTCACCTCACCGACGGTGATCACACCGCCGTGAACCGTGCTGTCACCAATTCGCGCTGCGGGTGGCACACACCCCTCCTCTACACGATGATCCCCGGCCCCCCGCCCGGCACCGGTATCGGGGGCCCCACCAATAATCGATCGAAAATTCGGTGGGGGTCTTTTATGTCAAGCACAAACCACTTTCCTCTTGCCGGTCGATTCGGGTTCGCCCTGTCGGGGAAGCGGACATCGACATCCGACTCGTATTTTTCCTTCGTAATGCCGACGGAATCGAGGATGGCATAGATCGTTGACGAGGTATTCCCGACAAACGTCGCATCGTGGTCAACGCCCGAACCCAACCCGATGCACCCCTTAAAGTCGCGCGCAGTGTTTCCCTTGTGCAGGAATATGTCGAGGCACGCGGCGTGCCCGACATCGGGATCGGGATGCTGCTTCAGACGCGGAAGGCCTTGCTTCCACTCGCCTCGCCGTTCGTCCCACGCCCATCCGAGAAAGATCGATGGCCCTCCTTCCGCCAGGCTCTTCCTGTCCCGGTGTCTTACATACGCGGCGTATTTGCCCGGCGGCACCGTCATGGTTCCCGTGGCGAACTGGCCATCGGCCTCCTTCCATTCCTGCCACACTGTAATGGCATGCAGGTCGTCGAAGTCGACGTTCTCGTCCGAAGACGTCTGCTTGGCGTCAGAAGCCGGTTCGTACCGCGCCGTTCCGTAGATGCCCCACTCAGGCTCGTTGCGTTTCTCACTACCCTCGCTTGCGTGTACGACGTCAGATGAACGAACCCAGCACTCGGCGTCGGAACCCTGGCGGGCCACCAGCCGACAGCCATTCGCCTCGTCGCGCTGCTTTTGCAAAAGGTACGTGTTCTTCGCGAACGTGCCCGTCGGCTTGGGTGCGCCCGGGCCACCGGAGCCGGAGGGGGGATTCGCTGCCGACACGGCGTCTTCCTTGGTGCGCCAGTACGGAATGTCCTTCCTCGCACAAAGGACACCATAGTGCTTGAAGTGCTTCTGGTATGTAATCGTAATCTTGCCCGGCCGCACCGTCGAAACATCAAAGGTGTTGCCATGGGTATCCGGCATGCTGGCTGTCGAGCGCTTCGCAGTCAAACGTGTGTAGAAGCCCCCCGCGGTTGTGGGAAACGGCACATAACGGAAGAGACTCATCAGCGTGGCTCCAATGCTCTTGGCCGTTCAGTTTCTGGCGGCTCGATCTTGTGGTCTCTAACGACGGCCGTGTCCACTTTGCGCTCCGCAGGCGACGGAGAATTCACGGTGGCGCGCCTGAATCCGACGATGGCCACTGCATTTCGTCGTGCATGCGACGCAGCGTTTCACAGATCGACGCGTCGAAGTCCTCCAAGGGGGGGAGCCCGATCGCCTCGCGGAAACGGTTCAGGCCGGCTCGCGTCCTCCGGCCCCACTTGCCGTCGGCCTTGCCCGCGTAGAACCCGAGGTTGTTCAAGCGTTCCTGCACGCCCCGGAGCCCTTCTGCCGGCGATAGATCCCCAAGTTCGATGTCATACTCGTCTTCATAGTCCTTACCCACGAAGAGCTTCACCCTCTCCGTATCGCCGTTGATCTGCTCCTTCAGCTTGCCTTCCGGGTCGAAGGCTCCCTGGCGGGTCTCGGACCCGATCTGCAGACGGTATTCCTCATTTGCTCGCGGCTCGCCGTCCTTGAGCAGCTTTAGGCGAAGAAACGCCGGTTCGCCCTTGCGTATGAAGCGGTGCCGCGCCTCCGTCGGCTTGGCCTCCCTCTTCTCCAGCTTCGCTGGAACCGCAATCCGGTCTCCCGGTAGCAGCACGTTAGGGTCCTTACGAACCTCCCTGAGTATGGCGTTCGCCGAATCGTTCCAGATCGTCTCCCAGGAGTAGCCCATCTTCTTCGCAATGCTCGAGAGGCACTCGCCTTGCTTGACGACGTGGTTGCCCTGGCCGACGGGACCGGCGGACGCGGCGGCTTCGGGCTGCGGCTCCGCGGACGGGGCGGGTCCGCCCTCCTTTCTCTGCTGTGGGCGCTCGAGCGCGGCGGCCAGCCGCTCTTGAAAGTCGTCGTGAGTGTCGGGTGTTTGAGGCAATTCTGGCATCAGAGTCGCTCCCACGCGCGGCCGTCGAGATTGGGAAAGCTGATCTGGCACGCCCCGGGCTCGGCCACCGACACGTGCGCCTGTCCTTCGGAGTTGAGCGTGCCTTTGATGACCTTTCCGTCGGGCGTGGTGATCTCGTACCGTTCGCCGGGACAGGGCTGCCCGGCCTCGTCCACCAGTTCGATCTCGATCCACGAAGTTGGCTTGACCTCGTCCTGCGATTGCACTTGGCCAGCGATGCGCTCCGGGGCTTCCACGGCACCGGAGTCGTAGGGCTCCGCGGTATAGGTGACGTCTTTGCCGACTTCGACGGTGTCCGCTTCGAGCGGTGGGCCGGGACTTCTCAGCGCGACAGGCGAGCCGCTGCCGGCAACGCCCCCGGGGCTGTTGATCTTGACCAGCGTCCCCTGAACGGTGACTCCGCCGGGATCGATCTTCACGAAGTTCCCGCCGACTTTGAGCGTGATGGCGACGCCGGATTCGATGACGACGTTGGTACCCGCCTTGAGGTAATAGTTGCTGCCGACCTTCTCGCTGTGGTTGCCCTTGAAGTCCTCGCCCACGTCGCCTTTGACCAGCAGCGAGCGCTTGCCGCCGATGGTCTCGTCCGAATCAAGCTTGACCTCGACGTGCTTTTCCTGCTTGACCAGCTCGTACTTGTTTTCCTTGACGGTCAGGTGCCGATTGTGATCGACGTGTTCGATGCGGTCGTTGTTGACGCGGATGTGGAGGTCCTTTTGGGCATAGATGAGAAGCTGTTCGCTGTCCTTGAGGTCTTCGAAGCGGATCTCGTTAGTCCCTCCGCCACCCTTGCTGCTGTGCGTCTTGATCGCGCTCTTGGTTTTCTCCGCCGGGAGGGCGTACGGCGGCATGAGGTCCGCGTTGTAGACACGTCCGGTAATAATCGGCCAATCGGGGTTGCCCTCGAGGAAATCGACGATGACCTCCTGGCCGACCCGCGGTAAGATCATCATTCCGTATTGGCCGCCGGCGGCTCCCTGGCTAACGCGAATCCAGTAGGAGCTGTCCGGGTCGTACCTCCCCTCCTGATCCCAGTGGAACTGGACCTTCACCCGGCCGTATTTGTCAGTGTAGATCTCCTCTCCCGGTGGACCGACGACGACCGCGGTTTGGGTGCCCTGGATGACCGGGCACGGGGTACGCCGCGCCGGGCGGTACGACACGTCGGAGGGGATCACCCGGATCTGGGCGTCGTAGCGGGTGCCTTCCTGGCCGGCCTGGTTCTCGGCGCTCTGAGTTTGGGTGGCCCGATGTGAAACCTGTGTCATGAGGTACTCGCGGTTCAAATCCTCACAGGGGTGCTCGTCGAGGGTGAGCTTGAAGCCCGGCGACAGGCAGCGCACGGTCGCAGTCATCTCGGCCAGACGGCGATTGCACTGCTGCTCCTCGAGTCGCACCTTCGCGTAGCGCTCGCCGACCGACTTGTCCCGATACTCTCCGGGGTAGTCGATCATCTCGAGTGACGTGTACTGCCCGGCCTCCGTCTTGGTGCGCAGGTTCTGACGGGGTTGCTCGAAGTTGTAGTCGTCCAGGACGACCGCACCAACCTGAATCCGGCTTCTGTCGCGCACGGAGTAGAAGTACTCCTGGTCGTCTTCCGGAACCAGGCCGCTCGGGTCGCGATAGAGGAAATGCGCCTTGAGCGGATTCGCCACGTGCGCGACCGGGCCGTCGGCGATGACCATCTTCTGACCATCAGCCGAGTGCTCGAAGAAATAGAAGATCCCTTCGCGCTCCATCAGCCGCGACACGAAGTCCATGTCCGTCTCGCGGTATTGCACGACGAACTGGCGCGTGTCGTATTCGCTTTGCAGCGCGAAGCGGTAGGCGTCGTCGGGGATGCCGGCATCCGTGAACACCTTCTTGATGATGCCCGGAACGGTCATTGGCGAGCAGCGGGCCTCGATAAACACGCGCGAGCGTTGGCGCTTGGTCAGCAGCCAGAAGACGGGGCCGATTTCGGCCGTATAATAGGTCAGCTTGGAGCATTCGGCGCTGCGTTCGAACTCCAGGATGATGCCGTGGACGTAGCGCACACCGGCATGGCCGGCGATCTCCAGGCGGCAGGGCTGGCCGATCAGATCGTCCGGGCTCAGGCCGGGGTTGTCCGAGCACAGGCGTACGCGGAACTGAAACAGCTCGCCGATCCCTTCGGTTCCCTCGAAGGAGGCTACCTTGAGATCCTCCGTGGAGAGCGTGTCGGTGCGGAAGGTGAAATTCGCCTCGCGTGCCGTGCGGACCGGTGGTGCTGCCATCCTCGCGCCTCCCTTGGAGTGGACATGTCCGGTTCAGCCCTGCACGATCCGGTGTGGGCGCGCGATGAACTCTCCATCCCGCCGTGCGAGGCGAACTATCAATTTCCGCCGAACACGCGCCACGCAGAGTATGCGGGCTGCCTCGGCGTCCTGCCGCACGAAAAGGAACCCCGTCCTCGCGATCCCTTTGCCCGCGAGGGCAGCTATATATACCTCTGCCGGCACGACCCTGTCAAGTAGTCGTCCCTGCGTTTTCGGCAAGTTTTGTGTTCATGGCATTGAACGGTGTCTGGGGCCGGTGAAAAATCGCAGGGTCAGCACGGACGATCCCCCAAAACCCTGCAATTGTGAACGGATTCATGAAACCCAAATCGCAGCCGCACGACGTCTTCCACCTGTTCCAGGCCCATTTCGATCAGATCCTCAACCGCGACCACGAGCTTCTATGAAGCCGGGCCTGTCAAGGGGATTGCGAGGAATGGGTTCACCCTTCTATCCGCGTTTCCACGCATCCGATGCTGGACGATTCAGCGTGGAGGCATTCACTATGCGACGACGGCGCATTCTCCGAAACGGGCTTTCGAGCGCCGGTGACCCGCCCCCGTCGCACGCGATTCCCAGGGGGAAGATCGGCCTGTCGTCGTGTCCATCCTCGCAAACTCGTCCCCAAGTCCAGTGGGGCTTCGTTTCCTCCCGCGTGCTCTCCGGTTGGGGAAAGAAGCTGTGTCCGGGACCTCGAATCTACGCTGCCGCGGTGTCGATCAAACGCGGAACGTACGCACGTCGATCCCGGAGCATTGCCCACGCGATGACGAGCAGTTTCCGCATCACCGCCACGATGGCCAGCTTGCGACGTTCCTTGCGACCGGCGCCGATCCGCTGGAACACGGCCCGCGCCCAGGGGTTTTAGCGTACCGCCATCCAGGCGGCCTGATCGCTGCCCGCGAACGGCCGGGAGTAATCGACCTCGACCGGAATGAGCACTTGGACGCCGGGTCCGACGTTGAAGCGCAAGCGGGCATACGTCTGGCCGCCATGGGCCAGGATGAACATGATCGCCCAGTCGCAGCCGCCGAACACACGCGCGAAGGTGTCTTCGTCCGTGCCGCTGGGAATCGGCGAATTGCCGGGATGGCTATGCAGCCAGAGGCGCCCGAACTGCTCCGGCCGACGTCCAGCATCGATCTGATCGTCGAAGAACTCGGCCACGGCCGTATCCTCGAACGAGACGCTGGCCGCGGTGGTGACCTGCTGGACGGTCACGAACTGGTCGACTAACAGCAGGTCGTCTGCAGGGGTGATGCCGAAGCCGCCGATCTCGGTCTCGCCGTAGCGGCAAAAGAACTGCAGCTTGGCCCAGGCCGTCGGCGAGAAGCGCAGCACCGGACGTTCAGCCGGTTCCGGCTCCAGCGGCTGCCGCCTGCGCAGGCTGTTCACGTTGATTCTCTTCATGGTCGGCTTCCTCCTCACTTTGGCAGCCCTCGCAAACGCCGTTCTCCAGGCAGGAGTCACAGTACCTCTGGCCGCACTGGGTGCAGGGCGTGACGCACCGCGGGCAGTGATCCTCGTTGCACGCCGTGCAGCGCTGCGCGCACGTGCAGCAAACGCCGTCGTTGCACCGCGGGCAGGCCAGCGTGCACTCGTCGCAGTGATCCTCCTGGCAGGACTCGCACATGTAGCTGTCGTCATCGTTTATGATCCGGTCGCACTCGTTACATCCCCGACCGTGCCAGCGATCGAGCCGGACGTACGCAGAATCGGGGTTGTAGGTCTCCAGGACGGACCGTACGAGCAGGAAGGCGTCGCAGATTCGGCCGCTGGCCAATGCGCGCTGCAAGGGCAGCGCAGCGTCACCCAGGCAGACAAGCTCATCCTTGACGTGCGGATGCGTGACCAGCCGGTCGGCGCCTGCGGGCCTGGGGTCTTGTGCCACAGCGCGCAGCGCTGCATCGACACAGGTGCCCGCCTGCCGCTCCAGCAGCAGCCGGATTTCGAAGGCACCCAGGTAGACGTCTTCGAGGACGATGGGCTCCGTGGTCACCGCCAGGAAGCGTTCGTCGTGGTCGTAGCGCAGCGACCCGAACTCCTTCTCGATCTGCTGCAGCTCGTCATAGAGCATCCGCAGCGTCGGGCCAGGCTCCTGGGTCTGCCGCAGCGTCTCCTCGCAGCGGCAGATCTCGTTGCGCAGCGCGTTGAGCTCGTACGGCAAATCATGCAGCAGGCAACGGGCGGCACCATTCCACTGCCATTGGGCGCAGAGGGCGAGGCTGCGCCGCGTTCGTTCGAGCTGCTCGGCTTCCCGGTGTAGCGACTCCAACTGGGAGACTACGGTGGCGGCCGAGGCATCCGGCCGCAGCAAGGCTGCCTGCAATCGGACGGCCAGGCGCAGCAGGGGTGGTTGTTGGTGGGTCATGCGATTCTCCGAAAGAAGTAGCCGGGGCACGCGGCATAGTGAGCCACGGATGCCCCGGCCAGGGGACGGCCATGGCGTGTCAGCGGGCAGCCCCTTCGATCTTGGTGGGTGTGATGGTGACGCGGTCACCTTCCTGCAGCACGTGGTCCCGCGCCACCGGCTGGCGGTTGACGCGGATCAGGTGGTCCTCCGGGTTGCAGCCGCACATGCGCTGCTCGAAGAACTGCGCCACCGAGGTGCGCTCGGCGACCTCGACGTAGTCCGCAAAGCCGCCGCCGCTGTTGTTCACGAACAAGACCTTCATGAAATCCTCCTTTGCTCCAAGGGCAGAATCTGAGAACCCAGAAAACGGGCGAACCGCACGAGCAGGCATGGACCGCGCCCGGCGGTGTCGGCTAGAATGTGTAGAGAACGCACACCAGCGGTCAGATACTCCGCACGGCTGTCGGAGCCTAGAGCGAGACTTTTTCCTTTTGCAGGAGCTTCGCCGTCCGCGCGACGGCCGCGTGCATCTCGGGAAAGTCCCGGGCCAGCTTCTCGAGTGTGAAGTCCGCGTAGTCCGGGTGCTGCTCGATCTCGGACCGGAGGCTGAGCCCTTCCGGCACCGCTTCTTTGAACATCCGGGCGAAAGCGCCGACCAGGGCGTTATAGCCCTCCAGCTGGCGCGTCAGCAGATCCAGACGACGCCGCTTCCAGTAGTGGCCCTCGTCGTTGACCCGCTGCAGGATGCCCAGTTGCTTTGCCCGGTCCAGAACCGTGATCACCAGCAGGTGACACCGCAGGAAATGGGTCAGGCCGTGCTTCGAGGCGTATTGAGTCTTGCAGAATGCGTGCCAGCGCCAGCCCCGTAGATTGGGGCGTATCGTCCGGTAGCGGGGCCGTTGCGAGTAACGCAGGTCGAACCACTCCATGGTTTGGGGGTAGCGGGCCAGACCGATCTCCAGGCTCTCGCAGCCCTCACCGGGCCAAGCGGAGAAGCCCACGATCTCGACCGGCTTCACGTCGTGGTGGACCTCGAGTTTCTTGCCGACGTGCTGGCCGCACTCGATGTCCACCGGATCGGGGTGCCAGAGGGCTTCCTGGCGGCGAATCGACTCCCGGGCCTGGATCTTCAGCCACCAGTAGGGGTCGTTCTCGTCCGTGCTCTCGAAGTCGCACTC
>Ga0114922_10004032_pt1 | contig 13659 bp, 7 predicted proteins | sample AartaG_FD_100975 | JGI IMG/M metagenome (GOLD analysis project Ga0114922, IMG submission 100975) | Deep subsurface microbial communities from Aarhus Bay to uncover new lineages of life (NeLLi) - Aarhus_00045 metaG | ecosystem: Environmental > Aquatic > Marine > Oceanic > Sediment | place: Aarhus...
AAATTGGGTTTGTTTTGCATAAAATGAGCGATTTGTAGTGCGCTCACTACAGTTGTAGAGGGGAAATTAGTGAAAAGTGAGCTAAAGTGCCTAAAGTGAGCTAAAGTTTGATTCTCGATGCTTTTGAGTAATTTGTTGTTCATAGTTTCCTTCGACTACTTCGACAAGCTGAGTATGAAAAGGCTCAGGGCAGGCTTCGCTCAGGAAAGACTCCGTTTTAGTTATTTGCGAACGACTAAATTTGACTTGGGTCTGCTGGCCCTAAGACCTTGCCCCGCCGGGGCTTCCGACATGCAATCTGAAATTTCTATGTTATCTATCGCCTGCCGGCGCCTACCGGCGGCTTGTGTTTACTATTTGGTAAACATATAGGCATTATAACATATTATCAAACAATAGTCAACAAAAAAGATGACCCCAAAAGCATTTTTTTTGCCACCAATTTTGTATTCACAATTCTCAATTCCCCTCGCCCCAACCAGCAAAACAAAGGGCTGTGAGCTTAACACCCACAGCCCCTTGTATAAAGACTTCGCCGATGTCCAGAACTAACGCTGGTCGTGCGGGACGGTAACGGTCGCGCTGCGGACAGCAGCATTTCCACAGTCATCAACTGCCCTGTATGTTATCGTGTAAACCCTGTTATTGCCGGTTCCACTGCGTTCAGCCCTTAGAGATGGAGCCGTCATCGCCTACCTGAATATCATCGCTGGTATTTCCGGCGCCTTTGGCATCACCAGCTTCGTTGACTGAAATGCTTACCAGCGAAACCTCCGGCGAGTCATCGCAGATATCACTCACCGTCCAGGTGGGGGTAATCAGAACCATCTTATGATTTGCCGGCCACAGGACAGTGGGTGTAACGGAAAACGCAAATTCAGGTTGTGTCGTATCCACGACCGTTATCGTCTGCACACAGCTTGAACCGTTGCCGCACTCATCGGTGGCCGTCCATGTACGCGCGAGCGTCCCTGTATTGCCGCAGTCTGGCTGCCACACGTCACCATGCGTAATTGTTACACTGCTGCATGTATCGTCGGCCGTCGCCGAGCCATTTGCCTCAACACTCGTATCCGCCGGACATTCAAGCGTTACATCCGAAGGGCAAATGATAACCGGCGGAGCTGTGTCCACGATGGTTAATGTTGCCGCCGGCGTAGTGGCTGTGTTGCCGGACTCATCCTCGGCGGTCCATGTCACCGTTGCTGAGCCGGTTGAACCGCATTTGTTTAAGATGCCTACAAAGTCGTTCGTGATAGTCACGCTCCCGCACATATCGACAGCGGATGCGCTGGCCAGCCAAACATTGAGCTCAGCCACGTTGTAGTTCCCATCGCACTCGAGGATTAAATCCTGCGGGATGTTCGTGAATACCGGCGGGGTTGTGTCCTGAACAATAATCGTAACCTCGTTAGAATCAAACGCCCCGGCTTTATCGATTACCTCCAGGACAATAATATGTTCGTCGAGCGGCAGGTTGCATCCTAAAATCTCACCGCTTCCAAGAAAGACATCGGCGTTCGGGTCACATGGGTCGATTTTATACCAATTGAAATCATTTATATCGTCATTCGTACCGGGCGAAGAATCGGCATCGCCTGAGCCGGAGCCATCGAGGGTAACAGTCGCTCCCCAAGGTGCTTGTGCCTCAACAATCTGGTCAGGCCCCGCATCTCCGACAGGCGGCGTATTGAAATACTCATAAGCTCCCATATCGATTCGCCCACCGATTATGCGCGGCTTGCCGTCGAGGTCCGTCTCGTTAGGCTCGGCTATATAATCAGGGTCGCCGGTGTTTATACAGGGCGAATCCGGCAGCAAATGATAATCGCCATTAGCCGCATCCACAAAACAAGGGGCAGCGTCGATATTACCTTCGCCGGGCCAGCCGCCCTGGACGTCAGAGTACGTAATAATCAAACTCGTCTCTTTGTTATATATCTGTGGTCCGGTTGTCGCGGCATTACCCCAGAGTATGCAGTTGGTCAGCGTCGGGTTGCTTCGGGAGTTATACATACCCCCGCCGGCGCCATATTCTCCAACAGCAGAGTTCCCGGCAAAAGTGCAGTTGGTCACCGTCGGGCTGCTTCGGTAGTTGCTCATCCCTCCACCCTCGCCATATTCTACGACTGCCGAGTTGCCAATGAACATGCAGTTAGTGAGCGCCGGGTTGCTGCTCTCATGGTTATATATCCCGCCGCCTTTCCAAAGAGCGTTATTATCTACAAAAATGCAATTTATCAATATTGGACTGCTCCATTCATTGCAAATCCCTCCACCATATTCAGCATAGTTTTTTGCGAATGTGCAATTAATCACCGTCGGGCTGCTGTGCGAGTTGCGCATCCCGCCCCCTAAGCCGGCGGGGAACATCCCGTTGGCATGGCCGCCTGTAATGGTGAAGCCGTCAAGAATGGCCGTTTGGTCGCAGCCACCACTGAATATCACTTTTAAGCTGTTCTCGGCCCGGCAGGGATCGCTAAGCATGTCACGAGGATCGATTACTTCTCTATCGTTACCAGCAATGTCACCGCTCAGGATAGTTTCGTAAAGCTTGATATCACGGGCATTGGGATCCGGCTCACCTAAGCCGGCGTACCCGCCCTTAATAACCACATCGTTAATAAGTTGGAAATAGGCTCCACGACCGGTTGCCGTTACTGTGACTTCCTGAGCATTAATATTACCACCCGGTGGAAGAGGAGGCGGTGGGGGTGTGATAGAGTAGGCCGGCTTGTAAATACCCTGCGCAACCCGGATTTCATCCCCCGGTAGATTATCGGCTAATGCGTCCTGAAGATCGTTGAACGCATCAACCCAACTGGAGCCGTTATTTGCTCCGTTAGCATCAGTGTCGACATAGATTGTCCCCGGTTTGAAACGGATAGCAACAGCTTCCGGAGCGGCTTCTACCAGAAGCATCAAATTTGTTCCGGAAGGATTCCAATCGGACGGTTCAAACAGCCAAACTAAAATACCGAGTAGAGAGGTTAGATCCGTCTTAACCGATGTAGACGAAATCGCAGTCGAATCATAAGTTGTGCCAGAGACGAGGTCAATCCATGCGGGGCGATATGCACTCGGGCTGCCATCGTATGGGCCAATTAATGACCCGACGGATATGAGACCTCCAACATCAGGCGTGCTTACTCCATCAATAGAAACGATTGTAAATTTAAGTTCGAATGCTTCATACTTACTCACGTCGAGCCCTGCCAGCAGGCCTTCACCGCTATACTTATAGGAATAAATCTTAAAAACGGAATCGGGTCGTTCATTATCCGGGAAATAGATGTGTAACAACACCCCGGGGCCCGGTACATCGGTTCGGTCTATGAGAGTAGCGGCACTGGATCCGGAAGACCAGTCCAATGCCATCAAACCCTCGTCAGACAAAGTGAAATTCCGTGCGGTTACCGGAGCAACGGATAAGCCCGCCGCAAAGATTATCAGTAAGATTCTTAGCTTTTTCATTTTCGTCTCCCTCTTAAAAATGGTTTGAACCGCAGTAGTACACGCCGTTGCCACAAGAAATATTGCCATTAACAGGGACGTTCTTAGATTTGTTCTCTTTGTCATTTTTACTGTTCTCCAGCCCCTATATCCCATTATTAAGCCGATTTTCGCCAAAAAACACGGCACACAATCGCTCAAACCAGCAAAGAAGATATCTCAGAGTTGCTAAGAACATTATATACCATAATTCCGCAGATTTGTCAATCGTGGTAAATATGGATATTTGAAATTTTTTTTTAACTTGTTTTCAAGCGTGTCCCGAGCTCAGTTGAGGGGCAGTTCAGCGTCAATCTGTTTACCCCGTGAGCCTGGCCTGTGGGTTTACCCTGTGGGATAACGAAGCGTTATTTCTCTATAATGAGGTTCACCCCGCCCTCCTCCTTCTGACTTCTGTCCTCTGTCTTGTTTAGGTGGCCACCGTTTTATGGTCGAGGAATCCTTCGAGCTTGCGTGCACGGACGGGGTGCTGGAGCTTTCTTATCGCTTTTGCCTCCACCTGCCGGACGCGCTCACGAGTAACCTTGAAGATTCTGCCGACCTCTTCGAGCGTGTAGGTATAGCCGTCCCCGATTCCGTATCGCAGCTTTATAATCTCGCGTTCGCGATATGAAAGTGTTTTCAGGACGATATCAATTCTCTCCTTGAGCATTTCCTGCGTAGCCGATGCGACCGGCGAATCGATGTCATTGTCTTCAATGAAATCGCCGAACAGGCTGTCTTCGCTATCTCCGATAGGCCTGTCGAGACTGACCGGATGCCTTGAAATCTTCAGTACCCTGCGTGTCTCCTCTACGCTCATCTCGGCTTCCTTGGCGATTTCTTCAACGGCGGCCTCTCTGCCGAATTTTTGATGAAGGATTTTACTGGCGGCCCGCAGCCGGCTCATCGTCTCTATCATGTGCACGGGAATGCGAATCGTTCGTGCGTGGTCTGCAATCGCACGGGTGATTGCCTGGCGAATCCACCAGGTGGCATAAGTGCTGAATTTATATCCCCTGCGGTACTCATATTTATCGACCGCCCTCATCAGGCCGGTATTGCCTTCCTGGATTATATCCAGAAAGCTCAGGCCGCGATTGCGATATTTCTTGGCAATTGAAACCACTAATCTGAGGTTTGCGCTTGAGAGCATTCGTTTGGCGTGCTCGTACTGGGTAAAAACTTTGTCCATCGTACGCAGTCGTTTATCGAGCAGTTTTGGAGTCTCGTTGACCAATTCCTCAAGACCATCTAATTCCTGCTTTACCGCCTCAATATCTTCGCTGGTGTAATCCAGATTGGCCCCTTTTTCGATAATCTGCTGAAGTTGGTGCATCTTCTGGCTGATACTGTGCAGTTTATTTTTCATAGGTTGAATTCTGGTTGTTCGCAGGCTAAGCTCTTCGAGCAGTGTTGCGATTTTTCGCCTGTTTTTATGTATTCGCTTCAGAGCGGCCTTGTCGGGCTTGCCGTCCTGTGATTTGACAGCCTTCTTAAGCAGACTCTGGTTCATCTTGAGCAGTTTACTTACGGTCCCGCAGTTCACCGGCAGCCGTTTTTTTATTGTGTTTTTTGCAAGGTTTTCAGCCGGCGAAGTTCTAATTGTTCTGTCGAAAGACAGCGCACCCTGATGTATCTGTTGTAGTAAATCGAGAGCGTTTCGTGCGCAATAATCGCACTGCAGCATTTTTCTTCTGAAGTCCATTCTGGCAATTTCGATTTTTCGTGCGAGCGTGATTTCGGCTTTTCTATCTAACAGAGGGATCTGTCCCATTTGCGTCAAATACATTCGAATAGGGTCGTCGATTCTTTTTGTAGTTTCCGGCGTGAGGAGCTCTTTTTCGAGCATTTCGTCGGCCACGATTTTCTCATCGCTGCCAGCTTCTTGCCCCCCTACCTTCTCTTCAATTTCTTCAAATTCCTCTTCTTCCTGCTGCTTCTGAACGTCATCTTCATCGCGCAGGTCGATTCCCATTTCATCGAGGGTCGCGAGTAAGCGGTCGAGTCGAGCCGGGCTGACGGCCTCCTCGGGCAACTGTTTGTTCATCTCCTCGTATGTAAGGAAACCTTTTTGCGTGCCTTTTTCAATGAGCACCTTTATCTGCTGTTCAGTGTCTTTGCTTTTGGTTTTCTTTGGGGGGCTGTCATTATGCTGAGCTTTGTGGGCGGTATTTTTTTTGTCTGCTTTTGTTTGTTTTTTTGCCACAATTAGTACCCTTTTCCCGGTGAGAACGGGAGTTTATAAAATTGACCTGTAATCAGTTAAAACAGCAAATCCATATATCGGCTGTCGCGAAAGAATCGGGGCATTTTGCCGGACATATCCCATAATTTTTACGGCTATTTATCTGCAATTGTTCACTATACCATGCCCACGGAGTGGGGATTTTGTTTCTCCGAATACTGCGAGGCGCGGCGCAAAAACCCGGTCTGGTCCTGGTCCGGTTTGATTTCGCTTTTTTTTTCCTGTTTCTGCAGCCGCTGGATGGTCTCAATGGCGCCGGCCAAGCGAGATTGGAAATTACCTTTTTGCTCTCCGGCCTGGGCCAATTCCACAATAATGCTGCCTGCTTCCACGGATTCGGCTTTTGCCAAAATCTCCGGCAGCGAAAGACCGGTCCCAGTGCTTAGCGTTTGAAAGAGTATCTGTGCTATTTGTGCCAGTATCGGTACGTCAAAGAGCCCTGGTGTAATTTTTCGTTTTGCAGTGTCAAAGAGCTTCGGCTCATTTAATAATACTTCGAGGACCTCGCGCTGAGCTGTGGCAAAAAGGCCCCGGCCTGTATCGGGTTGAGTGGACTGCGGTTTTTGGTTTTTCGGGGCGGTGGAATCGGGGTAGCTCGCAGTTCTTGCGACTCTTGCGGTTCTTTTGCTCAGCTCGTTATTAATCTCCCTGGTATCAAGGCCGATGATTTTGGACAGCCGATTGACTATCAGTCCTCTGTCAATGGCCGAGACTCTGCCTGCCCAGACGGCGGTCGCTATTGTCTGCAAAAACTCTTCGAGCGCCGCTTTGTGGTCAATGAGTGTATCGCCGCTGCCAAAACTATCTATCAGCCTGTTCCATTTGAAGTTGAAGACATCGACCGCGCCGTCGATTAGCTTTTCAAATGCCTTTTTGCCGGCGGTGAGGAGGAAATCACAGGGGTCTTTTCCCTTCGGCACTGAGGCGAGCTTTATATCTATGCGCTGCGAGACGCAGACCTCGAGCGCCCTGTTGGCGGCTTCGATACCAGCGGTGTCACTGTCAAAGAGTAGAGCAACCTGTTTTGCATATCTTCGGAGTATTCTCGCCTGGCCGGTCGTAAAACTCGTTCCCAGCGCCGCAACAACGTTGGTGCATCCTGTCTGATGGGCCATTATGCAATCGGTATAACCTTCCACAACAACGGCCGTGCCTGATGAGACAATCCGGTGGCGTGCGTGCTGGAGGCCGTAAAGTGAGCTGCTTTTGTTAAAGAGGGCCGTTGTCGGCGAATTTATGTATTTAGCAGGTGCGTCATCGAGCGTTCGGCCTCCGAAGCCGATGACCCTTCCCGTTACGTCGTTAATAGGGAACATCAGGCGATTTACAAACTTATCGGCGATGCTGCCGGCCTGGGTTGCAACAAGGCCTGCGTGCTGGAGCAATTTGGTCGAGATGTTTTTGGCTTTTGCGGCCCTTAGCAAATCATTCTGTGTGACGGCGAGGCCAAGCTGCCAGATTTTGACGCTTTCGGGTGTTATTTTTCTTTCGGCAATGTAGTCGCGGGTGTGTTTGCCTTTGCCGGTGTCGTATAGATTTTGCTGGAAGTATTTGGCGGCCCAGGCGTTTACCCTTGCGAGCTCGTTGGGGTCGACATCATCGGTTTTTGGTTTTGCGTCTTTAGTTTTGGTTTCTTTTAACTTTATTCCTGCGCGGTCGGCAAGTCTGCGGATGGCCTGTGGGAAGGTGAGGTTCTCTCGCATCTGGACGAAGGTGAAGACGCCGCCACCGGCCCCGCAGGCAAAACATTTGAATATCTGCTTTGTGGTGTTGACATACATGCTCGGTCGATGGTCGTCGTGGAAAGGGCAGAGGCCGACCATCTCCCGCCCCTTCTTCTTGAGGCTCACATGCTCGCTTATGAGGTCAACGATGTCGTTTGCCTGCTGTACTTGATTAACTATTGCCTGGTCAAATATGCCTGCCATATTAAAATGATTAATGATTAATGATTATTGATTATTACTAAAACTCTCGTAACAAAAGGCAAAAATAGATACTTCCCCTTCGACTGCTCCTTCGGCCCCGCTCAAGACAAGGCCCAGTGGCAAGTGCTCCTTCCGCTCCAGAATGACAGAAGATGTTAGTGTTTTTATTTTATTAAGGCAATACTGCCGCCCTGTTTAGTTCAAAATCGGTTGGTTTGGGTATTTTCAGCTCTCCAGTTATCAATTTATAGCTGACTACTAATATATAGCCGCAGGAGTCGAAAAGTCAAGTTTGAGTGGAAAAGGCCGATGCTGGTGCTGTTAAAGGCGTTTTTGTGGGATTGGACACGTGGTGGAATGGGACAAAAGACAGAGGGTAGAAGACAGAAGGCAGAGGACGGGAGACGGAAAAAGAATTTGCCACGGAGGCACAAAGAAAAATTAACCGCGGAGAACGCAGAGGAAAAAAAACATCAAAAATTAGAAAAAAACCTTGCAAAGACGATTGTTCCTGTGTTACAATAAAGAAAATTAAGAAGCGAAGGCAGTCAAAAACTATTATAATTTTTTTGTTGCCATCATAAACTTGTATTCTGTTTCATACCGAACCTGCCTTCCGAAATTAAAAGTTTCTTTTTTAGCGTTCTACGCACGCTGCGCAGGGCGTTAGAGCAAGAAATCAGGTACAAAAGATGCGGAATTTGGGAGTCAGGTTGCATCAATCAATGCGCGACATACTTGGTTTGCGCGCATCGTGTACAGGTGCGTTGCCTGTGCCGTAATAATATATTTTTCATAAATTTTTGAAAGGGCGAAAAAATGAAAAAGGCAATTCTCTTAAATCTTGTTGTCCTGCTGGTATTCTCAGGCTTAGCGCCGGCAGCGACTCGCCTGGTTCCAGACGAGTACGCCACTATTCAGGACGCCATCGATGCCGCCGTTGATGGTGATATGGTTATAGTTGCCCCCGCCACCTACACAGGGAACGGCAACCGCGATATTGACTTCGGTGGTAAGGCCATTACCATTCGAAGCGAAAACGGTCCTGAAACGTGCATTATTGATTGCAATGGCATCGAAGACGAACCACACCGAGGTTTTTATTTTCACAAAGGCGAAGATGCTAATTCTGCCCTGTCCGGCTTTACGATCACCAATGGTTATGCCCACCACGGTGGCGGAATCTACTGCGAAAACAGCAGCCCGACTATAACCAACTTCACCTTCCGCAACAACTGGGCTAACTCCGGCGGCGGAATCTACACCGACCGGAGCTACTCAACCCTACTCAACTGCATCTTCAACAGCAACTTCGCCGAGTACAGGGGCGGAGGGATGTACAACAGCTACGGCCGCCCAACTCTGACCAACTGCATGTTGAGTGGCAACTCGACGCGCGTCAACTCGCCTGCCAGCACTGGCGGAGGGATGTTCAACTACGGCAGCAGCCCGACTCTGACCAACTGCACATTCAGTAACAACTCGGCTGGGGGCTCCGGTGGGATGTACAACTTTGGCGGTAGACCGACGCTGAGCAACTGTACATTCATAGGCAACTCGGCTCGTGTCGTCGGCGCCGGCGGAATGCGCAACACCGGCAGTAACCCGATACTGACTAACTGCACGTTCAGCGGAAACTCGGCTCACGACAAAGGCGGCGGAATGTATAACAATGACAACAGCCCCATACTGATCAACTGCATCTTCAGTGGAAATTTAGCCCGCGGCGTCGGCGGTGGGATTCGCAACTACAAGAGCAGCCCGACACTGACCAACTGTACATTCAGTGGAAATTGGGGGGGGATTACTGGTGGGGGCATAGCCAACTCAAACAACAGCAGACCGACGCTCACCAACTGCACCTTTGCTAGCAACTCAGCACCCAACGGGAACGCTCTGGCTTGCTATGCTCCTTACCACAATGTCGCTCCGAGCAACCTTCAGATAATCAACTGTATCCTCTGGGATGGCGGCGACGAAATATGGAACGACGACAATTCGACTATCACAATCACCTACAGCAATATCCAGGGCAGTTGGCCGGGCGAGAGCAATATTGATGCTGATCCTTTGTTTGTTGAACCGGGTTATTGGGATGCCAACGGCGTCTGGATCGAGGGTGACTATCATCTGCTTGTAGATTCGCCTTGCATTGATGCAGGTGACCCCGATTACGTTGCCGAACCCAACGAGACGGATTTAGACGGCAAGCCGCGCGTAATCGGCGGCCTCATCGATATAGGTGCTTACGAGCTCAATCACATTCCTGTGGCCGATGCCGGGCCTGAGAAGGTTGTCGAATGCGTGTGCAATACCAACGACGGAACGAAGGTTACATTAGACGGAACCGGCTCATACGATACCGATGGGGACCTGCTAACGTATACCTGGACGGGACCTTTTGTTGAGAGTCCTGCGCAAGGGGCTACGCCGACTGTGACATTAGAAGATGGCTGCCCGGGCGAATATGTAATTACATTAGTCGTGAACGATGGAACAGAGGATTCGGCGCCTAACGATGTTATGATAACGGTTGTAGATACGACGACGCCTGAATTTGCTTTGTCAGTCAATCCAACAACGCTGTGGCCGCCGAATCATAAGATGGTCAAGATAACGCCCACCTGGACGGTAAGCGATAAGTGCGATGCGATGCCGGGGGTGTCGCTGGTTAGTATCTCAATAAACGAAAGTAACACCAAAGGCAATGGCCGGACTGATGATGACGTTAAAATAGGCGATGATGGCTCTATCTATTTGAGGGCTGAACGAAGTGGGAAAGGTAGCGATAGGATCTACACTATAACTTATCAGGCTGTTGATAATAGTGGAAATGCTACTGTTCGCAGCGCAACCGTTACGGTACCACACGACCAGCGTTAGCTATGGACATCGGCGAAGTCGAACTGACAATCAGCTAAGTAGCGGTTTTGAAATGAAATTCGGTGCGTGGTATTTGAAGGTGCAGGTGCGTTACCTGTACCGCAATAATATTTATCATACTTTTTTGAAAGGGCGAAAAAATGAAACACAAAATCATAACAATAATGGCAGCGGTAGTGTGGGGACTATGCTTTTTTGCATTTCCGGCGCAGGCCAAATACGGCGGGGGTACGGGAGAGCCGAATGACCCGTATCTGATTTATACGGCTGAGCAGATGAATGCCATCGGGGCCAATCCTGGTGACTGGGACAAGCACTTTATCCTGATGGCCGATATCGACCTGAGCGGCTATACGGGAACAAGTTTCAATATCATTGGGAATCGGGATAATCGGTTTACTGGTACGTTTGACGGCAACGGCCATGCAATCTCAAACTTCAGCTATACTTCCACGGATACAGACTACGTAGGACTTTTCGGGTACGTTAGAGCAGAAAATGCAGAGATCAAGAATCTGGGATTGATTGAACCTGAAGTTGATGCAGGAACAAGTAATTACGTCGGTTCGCTGGTTGGCTGGTTGCATCACGGAACCATTACTAACTGTTGTGTAGCGGGCGGAAGCGTTGCGGGAGGTAACGGTGTTGGCGGGCTGGTGGGATTAAATCGTAGAACAATCAACAACTGCTATTCGACCGGCAGCGTTACGGGAAACAGTCGTGTCGGCGGACTGGTGGGAGATAACTATGGTGGTACAATCACCAACTGCTATTCAAAAGGCGACGTTTCAGGGTATTCTTCCGTCGGCGGCTTGGTAGGATATAATCGTTATGGCAAAATCACCCACTGCTATTCAACCGGCAGCGCTTCGGGAGGCATTCGAGTCGGCGGACTGGTGGGATGGAATAAGGGTAGTGTTTGGGCTTCGTTCTGGGATATTGAGACCAGCGGGCAATCAATAAGTGCCGGTGGAACTGGTTTACCAACAGACGAGATGCAGACGGCAAGTACCTTTATAGTGTGGGGTTGCGAGCCTGTGTGGACGATTGATGAGGGCAATGATTATCCAAGACTTGTCTGGGAGAACGTGCCGGGAGAATTTATAACCGTTCCATCCGATTTATACGGGGGAGGAGCTGGAGACCCGAATGATCCTTACCTGATTTATACGGCCGAGCAGCTTAATATGATAGGACTGTTTTTGTGCAACTTGGACAAGCACTTTAAGCTGATGGCGGATATTGACCTTAGTGGTTACACGGGAACAAGTTTCAATTTTATTGGAACTGATTATTATTACAATCCGTTTAGTGGTGTATTTGATGGCAACAACCTTAAGATTTACAACTTCACATACGATTCGAATGATAGGAGATACATAGGGCTTTTCGGATACATTAGAGGGGAAAATGCAGAAATCAAAGATTTGGGGGTGATTAATCCCTATATTGAGGGGACATTTGGTTACGTTGGTTCGCTCGTTGGAATTAATGGTGGAAACATCACCAATTGCTACGTTGAGGGCGGGAGCGTTTCGGGAACATCCAACGATGTCGGCGGGCTGGTGGGATATAATGGCTGGAATGGCACAATCACAAACTGCTATACGAGCGCCGACGTTGCGGGAGATGATTACGTCGGCGGACTGGTAGGATATAATAACGGCACAATCACCAACTGCTATTCGACCGGCAGCGTTTCGGGAGATTATCGTGTTGGTGGACTAGTGGGAGAAAATGGCTTCAGTGGTCCTCCGGGTTCGGAACCCCCAAGCTCCGGTTGTACGATATCCAACTGCTATTCGACCGGCAGCGTTTCTGGTAAATATTATGTCGGCGGGCTGGTGGGAGTTAATGATGAAGTTACGGTTTCCAATTCTTTCTGGGATATTGAGACCAGCGGGCAGACGTGGAGTGACGGTGGAACGGGTTTACCAACAGACGAGATGCAAATACAGGTTACCTTTACAGATGCCGAGTGGGACTTTGTCGGTGAAACCGCCAACGGAACCGATGATATCTGGTGGATTCTTGAGGGGCTGGATTATCCCCGGCTCCGCTGGGAGAATCACATCCCAATCGCAGATACCGGGCCCTACCAGGTTGTCGAATGTGCGTGCAATACCAACGACGGAACGAAGGTTACATTAGACGGAACCGGCTCCTATGATTTGGACGGGGACCTGCTAACGTATATCTGGACCGGGCCTTTTGTCGAAAGTCCTGCGCAAGGGGCTACGCTGACTGTGGCATTAGAAGATGGCTGCCCGGGAGGATATGTAATTACATTAGTCGTGAACGATGGAACAGAGTATTCCGAACCTAACGATGTTATGATAACGGTTGTAGATACGACGCCGCCTGAATTTGCTTTGTCAGTCAATCCAACAACGCTGTGGCCGCCGAGCCATCAGATGGTCAAGATAACGCCGACCTGGACGGTAAGCGATAAGTGCGATGCGATGCCGGGGGTGTCACTTGTTAGTATCTCAATAAACGAAAGTAACACCAAAGGCAATGGCCGGACTGATGATGACGTTCAAATAGGAAATGACGGCTCCCTCTATTTGAGGGCCGAGCGCAGTGGGAAAGGCAACGACAGGGTTTACACGATAACCTATCAGGCTTCTGATGACTGCGGGAATGCTACTCTTCGCAGCGCAACCGTTACGGTTCCACACGACCAGCGTTAGCTGTGGACATCGGCGAAATCTTTATACAGAGGGCTTTGGGCGTTAAGCTCACAGCCCTTTGTTTTGCCGGTTGGGGCGAGGGGAATTGAGAATTTAGAATGGTTGATTAGGTTATCAGGGGATCAGGAATCAGTTTATCAGGTGAACAGGAGACCAAGTTGCAGGAAGTGAATATCGAATATCGAACAAGGAATGTCGAATGTCGAAGTGAAGGGGGAATTGGAGGAATAGTGGATTAGGTAATTGGTGAGGGGTGAGTGGAAAAATACTAAATCCTAAGTTCTAAATCCTCAACAAATTCGAAGGTACGAAATTCAAATCCAGCACCTATTAAACATAGGCTCACGCCTAATACGTGCGGGACAAGTGTTCAAAACGAGATTGCTTCGGCCTAAAAAGAAGGCCTCGCAATGAC
>Ga0114922_10004033_pt1 | contig 13657 bp, 12 predicted proteins | sample AartaG_FD_100975 | JGI IMG/M metagenome (GOLD analysis project Ga0114922, IMG submission 100975) | Deep subsurface microbial communities from Aarhus Bay to uncover new lineages of life (NeLLi) - Aarhus_00045 metaG | ecosystem: Environmental > Aquatic > Marine > Oceanic > Sediment | place...
AAGACGAATCATATATATCTGATTGAGGAATAATATCTGAGCTGTTCAAGAGGAACCAGAAAACAAGCTTTTTTGAAGTTGAACTGTTGAAGTGTTAAACTGTTGAATTGTTATTGTATAGCACCTTCCGATTCAACAATTTAACAATCAAACAATTCAAATGGATTAAAAAGTCATTCATTACTATCAATTTTCTATTTACCATTTTTGTCTTTTTCACCAAAATATTTACTGAATATATATGCTCTGACAAAATAGACAATCCAAATAATAAGAAGACCTATTAGAGTGAAGACAATAGCCTTTATAGTACCGACTCTTTTCAAGGATAACGGGAAGAATAATATCACGAAAACTACATTTAAAATAACTGTGATGATAACCCATAATTTATTGAAATAATGTTTCATAACTAGATACTTAGGCAGGTTAATTATCTAAATGGTTGCTAAGATTTCTGTATGTGTACCTGTTACGTTTATTTCTCCTATCTCAATAATTTATGTTGTTAATACACGTCTTATAGTTGAGTATATTTGTAGCTTAATCAATAATGCAATATTAATTCAATCAGCTGTTATGCACGAGCTGAATCAAAGAAGGGCGAATTACGTGTTTCTACAAATAGTAAATATTAGGAAAATGTCAAAATACAAAGAGCCGCAGCATGCTACGTCTCTACTTTATCAACTTTATAAACTTTATCAACTCTATCAACTTCCTTAACGAATAAACCACTTAAACTCTAAACATTTCAAAATACCTTAATCTTACCTAGTCGACAGTATTATTCTTCAAATCGTTTTAAGTCAGTTTTTTTAAAAATCCATTCAGGGGTTACAAGTTTTTCAATAAAGTCAGTTGAATACCATGGACTAATTGTTTCATCATTAGGGTTTTTCAGTATCTGAATTTCCTGAGCTGGCATATAGCTTTGAGCTAAAAGAAAGATTTTTTTATTTGTTGTGTCATTTATGGCCATGTCAACAACAATAACAGCATGTCCTGGAGAACCTCCTTGAATAAATACATCCCCAATTTGCATTTCATCTATGCCTATCGGTTTAATTTCTTCTGAGAGCGAAAGAGTACCTGCATAACTGAATATAATCTCCATGTATTTCCAGAAGTCTGCATAAGTGTTGGATGAATCTGCAGTTTGTTCCCAGGATGCAGAATTGCCTTTTAAGACAATCCTTTTACCCTTCATCCATTCTGTATAGTCACAATGAAAACCGTTAGTAAAGTTGAAGTGGATTTTGTCATACTGTTTATTGTTCCATAAATATTCTGCACGAAGTCTCATTATGGCGTCCGCACATTGATGAAGGTCTTTTGTTCCGATATCCAAGTCTACCACAGCGTCATAAATACCATAATTTGGTTTTCTTTTCCCGTTGTAGAGCTTAACCTCAGAATTATGAGGTTTCAAAGGCAAATGACGTAAATAGAAAGCAAATGAATTCTCGGTTGATTTATTTCTTTGAAATCCCTGTGGCGGTAGTATACGGGTTAGTAAGATCTGCCCATCAGGATTAATTATTTCTTTTTCTTTTGATAGCTCATGGTTGTCTTCCGCTAACTTATTATGTGTTCTTATATCTTGATAATTAGATTTATACCCACATGCCTGAATGAAAGAAAATAGAACTAATCCTATATATAGAGTTGTCCTCATAGTAAATGAGCCATTAAATCAGGTGTATATACACCTTTGATTTTCTTTATCCATCGATAGCAAAATGCAATTTAGATAATTTCCCGGAATCAGTCAATTGTTTTTAATTCAATCAGCTGTCAGGCATGACAGGAATTAGAGACGCGCGACTCGCGCGTCTATGCAATTGCAAATTTTTGGAAACTGTAAAAAAATACACAGAAGCGCAGCATGCTGCGCCTCTACAATAACCCAATAATCCAATATTGATTCACCCGATGGTGTGGATCTCCAGATCCACGCCCTTCGGCTTTCGTCGAGCTCGCAGCATTCGTTTGCTTGCAGCAAACTCATGCTGCTCGGTTCCAATAATCCATATAATATTAATCCTTTTCACTTTTTTTCTTAATATTATTTTGTTTTTAAATTTATTTAATTAATTTTGTAAACTATAATATTGATTATAGTATGTTTCATATAGTAGACATAAAATTTTCTAATAATAATTTCAATAATAATTATTGTCGGGGAAGGTTTATGTCTATTTTTTAGTTAGGTAATTAGAAAAAAGGACGAGCCTTCCGGGAGAAACGGAAGGCTTTTTTTTAAATAATTCTATTGTTTAATAATATAAACCGAAGTAAAGTGAAAGAAGATTTATTAAGAACCGAGGAAGCCCTGATGCTGGTTAAGGAAACATTTTCAGTTCAACTAAGAAGGAGGCTTGATTTAACTAAAGTATCATCACCCCTGGCAGTGCTTGATGGCACCGGTATTAATGATGATCTTAACGGTGTTGAACGGCCGGTATCGTTCAGGATAAAAGATATGGATGAAAGAAAAGCTGTTGTTGTACAGTCCCTGGCCAAGTGGAAGCGTATCCGTCTCAGGGAGCTGGAAGTTGAACCGGGGAAAGGAATACTCACAGACATGCGTGCATTAAGACCGGACGAAAATTTCAGTCCTATTCATTCCATCTATGTTGATCAATGGGACTGGGAGAAACACATATTGCCCTCAGAAAGGAATATGGATTATTTAAAAAATACTGTAAGGAAAATATACAAGGCATTAAGAGTTACTGAAAAAATAATAAGTGAAACATACCCGGAAATCGAAGCATTCCTGCCTGAAGAAATAACATTTCTGCATGCTGATGAACTTGTTAAGAGGTATCCCGGTTTAACTCCAGATGAACGGGAATCAGAGGCAACAAAAGAATATGGTGCTATATTTCTTGTTGGTATAGGAGGAAAACTAAGTGATGGTTCAATGCACGACGGCCGGGCGCCCGATTATGATGACTGGAGCACAGTGACAGAAGACGGCAGGATGGGACTAAATGGTGATATTATTGTCTGGAACCCTGTTCTTGAATCGGCTTTCGAGATTTCCTCAATGGGAATAAGGGTCGATCCTGAATCACTTATAAGGCAGCTCGGGATAAGGGGATGCATGGAACGTCTTAATCTTCCATTTCACAGCAGCTTAATGAGAGGTGAATTACCCCCGTGTATAGGCGGTGGCATAGGCCAGTCAAGGGTTTGCATGTATATGCTAAGGAAAGAACATATAAGCCAGGTACAGGTAAGTATATGGCCTGAAAGTGAGATGTACACAGGGCCTGTAGAGAAGTCGAGGTTAAGTTACCCTTAAAATTACAGGAGGATGACAGATAGGCTGAGGCTTCACCCACGATGGCGTGGATTTCAAATCCACGCCCATCTTCGACGGACGCGATAAGGCTGAAGCTGAGGATGGTGCCGTGTGCCTGGTACTGGTTCTCTGGCAGACGTTGTTTTAATTGCATATCAAACATTCAAACGTTCAAACTTTCAAACCTAACTTATAATTACTTGCTTCCATTTGTCCCAGAATACAGAAATCCTGGATAGGCAAATCACAATTCTCTACAATTGAAAACATTCGGAACATGTCAAAAAATACACAGAGACGCAGCATGCTGCGTCTCTTCTTTTATCTTTTTACTTTTATCTTTTTACTTTACATTCTTACATCCCCCTAACCCCCTTAAAAGGGGGATCCCCTCTTCAAACCCATTATTCCAGGATTCCAGTAAGAACAGATTCTACTCCACCGTAATTTCTAATACTTCCTTAATATCACGTGATGATACACCAATCATTAATTTAAAGTCTCCGGTTTCGATATTCCAGTCATTCAATTCTTCATCATAAAATGCAAGGTCCCTGACAGGGATAGTAAGTTCGACGAGTCTTTTTTCTCCCGGCTTAAGTTTAACTTTTCTGAATGCTTTTAATTCCTTCAAAGGACGCATCACTGATGACTTAACATCACTGGCATAAACCTGTATAACCTCTACCCCATTCAGCCCGCCTGTGTTTTCTATTTCAACGGATACGACAATATTATCATATTCTGAATATGAATCCTTATCGGTATTTGCAGAATTAATACTGAATGAAGTGTATGACAAACCGAATCCAAATTCAAAAATAGGCTCTATATTTTTTGTATCATGCCACCTGTAACCAACAAGTATATCCTCTTTATATACCTGTTTATCATTTACGCCAGGGTATGATAGCTCATCAAAAAAAAGGCACCGTTATCCTCAAGTTTAACCAGGAAAGTAAAAGGTAACTTCCCCGAAGGATTAACATCTCCGGAGATGATATCGGCTAGAGCATGTCCCCCTTCGCTGCCCGGGCACCAGGCCTGTATTATGGTATCCTGGGCAGCTAAAGGCATGGCAACAAATAAAATCAAAGCGACAAAAATGAAGCCATTACAATTCCTGTTTCGGGTTTGCAAACGGATCATCTCCTTATAATATATAAAATACCAAAAGCCAATATCATTGCTCATAGCAATTTCCTTGCTTTTTCCAGTTGTTCCGGTGTACCAATATCCACCCAGTACCCCCTGTCATACCTGAAAGCTATCACCCTGCCTGTTGCAGTTGCTTTAAGGACTATTGATGTCATGGTATATTTACCTTCTTCCATGTAATCAAATATTCCGGGATCATATACTGATATTGCCATGGAAGGGATCTCCGATAAATTCATTTCCTGCTCAATGGTAATGATATCAACACCACTTCCCCTGTTCGTCCAGCCCCTTATAATATCATTATCATCAACAAGGAAAGCACGATTACCTTCACGATGACGCACGGCTATAGTTGCCAGTGCCTTTGTACGCATATGGTAATCAAACATTTTCCCCAGGTCGAGATCGGTTAGTATATCACCATTATACACCAGGAATGGTTTATTACCGAAGAAATCCTTTACCCTGTAAAGGCCCCCTCCTGTTTCCAGCAGTTCATCCGTTTCGTCTGATATGCTTATTTTCACATCTATCCTGTCCTGCAGTTCATTTACAGCATCTATTATCCTTGCGGCCAGGTGATGAACATTTATTATAATATCATTAAATCCATGACCTGACAGCTTCATAAGTATTCTTTCAAGCACTGTCATACCATTAATATCAAGCAATACTTTCGGGGTATCTTTGCAAATATCACCCAGCCTGGTTCCCATGCCGGCCGCGAGGATCATTGCTTTCATCAGTTATCTTTATCTCTGTGGTTTACTTCTATTTCAATCCCCGCAATTGCCTGAAGACTTTTCGCCAGCTGCTCGGCGCAATAAACTGAGCGGTGCTTTCCACCTGTACATCCAAAGGAAACAGCAAGTGAGTTATAATTTTTTCTTATATAGCTTTTTACCGAACACGTAACCATACTGGTCGCATCATCAAGGAAGGCATTTACATCATTCTGTGATTTCATGAATTTTTTCACCGGTTCATCCAGCCCTGTCAGGTTCTTGAGCTTTTCAACTTTTTCAGGATTTGGCAATCCCCTGCAATCGTATATAAAGCCTCCACCATGCACATTATCCTGTGGCATACCGTTCATATATGAAAAGCTGGTAATTCTCACCTTCAGCTTTTCCGGTTGTTCAAGCTCGGCGAAATTGTCGAGTCCGGGTATCTCTTGAAGTATCCTGAATAACTCGGGTAATTTGATATTGACCTGTCCTGATTCAATAATATCATTAAGTATCCTGACTCCAGGAATTATACTTTGCACAAAACCAGGTTTTTGTTCATATAATCCCCTGTAACCAAAAGCACCCAGTGCCTGCATAATTCTAATAAGGACAAAACCGGGATAGTAGCTGCTGAAAGCAGATTCCGAGGCTGATGTACTCGTACAAAACTGCTTTATATAATACTCAATAAGTATTTCCCTTGCTTCCTGTGGAACATGTGCCTTGGGATCATACAGCAATGATGCAGGATCATACTGGGCACTACCCTTCCTGCCTCCCTGGTAATCAATAAACCATGGACTGTTGTCAACTACCATTATATTTGCCGACTGGAAATCGCGGTAGAGGAAATAATCCTGCCTGGCTTCCAGCAGGAAATCCACCAAGACATTAAAATCTTTCTCCAGGAGCTGCTCATTGAAAGGGGCAGCCACAAGCTTAAGGAACATATATTTAAAATAATTCAGATCCCAGATCATTGATTGCCTGTCGAAACTTTTATGCGGATAACACAGGTTAAGGTCAAGTCCCTTAATTGCCTCGGTCTGGAATATTACAAGCATTTCAAGGGATTGTTTGTAGAAGTTGAGCAATTCATCATCAAAACCAGCAGTCTGTTTCTTACTGTCCAGCCAGGTAAACAGGTTGGTGTCTCCCAGGTCCTGGATAAAGTAACAGTCATCGTCCGGGAAATAACTATATATTTCTGGCACGGGCAGGTTTAATGTCCTGAAATGACCTGTAAAGCCAATGAATGCATCATTTTCCTCCCTGTTCGGATTATAAGCCCCTATTATGTTTTTGTCCGATCCTGTTAACCTGAAGTATTTCCTATCTGAACCAGACCTTGGAAGGCTGATAATATCGACACAGTCCTCTCCTGCATATTCCCTGTACTTTTCAGCAAGTAATTCCTTTTCACTCATACAACTACACTTTGATAAATATTTTCCTGCGGTAAAGGATATACACAAGTATCCACATCAGGAATACCTGTAGCAATGCAAACAATAAGCTTCCGTTGAGATTACCAAGCAGGGGCACACACAGCTTATTATATATCCATGAATATAAACTTACTTTTTCACCTGCTACTACCACCTTTATTATCGACATTATTTTTGTCCACAGAGAAGCTACAATATAGATAAACAGGGCATTCATCCCGAAAACCTTGAAAAAGCCTGTCCATCCTTTCAGGTTCAGAACATCAATAATCCAATACAGTAAGCCAAGGATTAGGAATGACAGGCCAGCCGTATAGAGCACATATGAGCTTGTCCATAATGGCTTGTTCACCGGGAACCAGATATTCCATATAATACCAGCAACAGTAAGTATAAGTCCATAAAATAATAACCTCAGCACTTTTTTGAAATTCGCAGGTCCTGTTCCAACAATATCACCTGCCATAAATCCTATGATAACAGTAGCGACGGCTGGTATTGTACTGAGCAATCCTTCCGGGTCAAATGGAATTCCAAAGCCACCATACAGATGTTCCTTACCAAGTACCAGCAGGTCAAACTTCAAAACCGCGTTACCTTCCAGGCTGTAGGGTTCAGAACCACCTGCAAAGTACAGAAGGGCCCAGTAGCCCAATAATATGACTGCTGATACTATCCACAGGTATTTTTTCTTGACAATAAGACAGAGAAGTGCCCCCAGTCCATAAGCCAGGGCAATGCGCTGAAGCACTCCCATGATCCTGATACCTGACAGTTGTTTGCCTACAAATGGAAACCAGATAAGCAGAAAGCCTGCTGCAAAAATTATCAATGTCCGGTATAATATCTTGAAAACAGACCTTGTATTCAGGGTGTGACCGTATTTCTTCATGGAAAACCACATCGACACACCCACAATGAAAAGGAAGGATGGGAAAACAAGGTCAGTTGGTGTACAACCATGCCACTCTGAATGCCTTAATGGTGCATATACATATTGCCAGCTGCCAGGCGTATTTACTATAATCATAAATACTATCGTGATACCACGATAAATATCCAGTGAAAGTAAGCGCTTTTTATTCATATTATTGATTTGATAGGTTTGGTCATTTTACAGACATTAAACATAATAATTTAACGCTTATAAGCCTTACCATTAAATCAACATATATTTTTTATTATTTTTAAGTTCTCAAACCTGAATAAATATGAATCATATGTATTTAATATCCAGCATGTTAATCCTGGCATCAGCTTTAATATCAAATTATTCCTATTCCCAGGACCCTGAATTCATGAAGTATTGTAACCATCCATGGGTTGACTCGATAATGTCATCCATGAGTCTCGAAGAAAAGATAGCACAGAGTATTTTTCTTGCCACCTGGTCTGACAGGGACATAGGTCATTACACTGAAATTGACAGGACAATACGTGAATATGGTATAGGAGGCCTGGTATTTTTCCAGGGAACACCGGAGAAGCAGGTTGAGCTGATCAGGCATTACCAGGAAATAAGTGCGGTACCACTTGCTATTGCACTTGATGGTGAATGGGGTGCGGGAATGAGGCTTGATGATATACAGGACTATCCTTACCAGATGACCCTGGGGGCCATAAAAAATGATTCACTGATATATGAGATGGGAAAAAGGATTGCGGAAGAATTCAGGTTGCTGGGCCTGGATATCAATCTTGCCCCGGTAGCAGATATAAATAATAATCCTGACAACCCTGTAATTAATTTCAGGTCATTCGGTGAAAACAGGAATTCGGTAGCGGAAAAAGTGATTATGTACATGAAGGGATTGCAGGATAACGGTATACTGGCAACGGCAAAACATTTCCCGGGTCATGGAGATACCAACACAGATTCACACTATGACCTTCCTGTTCTAAACCATAGCCGGCAGAGATTTGACAGCCTGGAGCTTTATCCTTTCAGAATGGCCATAAAAGAAGGCATAGGGGCGATTATGTCGGCTCATCTGAATATTCCAGCACTTGATACAGTTTCAAACCTGCCCTCTACCCTTTCACAGAAGGTTATGACCGGTTTATTGAAGGATGAACTGGGATTTAAAGGCCTAGTGCTTACAGATGCAATGAATATGAAAGGGCTGACCAAGTATTATGGACCCGGAGAGGCCGAAGCTATTGCTTACATAGCAGGCAATGATATAATAGAATATGTGAGCGATGCTGGTCTTGCCATCAGTTCTATAAAAGATTTCTACGACCAGGGGAAAATACCTTATTCAAAAATTGAAAATACAACCAGGAAGATCCTTGCATTTAAATACTGGTCAGGTTTATATGCAGAAGAGCCCAGTGGTGAGAAAGCTGTTGAAAAATCAAACCATAGCACCAATAAAGCATTTATCAGGAAGCTATATGCAAACGCATTAACCGTTTTGAACAACCGGGATAATACTATACCTGTCAGGCAACTAGATAATAAGAAGATTGCCTGCCTGGCAATTAACAGTCTCAATAAGACAGCATTCCAGTCAATGGCAGAGAATTATACCAGGACAGATAATTATTACTGGGCAAAGGAAAAGGGTGACAATGACAGCCTGTTGAAAAAATTGGCAGAATATGATCTCGTTATAGCCGGAATCTTTGATACTGACCAACAGCCTTTACGGAATTACGGTATAAGCCCTGAAGCAGGTGATTTTATTGAACATTTGAGCAACAGGACCAAGCTGCTTGCTGTTTATTTCGGCAACCCCTATGCAATCGACAGGCTTAATGGCTTACAGAGTGCAGAAGGATTGATACTTGCATACCAGGAAAACATATACACTGAGGAGCTTTCGGCACAGTTAATTTTCGGGGGTATAGGAGGTCATGGCAAACTGCCTGTAACAATAAACGAAAAATACAGGCAGGGCTACGGAATTATAACACCCGGAGATATAAGACTTCAGTATGGCTATCCTGAAGATGCCGGGATATCAGCTGATAAACTTGAGAGAAAAATAGATTCTCTGGCACAGGCAGGACTTGAGGCAGGTGCTTACCCGGGTTGCGAAGTAATTCTTGCCAGGAAAGGAATTGTATTCTTTCATAAATGCTACGGATCGCATACTTACCACTCAAGAATAGATGTTCAGGAAAATGATCTTTATGACCTGGCATCGGTAACAAAGGTGGCTGCTTCTACCGCGGGACTTATGAAGCTTGATGGTGATGATTTGTTTTCACCTGATGACAGGTTGATAGAATATGTCCCTGAAATGAGGCGCTCAGATAAGAAAGATCTTATTTTCCGTGAAATACTGGCCCACCAGGCTGGACTCTATCCCTGGATACCATACTGGAAAAATACCATTCGCAATAATGGCACATTCAAGTGGTGGACGATAAAATATTCTAAGTCAGAACGATATCCGGGGCCTGTGGCCAATTGCTTATATGTCCACCGGAAATACTTCAATAAGATCAAAAGGGCAATAAAACGTTCACCCATGGGTGAAAAGGAATATGTTTATTCGGGTCTTGTCTTCTTCCTGGTTCCTTCAATTATTGAAGACCTGAGTGGTGAGGCATACGAAGACTTTTTATATAGGAACATATATCATAAAATTGGTGCCTACGATATAGTCTTCAATCCCTTCAGGTTCTATCCCGAATCAAGCATTGTACCCACCGAGCTTGATACTCTTTTCAGAAAACAACTTTTACATGGTTACGTGCATGATGAGGGATCTGCAATGATGGGAGGCTTTTCAGGAAATGCAGGCCTGTTCGCCACTGCTAATGATCTTATCAAGCTGATGGAGATGTACCGCAGGGGTGGCATGTATGGTGATCAGCAGATAATTGATGAAGAAATAATTAAAGAATACACCAGCTACCAGTTCCCTGAAAATGAAAACAGGCGGGGTCTTGGTTTTGACAAACCATTGATAGATGAGAATGATGGTACTGACGAGGATTATCCATGCCCCGGGGCTTCTCCATCAAGCTTCGGGCATTCTGGCTTTACCGGCACCTTTGTATGGGTAGACCCTAAGTATGAGTTGAGCTATGTTTTTTTATCCAACAGGGTATACCCCACCCGCGACAACAACCTGTTGTATGATATGAATATCCGAACTGAAATACTACAGAGTACCTACGACTCTATAGTAGATTGAGATATTATTACCTGAAATGTTCTTTCACCCTGGCAACCATCTGGTTTTCTGTCATATGATCAGCAGACTCCAGGCGGATTGCGGGTTTATCCTTACGTTTTATTAGTACTTTCTTCAACTCTTTTTTCACATCAGCGGGACCAAAAATCAAAATGTTTTCAGCACCCGATAATTTGTATGAAAGATCAGCAAGATAATGGTTGAGCTGATGCTTCTCCCTTTTTGTTTTTTTCTTCGAAGGATTGACAAATGCACCACCGATTCTTGAGTATGACTTTGTCTCACCGTCAAAACGAACCCGTGTTTCTACATTTGATTCAACCTTTTCGATGCGGTGTTTACCCCCATTCACGGAAATAACATAGGCTTTCTCTTTGTCAAGCCAAACTCCAACATTCTTACCCATAATTAATTTTTTGATTTATTACCCGTAAACAAAAATTCTCGTACTTAAAATACGAAAAAAAGACTAAAAAGTCAAGTAATATTTATCATTTAACATTTATTTAAGAAACGGGAAAATCCCGGAAGCATGCAGATTTTACACCCTAATAATCAATGCGTTGTAATCCGACAGCCTTTGCATAATCAATAGCTTCTTTATATTCGGCCGGCCTGAGTGCCCTGCCCAGTTTATCTGACCTCAATACCTCTCCACAGGGATAATACTGAGGCATTATATTTACATAGGAATTCTTTGATATTGTGCCGGCAATATGACGCAGAACTTTTCTTGTTTCATCCGGGTAACCGGGCATGACAAGATGCCTTATCAGCAGACCTCGGCTGGCAATACCCGCTTCATTCAATTCAAGATCTCCAACCTGCCTGTGCATTTCATTTATTGCCTTAACAGCTACCTCCCTGTAATCACTGGCATTACATGTCTCAATTGACAGATCTTTAGTCCAGAATTTAAAATCCGGCATATATATATCGATAATCCCTTGAAGCGATTTCAGGGTACTTACTTTATCATATGCACCTGTATTAAAAACAAGTGGTACTGTTAGACCCTTATCGACAGCTATTACGAGGGCTGATATTATTTGTGGTACAACATGGGACGGAGTAACGAAATTTATATTATGACATCCGCGTTCCTGAAGCTCCATCATCATACCTGCCAGTTGTTTGTCGTTTACCTCCTGTCCCCTTCCAAGATGTGAGATATCATAATTCTGGCAGAAATTACACAGAAGGTTGCAGTTTGTAAAAAAGATTGTCCCGGAACCATAGCGTCCGACAAGAGGTTTCTCCTCCCCGAAATGTGCAGAATATGATGAGACCATTGCTTTACGTCCGGTATTGCATATGCCTTTCTCATCCTCCATCCTGTTAACTCTGCAACTCCTGGGGCACAGTGTGCAGCATTCAAGTTCTCCAGTCATCCGGTCTGCCATCTGCTGAAGTATACCCTGTTTGTACAGTTCAGTATATCTCTTCTTTACTGTTTTTTCTTCCATACAAAGAACAAATTAGTAAAAATTACTGTTTCTTCGTCAAAGATTTTTATTTAATAACAATCCTGCGCCCTGCCTGCCCACCATAGTCTTGGCGAAGGTTGGTGCTCTGCGCTCTGAGCTATGTAATCTCCACAAACTCATCTCTCATCTCTCATAATTCCTTAGCCTTAGCCTCACTGTGTCCTCCAAAGCTTCAGCGAAGGAGGAGCCTTAGCCTAATTTTTTATTCTTTTCCTTCATGTTTGGAAAAAATCCCTTATTTTTGCAATCGCAAAATTAGATGCGAGAGATGAAATGCGAAAGATGAAATCATAAATCATCATTCATCTTTCATAACTCATAATTTGATTTGCCCAGATGGCAGGCCCGAGCGTTAAGAATTAGTCTGGGGGACTAATTTAGCAAGGGGCCAGACAGTGAGGCGGCTTCCGCCATCTGGGGAAATCGAAGATTTGCCCAGATGGCGGAATCGGTAGACGCGCTAGTTTCAGGGACTAGTGTACGCAAGTACGTGCAGGTTCGAGTCCTGTTCTGGGCACAGAAGGCATAAATAAAACCGGTCTGCAACAACCGGTTTTTTGTTTTAACCGTTTCCGTCTTTTTAAGTTAAGTGATGATCCTCTGTACCTCATTACTTAGATCCCACCCTTAGAACCATATAGGGGAACAGTTATAGATTTGAAAACTGGGGAAATGTGAAATTCCTTCCCATATAATACTCTTTTCCTTCCTCTGTTTCAAACTCGACCGTTTTATCATTATATCTCAGTTTACAAAGCTGACCTTCCTTTGACAGGACTCTGAGGTGTACGATATCTCCATCTTTCCATTCCATATCAATTTCAAAACCTCCCCTGGTACATACTCCCTTTATGAAGCCGTCTGTTAGTGCTGATGGCAGAGCCGGGAGCAGGTCGATAAATCCCTGGTGAGATTGTATCAAAAGTTCAACTATCCCTGCTGCTGCTCCAAAATTACCATCTATCTGGAATGGTGGATGAGCGTCAAAAAGGTTAATATAACTACCACCACCCCAGTTCACATTTGCCTCTTCTTTGACACGGAAAAGTAGTTTTATAAGTTCATAGGCATGGTCTCCATCGAGGAAACGTGCCCAGAAATTGATCTTCCAGGCCAGGCTCCAGCCGGTACCGTCGTCTCCACGGAATAGTAACGATTGCCTAGCTGCTTTCATTAGTTCCGGAGATTTTTCCCAGGTAATATCATCACCGGGATGCACCCCCCACAGATGGGATACATGACGGTGTTTAACCTCAGGATCATCCTTATCTTCCAGCCATTCCTGCAACTGGCCGTAGCGACCTACCTGATTGGGTGCAATTCGTGGAATTGTTTCTTTTAATATTTCCGCAAAATCATTGTCCTC
>Ga0114922_10004034_pt1 | contig 13657 bp, 7 predicted proteins | sample AartaG_FD_100975 | JGI IMG/M metagenome (GOLD analysis project Ga0114922, IMG submission 100975) | Deep subsurface microbial communities from Aarhus Bay to uncover new lineages of life (NeLLi) - Aarhus_00045 metaG | ecosystem: Environmental > Aquatic > Marine > Oceanic > Sediment | place: Aarhus...
ATACTGCTTGTTGACCTGTATAAATCCAGTTCCCCCATCCGACTGTATGCCGTTTTCAGCAATACCCACACCCTCATGAAAGGGCCTTCTCCCCACGGAAATGAGGATCTTGTTAGCTGTGAACAACACCTCCTTCCCGTCCTTTCCCTTAACCCGTACCTCCACACCTTCCTTCTTTTTCTCACATCCCAGCACCTTCGTGTCCAGTACGAGGTTGAGGCCCTGCTTTTTCAGTATCTGATTCATTCTGCGCGATACCTGTACATCCCATCCGGGCATGATCTGGGGTAGAAGCTCTATAATGGTCACCTCCGAACCAAGCCGTGCCCACACACTCCCCAGTTCAAGCCCGATGGCGCCGGCACCGATGACGATGAGCTTTTTCGGCACCTGCTCGAATGAGAGCGCCTCAGTTGAGGTCACGATGTCCTTGAAATCGAAGGGGAGGAAGGGGAGTTCAGCTGGTATGCTTCCCGTGGCAATGAGAATTTTTGCACCTGAGATCTGCTGCTTCTTTGCACCCCGTCGTGAGATCTCCACGGTTTTTATATTCTGACTCTCAGCGGGAAGGATGCGGGCTGAACCGGTATACACATCCACACTTCTTGCTTTGAGCAGAGAGGAGACGCCCCTGACGAGTAGTGAAACCACCTCCCTCTTACGATCCATGATTCTCTGCAGGTCAAACTTCACGCTTCCGGTCTGTATCCCATGATCCTTCAGATGATTGACCGACGAGTAGTACAGTTCGCTCGACTCGAGCAATGCCTTGGATGGAATGCAACCGATATTGAGACAGGTGCCCCCCAGGTTCCTGCTCCTCTCTATGATCGCAACGTTCATGCCAAGCTGCGCCGCACGGATTGCCGCAACATAGCCGCCGGGTCCCGCACCTAGTACGATGAGGTCATATGTACTGTCCTGGGCCATCCTCTTCACCTCTGTATTCTTTTGCTTTCACGTCCAATGGGTCGGTTCCTTCTTCACCCCTAAATGTCAATGAGCATGCGTTCAGGGTCCTCTATTTCCTCTTTCAGGAGAACGAGAAAGCTCACCGCCTCTCTTCCATCAATCAGGCGGTGATCGTAGGTGAGCGCAACGTACATCACCGGTTGCACGACGATCTCGCCATCCACAACCACAGGTCTCTCCTTTATGGCATGCATTCCTAGAATCGCAGACTGGGGTGGGCTCGGGATGGGTGTCGACAGCATCGATCCGAACACGCCACCGTTGGTAATGGTGAATGTTCCTCCCGTGAGCTCGTCCACGGTGAGCTTCTTCTCCCGTGCCCTTGCTGCAAAATTGCGGATTGTTTTTTCGATGTCAGCAAAACCCATCTGGTCAGCATGACGTATCACCGGAACAATGAGGCCCCTTTCGGTGGAGACTGCGATCCCTATATTAAAACTGTTATTGTAGACGATGTCTTCACCATTGATATAGGCGTTAAGCACGGGATATACTGCCAGTGCATTGCAGCATGCCTTGACGAAGAATGACATGAAACCGAGACGTACCCCGTGCCGCTTCTCGAAGGAATCACGGTATGTCTTACGCAGGCTCATGACCCTGCTCATGTCGACTTCGTTGAAAGTCGTCACATGCGCTGCACTCTGCTTTGCGAGCAGGAGATTTTCGGCAATCCGTTTCCTGATACTTGTCATCTTCACCCGATGCTGTCCTGCTCCGGCAGGTTTGGGTTGCACTGGAGCCTGAGCAGGTGCTTCCACCGGGATCTCAGACGGCATTTCTGCCCGGGTTTTGGCTTCCGTCGAAGAGGGCTTCATCGAGGCCTTAGGTTTGTCCTGTTTCTTTGACACTCCGGATTCACGCTGCTCGAGAATGTGCAGCACATCCTTCTTCGTAATACGCCCTTCTTTGCCTGTTCCCCTGATTTCTGCAGGGTCCAACTCATACTGTTCCACCAGCAGCCGCACTGCAGGTGAGAGGGGTGGCATACCCGCCTTTCCAGATGAAACCTTTACGGAGGGGGCAGGGCTGATGCGGGGCTCCTCGATCTTCTCTTCGATGTTGATCTCGTAGGCTACCCTGTCCTTCTTCCCGTCCTTTTGTACTGTGTCAGCGGTTGACTCTGCGATCACTGCAACTACCTGACCGACGGCCACCTCTTCCCCTTCCTGAGTTATCACTGAGAGTATTCCCGAAGCCGGTGAGGGTACCGCAAGTGTTGCCTTGTCGGTTTCGAGTTCGAATAGATCTTCCCCCTCGCGCACCTCGTCACCTTCACCCTTGAGCCACGCTGCAATGATTCCCCCTGTGACTGATTCGCCGATTTCAGGTATCGATACCTCTGTTTTCATCCTCTCTCCCATGCCGATATTTTTTCCTCCTGTACAGCAGCTCATCTCCTGCCGCTCTATTTTTTTGTTGCGACGTTTCCCTTCGTCTGTTTTTTCATAGTACGATCTGCAGCAGCCGTCCTGTTGAACAGAGCGGTGAGTATCGCCTCCTGCTCCTGCAGATGCCGCTTGTGCGAACCCGTGGCTGGTGATGCACTCTTATCTCTACCTATATACTCTATATCTCTGATACCGAGATGCTGCTCTACCTGCTCCTTGATGAACAGCCATGCGCCACGATTACCGGATTCCTCCTGGGCCCAGCAGAGCCTTGAAGCCTCCCTATAGGTATTCAGAATAGTTATCATCTGTTCGGCCGGAAAGGGATAGAGCTGTTCAAACCGGACAATGGCCGTATCTTTTGCTCCGATTTCTGACCTTCTCCTCGTAAGCTCATAGTACAGTTTGCCAGAACAGAAGCAGAGCGTCTTTATATCCGAAGGCTTCATACCCGGTTCAGGATCATCTATGATGCATTGAAAGGAGCTCTTCTTGAGTTCTTCCATGGAAGAAACAGCGTCCCGGTGCCGAAGCAGGCTCTTTGGTGTCATGAGCACGAGTGGTTTGGATGCATGCTGTTTGATCTGGCGGCGAAGGAGATGGAAGTACTGGGCAGGCGTTGTGAGGTTGCACACCTGTATGTTGTCCTCTGCACAGAGCAGAAGGTAACGCTCGAGATGAGCGCTCGAGTGCTCGGGCCCCATTCCCTCATAGCCGTGGGGGAGCAGCAGTACCAGTCTGCTTGTGTTGTTCCACTTCGCCTCTCCGGATACAAGGTAGTTGTCGATCAGCACCTGGGCCCCATTGCTGAAATCGCCGAACTGGGCCTCCCATATGACAAGTTCGTCCGGTAGGGCAAGTGAGTATCCATATTCAAATCCCAAAATGGAGTACTCTGAGAGGGGGCTGTCATATACGGAGAAGCGGGCCTGGTCATCTGCAAGCGCGTTGAGCGATACATAAGGGCTCGGTTCATCGGTTTCCGTATCCCACCATACTGCGTGGCGCTGTGAGAAGGTCCCCCGTCCGCTGTCCTCACCACTCAGCCTGATTGGAACGCCCTCCAGCAGAAGAGAACCAAAGGCGAGGCTTTCGGCAGTGGAGAAGTCGATCTGCCCCCCCTCACTGATTCTTCTGTGTCTCGTTTCGATGATGCGTTTCAGCTTTGTGTGGATGTGAAAGTCCCCGGGTATGCTGGTGATGCTCTTCCCGATGCTGTTCAGGGTTTTTATGGAAACTGACGTGTCGACCGGCTCGAAGGAGAAGCGGTTTCGTTCCTTTTGCCATTTCATGATTGCACTGACGTTTGTACCGGGTTGACGCTTTGCAGGCCCTTCGCCCTGCTCGAGATCTTTCCCTTCGGATTCCTGTCCGAGGGCTTCCATGAGTATAGTCACATAGGACTCCCGAATACTGTTCTGATCCTCTGCGGTTACCATGGAATCTTGTGCGAGCTGTTCCCCGTAGAGAGAGGTGACACTCGATCGATCGCGTATAGTTCGATACATCCTCGGGTGGCTAAAGGAGGGTTCGTCTCCCTCGTTGTGACCGTGACGGCGGTAACAGAATATATCCACGACCACATCGCGCCCGAACTCCTGCCTGAAGTTGAGTGCAAGGTTTATCACGTGAATGACCGCATCCGGATCATCACCATTGACATGAAATATGGGAACAGGAACGATCTTTGCTATATCAGTGGGGAAAAAGGTTGAGCGTGCATCAGTGGTTGAGGTTGTAAAGCCAATCTGATTGTTCACAATGATATGAATCGTTCCACCCGTTCGATATCCCCGGGTCTGTGAGAGGTTGAAGGTTTCTGCAACGACTCCCTGTCCCGAGAATGCGGCATCGCCGTGAATGAGCACCGGTATGACCCGTTTACGGCCATGGTCTTTCCTCCGTTTCTGTGCCCCCCGTGCCAGGCCCTCCACCACAGGGTCTATGGATTCGAGGTGACTAGGGTTGGGGGCGAGCGTGACGGTGACGAATTTACCATCCTCGTTCACATGATTTCTTTGATAGCCGAGGTGGTACTTGACATCACCTGAACCGCCGTACTGATCGGGAGATTCGACAGCCTCGAATTCCGAGAAAATCTCGACTGCCGGTTTGTTTAGAATATGGGCGAGTACGTTGAGGCGGCCCCTGTGGGACATGCCGAGTACGATCTCTTCGCCGCCCCTGTAAATGGCTGCATCGACGAGGAAGTGCAGTGCAGGAACAAGAACCTCGGCCCCCTCCAGGGAGAAACGCTTCTGACCGATGAACTGGGAGTGCAGGAAATGTTCGAAAGCCTCCGCCTTGATGAGGTCCTCCAGGATGATTCGCCGCGTGTCCGTGTCAAGCTGTGAACGGTTCAGCGTCGTCTCCATCTGAGTGATGAGCCAGCGTCGAATTGGCTTGTCCTGTATGTGGAGGAATTCCACACCCACCGATGAACAGTAGGTCTGATCAAGTGCCCGGAGTATTTCCCTCAAGAGGCCCGGTCTCATGTCTCTGCCGGCTGAGAAGACCGTATCCAGATCCTTCTCCTCGAGTCCGAAATCTCCGATGGTCAGCTTCTCGTATATTCCCGCCTTCTGCTTGTAGAGGTAGTGCAGGTCGGGGTTCAGGTAGCCCACGAGGGGATTGAGTTTTGCGTACAGATACCCCACATCCCTGTAGGCCCACATGAGGCTGTCAACCCTGCTCTGTTTCCTGACCATGTCGTCGGACTTTATAACAGGTGGGGCTGAATCAGGAGCAGGAGGGGGCAGGGCCTGAATGGCTTCGAATACAGGTGTGCCTCCCTTCTCAAGAGGGGAGAACAATGCCTGCCACTCCTCGCTTATGGATGAGGGATCACAGTTCCACTGGCTGTAAAGCTCCTCGAGATAGCCGATGTTCGAGGGGTCTAGAATTTGATCGGACACATCTCCATCCCTCTCAAGAACGGTACATGTAGAAAATATAGTTTCATGTTTTGATACAGACAAGCACGGGGAAAGTCATGTTATTCATCGTGCAGGAGCTGCGAGATGAGCCCGGGGACTTCATCGGGGCGATCGGCAACCTTGACGCCCGCTGCCTGAAATGCCTTCACCTTTGCTTCGGCGGTTCCGCGATCGCCGGAAATAATGGCACCGGCGTGTCCCATACGTTTACCGGGGGGTGCCGTTTTCCCCGATATGAAGGCGACCACAGGCTTTTTCATGTTGTCTGCTATGTACTCGGCGGCCCGCTCTTCGTCTTCACCGCCGATCTCACCGACAAGGACAACTGCGCTGGTGTCATTGTCCTTTTCGAACAGCTCCAGGAGCTCCATAAAATCCGTGCCCACTACCGGATCACCGCCGATGCCAATACAAGTCGACTGCCCATATCCCTGCAGGGTCAAATTGTACACAATTTCATAGGTGAGTGTACCGCTCCGTGAGATGACTCCGATAGAGCCGGCTTTGTGAATGCGGGCCGGCATAATGCCGACCTTGCACTCTTCGGGTGTGATGAGGCCGGGACAGTTGGGGCCGATGAGCCTGAGGCCCTGTTCCCTCACATAGTGGTAGTTGGCAAGCATTTCCAGAACAGGAATGCCCTCGGTTATACACACAATGAGCGGGATTCCGGCATCTGCCGCTTCTCTGATTGCGCTCGTTGTAAAGCGTGCGGGGACAAAAATGATGGAGCAGTCCGGTTGCGTCTGATCGCGGGCCTCCTTGACTGTGTTGAACACGGGAATGCCGTTAATTACCTGCCCGCCGCGTCCGGGTGTGACTCCCGAGATGATCTTCGTTCCGTAGGCGAGCATGGACCCTGCATGGAAAGAGCCGTCGTGGCCTGTTATGCCCTGTACGAGAACCTTCGTCTCGGAGTTGATCAGAATACTCATGGTTCCTCCACCTCTACATGAACTCGACCACCTTCTGAACTGCCTTCGCCAGGTCTTCGTGTGCTTCGATTCCCGCTTCCTTGAGGAGGGCTCTTCCCTCCTTCTCGTTTGTTCCAATGAGTCGGATAACGAGCGGAATGGACAGGTCCATCTCTTTTTTTGCCTGCAGTATACCCTTGGCGATATCGTCGCATCGTGTGATACCGCCGAATATGTTGATCAGAATAGCCTTCACTCCCTTGTTGTGAGAGATGATCTCGAAGGCATGGAGAACCTTCTCCGGACTGGAGCTTCCTCCCACGTCCAGGAAATTGGCTGGTGATCCGCCGAAGAGTTTGATGATATCCATGGTTGCCATGGCCAGCCCTGCACCGTTGACGATACAGCCGATGTTGCCCTCCATGTTGATGAAGGAGAGGCCCCAGGCCCTGGCTTCGAGTTCATCGGGTCCATACTCCTCCCTGTTCCGCATGCCTTCGAGGTTCTCATGCTTGAACATACCGTTCTCGTCGATCACGATTTTTGCATCGAGGGCGATGAGCTCACCCGATTTTGTCAGTGCGTAGGGATTTATCTCGACGAGTGAACAGTCATTCTCCATGAAGAGCTTGAAAAGGCTCTTCGCCGTATCCATGGCCTGCGTCAGCAGCTCCTTTTTCTTGAAGACCTTCTGGAGCATACCCTTCGTTTCTTCATCAGATACACCCTTGAGAGGGTTTATGGCGAGCCGGTGCACCTTAAGGGGTTCAACTCTTGCCAGCTGCTCGATGTCCACTCCGCCCGAAGCACTGGCAATGAGGGTGATCGATTTGCCAGATCTATCGATGGTGATGCCGATGTAGTACTCACGCTCGATCTCCACAGCCTTTGAGACGAGCACCTTCCTAACCGGGAGAGATTTAATGGTCATACCCAGAATATTACCTGCATGCGTGTGCGCCTCTTCGGGACTGCTGGCAATCTTCACCCCTCCCGCTTTGCCCCTCCCGCCGACGAGAACCTGTGCCTTGACCGCGCAGGCGCCGCCCAGTTTCCGTGCAGCTTCGGCAGCCTCATAGGGGTTGAAGGCGACTATGCCCGGAGCGGATTCAATGCCGTACCGTGTGAAGAGTTTCCTCGCCTGATACTCGTAGAGCTTCATGACTCTGTCCCCATAATTCTATTCTCTCTCTTTATGGAACTTCTCTATGCTGCGCTTTGTCTGGTTGATGAGCTTGGTTACCTTGATGCCGCGTGGGCATACCCTTGTGCACTGGAAGTGATTTTCGCAGGACCAGACGCCGTCCGGTGTGTCGAGGGTTTCGAGCCGCTGCTCGAAACCGCGGTCCCTGCTGTCGTCGTTGAACCGCTGGGCCTGAACGATTTGTGCAGGCCCGAGAAAACCGGGATTCTTATTCCTGAGTACAGGACAGGCTGAGTAGCAGGAAGCACAGAGTATACACTTGGTCGCATCATCGATGGGTTTGCGTTCTTCCTGGCTCTGCAGCCACTCACGCTCAGGAGGGGGCTCATCATTTATCAAAAAGGGCTTTACCGAACGGTATCGGTTGAAGAACTCCTCCTGGTCTACCATGAGGTCCTTCTGCACGGACAGGTTTTGCAGCGGCTCTACCGTTATGCCCCCGCCGTCTTCATCCACCACATCCTGTACGAGGGTCTTGCATGCAAGGCGCTCAGTGCCGTTGATGCGCATTGCATCGGATCCGCACACACCATGGGCGCAGCTCGTACGCAGCGCCAGGGACCCATCCTGATGCCGCTTGATTCGCATGAGCAGGTCGAGAACGCGGTCAGTTTTTTTCCCGCTCACGGTATACTCCCTGAAGTAAGGTTTTTTATCCTGTTCGGGATCAAAACGCTGGATCTTCACCCGTACCTTCATGGGGATCTCCTCCTTCGCGCCTTTCTCCACAATATGATATGCAGCGCCTCACCACAACTCAGTACGTACGCGGTTTTGGCTGCCATTTGGTAATGTCAACAAGCCTGAATCCCTTCTGTACACTCGTTTCATCAAGCCAGATGAGGCTGTGTTTCAGCCACTTTACATCATCCCGCTCTGGAAAATCCTCCCGTGAGTGTGCACCCCGGCTCTCTTCCCGGTTGTATGCAGCGTGCGCCGTTATAAAGGCCAGATCAAGCAGGTTTTGCAGCTCGATAACTTCTGTGAGATCGGTGTTAAAACGGTTTCCACTGTACTGCACACCTACCCAGTTTATGCGGTCGCGGAGCTCCGAGATCTTATCGATGGCCTGTTGCATATCGCTTCTGTTGCGGTAGATGCCGACCTTCTCCATCATCACCGATTCCATCTCTTCACGTATACCTTCTCTATGGAGATTCTTCTTCCCTGCCTTGAGGCTGTCGATAACCTGGCGGACTGCGGCATCGCTGTCCTTCGGGATCGGGACGGTTGACGTACCCTTGACATAGGCCGCCATGCTGATGCCTGCCCTTCGACCATACACTACCAGGTCGACGAGACTGTTTGTTCCCAGACGGTTTGCGCCGTGTACGGAGACGCAGGCACACTCTCCCGCTGCGTAGAGTCCCTCATAGACACCGCCTTCTTCGTCAGCGATCACCCTCCCGTCCAGGTCTGTGGGAATGCCGCCCATGGCGTAGTGGGCTGTGGGCATGACGGGAATCGGTTTTTCGGCCGGATCTATTCCCTGATAGGTACGGCAGAACTCGGCAATATCGGGAAGCTTTGCCTCAATCACATCCTTTCCCAGATGTGTTGCATCGAGATGCACATAATCGTTCACAGACCCGTCACCCCGTATGCCCCTGCCGGCGCGTATCTCTGAAATGATAGACCTGGCCACAATGTCTCGTGGTGCAAGATCGAGCAGGGTGGGGGTGTAGTCCTCCATGAACCGCTTCCCTTCACTGTTCCGTAAAACCCCTCCTTCTCCGCGCACACCTTCGGTGATGAGTATGCCCATGCCCCTGATTCCCGTTGGGTGGAACTGGAAGAACTCCATGTCCTGCAGGGGTACACCTCTGCGGGCCAGTACTGCTGGTCCGTCACCCGTGTTCGCGTATGCATTGGAGGTCACGCGGAACATGCGGCCGAAGCCGCCGGTGGCAAAGAGCACGGCTTTTGACTTGAACAGATGCACCTCGCCTGTGGCAAGTTCAATGGCAACGACAGCGGCGCAGATGCGGCCCTCCATGATGACATCGAGAACGTGGAACTCGTCGAAAAAGGAGACCTCGTTCTTGATACATTGCTGATAGAGGGTCTGCAGAATCATGTGTCCCGTTCGATCGGCGGCGTAACAGGAGCGGCGCACCGCTTCCTCACCGTAATTGGAGGTGTGACCGCCGAATCTGCGCTGGTCGATCCTGCCTTCAGGGGTGCGATTAAAGGGGAGCCCGCGGTTCTCAAGATCAAGCACAGCCCGCACGGCGTCTTCAGCAAGCAGAATGGCCGATGATTGATCGGTGAGATAGTCACCGCCCTTGACCGTGTCGAATGCATGCCAGTCCGGGCTGTCTTCTTCGATGTTTCCCAGTGCCGCGCTGATTCCCCCCTGGGCTGCCCCGGTGTGGCTGCGCATGGGATAGAGTTTGGAGAGTACGGCGGTTTTCACGGTTCTGCTCGCCTCAAGTGCTGCGTAGAGACCGGCCCCTCCCGCTCCTACGACAATTGCCTCATATTCGTGAACCAATTCCAAACCCTCCATGGTGTGGGAAGATTAGGATAACATTACTCCATCGATCTTGACTTGTCAAGATAGGTGGATGTGGGTATTGTTAAGAGACCTCTCGAAAGGGTGGTCAGACCCAGGGACAGAATTAGGGATGTATACGAAGGGACAGTATCCAATGGAAAAGGATGTTGACAGGCTTCTCGCCAGTGCTAGGAAACCGCTCGAGGTTGCTCCCAGGCTGCACCGGCTCTATCAGGGCAAGATCGAAGTTACCCCACGCTGCAGAGTGCGGGACCTCCGCGATTTCGATGTCTGGTACACACCCGGCGTTGCTGCACCCTGCAGGGAGATACAGGAGAATGAGGACCTCGTGTACGACTACACGAGTAAGTGGAACACAGTTGCGGTCATCTCCGACGGTACCAGGGTTCTGGGTCTCGGGGATATCGGACCAAAGGCTGCGGTCCCTGTCATGGAGGGTAAAGCTCTCATCTACAAATATTTGGGGGGCGTCGATGCCTTCCCCATATGTCTGGATACAAAAGATCCCGACCAGTTCATCGAGACGGTTAAGCTTCTGCACCCGACACTCGGCGGCGTAAACCTGGAGGACATTGAGCAGCCCAAGTGTTTCTACATACTCGAACGGCTCAGACGGGAGTGTCAGATTCCTGTATGGCATGACGATCAGCAGGGTACAGCTGCGGTCACTCTGGCGGGTCTGATCAATGCACTCAAGGTGGTGGGAAAGGATCTTTCAAAGGTCAGGATCGTGTTCATGGGTGCCGGTGCGGCAAATATTCGGGTTGCAGATCTTATTTTCAAGGCAGGCGCCGACCCGGGCCGATGCTGCATGTACGACTCGAAAGGCGCCCTGCACAGAAACCGGAAGGACATTCAGGAGAACCCCGACTTCTATGAGAAGTGGAAGGTCTGCCTGACAACGAACAGCAGAAACAGCCAAGCGCCAATTGCCGAGGAGCTGCGGGGGGCCGATGTGCTCATCGCACTCTCGAAATCGGGTCCCGGCATCGTGAACCCCGCTTGGGTGTCTGAAATGGCTCCCGGTGCCATTGTGTTCGCCTGTTCAAATCCGGTACCCGAAATCTGGCCATGGGAGGCGAAGGAGGCCGGAGCACGGATCGTTGCTACGGGGAGAAGCGATTTTCCCAATCAGGTGAACAACTCTCTCGGGTTCCCCGGCATATTCCGCGGAACGCTCGATGTCCGTGCATCCACGATCACCGACGAGATGTGTATCGAGGCGGCTGCAGAGATCGCCTCCACGGCTGAGGATAGGGGCCTTAGCGAAGAATACATCATCCCCACCATGGAGGATTGGGAAGTGTTTCCGCGTGAGGCGACAGCTGTCGGAATGAAGGCAATCGAGCAGGGAATCGCAAAGAAGGTGATGAGCAGAGACGACTTGTACCGGGTTTCAGAAGCAATCATCCGGGATGCCCGCGAGAAGACAAAGCTTCTCATGGAGCATGGATTTATCAAACACGTAGATGAACCAGTTTGAAGCCCATGATTGATATTAAACGCCTACCCGTATATCAGCATAAAGATGTTATTATCGATGCCCTGCGTCAGCACCAGGTCATCGTTGTTGAGAGTCCCACCGGATCGGGGAAGACCACTCAGATTCCCAAAATACTCTTTGATGCCGGTTTTACTGCAAAGGGACGCATCGGTGTGACGCAGCCGCGCAGGATCGCTGCGGTGTCGGTTTCCCACTTCATTGCCCGACAGTATGGGGAGGGGATACCGGGCAGGGTGGGCTACAAGATGCGTTTCGTGGATGAGACGACAGAGGAAACACGCATCGTCATTATGACCGACGGCATTCTGCTGCAGGAGGTCAAGGGCGATCCCTATCTCTCTGAATACGACATTATCATGGTTGATGAGGCCCATGAGCGGAGCCTCAACATCGATTTTATCCTGGGCCTGTTAAAGGGGATACTGCGGGAACGGTCTGATCTGAAGATCGTGATCTCATCAGCCACCATAAATGCCACGGTGTTCTCAGAGTACTTCGACGGCTGTCCCGTGGTGTCCATTGACGCACGCATGTATCCTGTGAAGGTCATGTACGAGCCGCCCGAATATCTGCACGACAACTCTGCTGTACAGGAAAAGATCCTCGAGATTATCGGGAAGATGGAGCAGGGTAAGGAACAGGGTGATGTACTCATCTTTCTCTCTGGTGAGGGGCAGATTAAGAGCTGCATTACCGGATTACAAAATGAGTACGGTAGAGAATCAATGGTCCTGTTGCCGCTGTACGGCAGGCTCTCACAGGAGGAGCAGGAACGGGTTTTTGAAGAGTTCCCCGGAAAACGCAAGATGATTGTAGCGACGAATATCGCTGAAACCAGTGTCACCATTGATGGTGTTCGGCATGTCATAGATCCCGGGTTTGCTAAGCTGAACTACTATAACACCCGTAACTTCACATCCTCGCTTGTGGAAGTCCCCATCTCCAGGGCTTCATGCAACCAGCGTAAGGGACGCGCCGGACGTACGGCACCGGGAGTATGTTATCGTCTCTATACCCGTGAGGATTACGATGACCGTGAGCTTTTTACCAAGGAGGAGATATACCGGCGGGACCTTTCCGAGGTAATACTGCGTATGGCAGAGCTGGGTATTCAGGATTTCGAAAGTTTCGATTTCATATCCCACCCCGGCAGGGAGAACATACGCGGCGCCGTGGAGGTTCTCAGGATGTTTGACGCCATCGATGAGGAGAGACGCCTGACTTCAGTCGGTGAGCTCATGGTGAAGTTCCCCATTAATCCGCGGCTGTCGAGGATGATCGTAGCGGCCATTATGGAGTACCCCGACGTGCTTGAAGAGGTGCTTATCGCCGCTTCCTTTCTCAATGACCGGGCTCCCTTTTTGCTGCCCCATGGTTTAGAACTGGAGGCACGCAAAGCCCACCACTCCTTTCGCCACAAGCTCGGTGATTTCATGTCATACCTGAAGATATACCGGTCCTTTGTGAAGGCGCAGGACCGGGAGTCCTTCTGTAGCCAGTTCTATCTCGATTACAAGGGAATGAACGAGATATTCAATGTGAAGTGTCAGCTCAGTGAGATCGTGTCCGACACGGGGATGCCAATAACGGGGGGTGGCGACCTCACCCGATACCTCTGTGCCGTTTCGAAAGGGCTGCTTCATTTCGTGTGCAAGAGAACAGGGAAATCCAACTACGCAAGCCTTGCCGCGTACGGTATAAAGATCCATCCCGGCTCAGTGATGTACCGTCAGCGTCCCGAGTACATTGTTGCGGGTGAGATCATGCGTACGTCGCAGATGTATGCAATGTCCGTATCGCCTCTCACGCCTGAGCTGATCCGACAGATATCCGGTGATCTGTACAGTACCTTTGTCCGCAAAGGTGGACAGCCGAAGAGAAAAGTGTTACAGGAGAGGGATTATACCAACTTCGTCAAGATCGGCGATGAGAAGTTCGAGATCGAATACGGCAAGAAAAAGAAGAAGATCGCCGTGTTGCCCTTTGAGAAGATTCAGAGCACTCTTTCATCCATGGATATGTCATCCCTGCAGGATTATCGCGGTATGAAGGGCAGGGTCATCTACCGGGGAGGGGAGATACTGGGCGGCATGAACCTGAACCGTGTGCTGCAGATCATACCGAAGCTTGGTTTCCTGGACCGCATCGTTGAGAAATGGCCGAAGGGAGCGCACTTCGAGTATGTGCGGGATTCCTATGAGATCGTACGCTACATTCC
>Ga0114922_10004035_pt1 | contig 13656 bp, 13 predicted proteins | sample AartaG_FD_100975 | JGI IMG/M metagenome (GOLD analysis project Ga0114922, IMG submission 100975) | Deep subsurface microbial communities from Aarhus Bay to uncover new lineages of life (NeLLi) - Aarhus_00045 metaG | ecosystem: Environmental > Aquatic > Marine > Oceanic > Sediment | place...
GAGGTAAACAGGACAAGACTCAGTGCTACGAGCATAAAAACTGCAAATTTAATGTTTGATCTCATTATTCGCCTCCTTCGCTGTCTTCATCGGTGATATAGTTCGCAAAGAAAATGGTTAGATACCCTGTGGCCTTGACCTTATTGCCGAGCGTGTCGTGTCCGTAAAAATCGATCTGAGCTGTGACTTTGAGTTCCCCTTCTCCTCGGCCTGCTGTCAGGTTGATCAGCGGAGGTTCAAGCTTTGATACGGCCCTAACGACAACAAAGCTGACCTCTGTTGGTGAACCAATCTGAATCCTAGCAGAAAAAGAGCCGTCAAACGAGTAAGGAACGTCGACGCCCTCCTGGTTTTTTCCATCCGAGCGGCTGTAAATTACAACATAGTGGGTGACAAATATGTCGGAGTAATGGGATGTGCCGAGCCAAGGTTCGGGGTTGAGAGACTCGGAAGAGAACGTAACCTTGGCAGCATCAGCGGCAACAATCCCAGCTCCTGTATCTGGATTGATCGTGACAACATCAGATTGGAGAAAATCGACTTCATTCTCTTCGACATCTGTCCCTGTTATCTTGATAACGTGAAGGACGCTATCTGACCTGGAATCATCCGCTATCGGATTACAGGAGAACAGAAGGAAAATTGCCGGAATGACAACCAATATTTTTAGCCAATTTTTCATTTTTCTCATTTTTCCCTCTTATCTGAGAATTCTGGGAGTTACAAAAATAAGTAACTCCCGGCTTTGTTTGGTGCGTGCAAACGATTTGAATAGATTTCCTATTATCGGAATTTTATGGAAGAATGGAACCCTATCTCGTGTTATCGAGTCCTCTGTCCGGTAGATGCCTCCGATGACCGTCGTACCGCCATCCGGGATCATGACTGTCGTTGTTGCACTCTGGGTGATTATCGGAGGTATGCCGTTGACTAGATTGGCAAAGTCAGCTGCGTTGTTCTGGAGTTCTAGATGCATGATAATCGTGCCCTCTGCTGTAATTTGAGGGGTTGCTCTCAACTCAAGAGCAGCATTCATATACCGTGTTGTGACTGTGAAGTTGGCGACAGTTTGGACCGGGATTTGTCTTCCTTGTATGATGTGGGCCTGTTGGTTATTCTGTGTCGTAACAGACGGACTTGAGATGATTCGGCCCTGTCCTGAAGTCTCAAGAGCAGATATAGCCAGATCTATCCTGAAAGTATCCAGAACGTTGGCGAATGATACACCCACGGCGGTCGAAAACGCGGGAGCCGGGAGATTGATGGCGTATCCGCCTAATGGGCCTCCGATTCCTTTGGTCACGATACCTTGTGGGATCATGGCGCCGTCGAGCAGCATTTTATGCGGAAACTCCAGAGAAGTTTGATTGCCATAAAAAGGATCGGAGATTCCTCTGGCTCCCCACTGTACCCCAAGATTGCGGATAAATGTGCTTGTCGCTTCCACGATTCTGGCTTCGATGGACACTTGAGGAGTGGGAGTATCGAACACGTCGAGAAGTCTTTCGACCAGCACGATCCTGTCGCTGACGTCGGTTATGACCATAGTGTTTGTCCGATCATCCACGATGATTTCGCCTCTTTCCGAAATTTTGCTCTGCAGAAGCCCTTCGACATCTGAAGCTTTCGAGTAAGAGAGAGTGTACGATTTGGTCACTCGCGGACCTGCCAGTTCTTTGCTTTCTTCGAGCGCTTGCACTTCTTCTCTCTCGCGTGTGAGTGTTTGGACAGGCGCGATCCTGAGAATATTGCCCTCCAGAGTCTTGCCCATTTTGTTCTGCTTTAGGATAAGATCTAGTGCCTGATCCCAGGGAACATCGATGAGATTACAGGAGACAACTCCTCTTACTTCGGGATCATGTGCGACGTTCAGACCGGCAAACTCACCAAGGTAATTGATGACATCCCTTAGATCTGCGTCTTTAAATTTTAAGGTGATAACATCTCCATGGTATTTTTGTTCTATTTGAGAAATGGTTTGCGGTTCGAATTGTTGGGCCTCTTCTTGGGGAAATGAAGACCCGTTTTTTTCTGGACGAAGCGTTTTCGGCATTTCGATTTTTTCTTCGGTTATTACAGGTTTTGGCGGGGATGTTTTTTTGACAGAAGGATTGACCTTTTTTTCCTCGGTTTTTGGTTTAGGTAGCTCTGGACTGACCTCTTTTTTTGGTTCAGTTTTTTCTTCTACGGGAAGCGAAAGTTTATTCTCTGCCTTCTGGGTGACGATAGGTTTGGAAACTGCAGGTGTCACCTGTGTTAATCTTTCTTTATAAAAGGATATGGTCAGGTTGTTGTTTGCGGTATCTATGGAGTAATACTTGGGTTCTGTGAGATCGAAGACCATTCTTGTGATGATGTGAGGATTTGAGATTTGGAACTGAGCCGCTCTCACCTTTTTAACACCAAGATGATTGATAGCATGAACAGATTGCGATGAGGAAAAGTATGTGTTGTACAGGTCGACAACAAGCCGGAGAGGTTTATCCAGAACAAAAACATTGGAAACGGTTTCATGACTGAGTACCGCCCTGACATCCACTCTATCCTTTTTATCGGCGACGCTGATATTTGTCAGGTATCCTACTTGGCCTGATGCTTTTTCCAGTTTCGATTTTACATCTGGATCGAACGCATATTGTCCAGGAGTCCTCTGGATCTGATTCAGCTCGACGATGGTGTTATTGTTCTCGGTTTTTATCTGATAAGGAACACGTTCTTTCATGTCGATATGGAGACGGAATTTGCCGGCGTCGATTCTCTGTACCTTAATGTTTTGGATTAATGAGGTTGTATGGGGTGCTATTTTCGGTGTGACGCTTGTAGATACATTGTCGAAATCGACAAAAATAGTGGCAGGACGATCAAGTGCATAGCTCGAGCCGACAAGAGTTAGAGGAGAATTGGATTCGAGAATGATCCTCGTGTTTGGCTGTCCAGGTGTGACAGAAATGTTACTTATATTGCCCAATGGTTCTTTGTTGCTTGCAAATCCGCTGACCAATGTGAGGGCACATATGATGACCAGGATTTGCAAATATTTTTTCGTTTTCATTTTATTGCTCCTCTAGCTTGATTTCTTTTACGATATCTTTTGGATTTGTTAAAGGGATGCCTCTTTGTCTCGTTTGTCGGAAAATAACTTGTGAATCATTGACATTCAGGACAAACCCATCTAGGAAATTATCCCCGGTTTTGATGTAGTAAGGAAATCCTTGTGCATCATTGATAATCGCTGTCAATTTTCCTCTATGCTTAACAATTCCAATAAGAACAGCATCCTCTATGGCCAACTGTTGGAGTCCCCTGGTCTTGCCCTTTTCCCTCAGGTCTTGTCCAGCGAGCAGATCTCTGAATGGATCTCTTCTTCCTTCGGGATTATACGTGGGTCCTCGAGGTTTGATTTGAATACGTGTATCAAGCTGTGTGCCCTGATCGACATCCTGAGCAGAAAGAGGGAAAGTACCAAGACATATGATGCCCGCCACAAGCAATAAAACTATTCTTTTTTTCATCTCAGTTCCCCTCATTCTGTTGATTTTCTGTTTCTTTTGTCTTTATTTCTTCCCGGTAAATGTATGTTTTCACATTCCACTCGGCAGAAATGGTCGTGGCATCTGTCTGGTTTTGCATGGCTTTAATGGAAAAATCTTCTATATTAAACAGGCGCTGAAAAGAGTTCAACCTGTCGAAAAATATGGCGAGATTGTGATAATCCCCTGTAACAGCGACAGATATGGGCTGTTCTGTGTAGAACTCCTTGATGATCTCTGGATTTTGGATAAATTTGGTGATGTTCAAACGGGTGTCATAGGCAAGCTGTTGCATTTGCTTTAGAATGTTGCTTATCTCTTCTTTCTGAGGGATGATAGTCTCGAGCTTGCTGAGCGTGATTTTCATCTGTTCAAGCTCGGCTTCGATCTTATCCAGTTCTTCTTTTTTTTGCCTGAGATGGGCCACTTCTGTTTCTACTTCTATCCTTTCGTTTCTGATGTTTTGAAGTTCCTCATTCTTGGGTTTATAGTAAACAAAATAGAAAAGACCCAGAATGATAATGGCTATGAGGACATATGCGAACCAAGGCCAATCTCTCATTTTTGTTCCCCTTGTTTGGCTTCTTCTGATGAATATATGGTCAAAGGCAAGTCGTATGTTGCCGTGAGAGAAAACTCTAGATACGGGCTGCTTGATTGTTCAGTTCTTTGATTGATGGATTCGATTTTCACATTGCTCAGATGTGGGCTGTTTTCCAGATTATAGACGTAGTCTGCAATAAGGTTGTTGGAAAGAGCCCTCCCTTTTATGGTGATTTCTTGTGCTTCGTAACTCGTTTCGATTAGCCAAACCCAGCCTGGTATGTTTTTGCTCAGTTCATCCATCGTCCTCACGGCAATCTCTTGGCGAGCCTTCAGATGATTGATCAGATTGATCTTTCTCGCAAGGATGTTTTTCTGTTCTTCCAATTTCTCTAGAGCAACCAAAACGTACTGGAACTGTTTCTTTTCTTCTTGAGCTACGCTCAGGAGATCTCTTTCGGTTTTGATGGCTTTATCCTGCAAAAAATAGAGGGCTGCGACAGCACCGATAGCAAGGAGTATGATTAGGCTAGCGATCGGGGTTCTTCTTTTCTCCTTAATTTCTGGAGCTAGCCCAAAAGGTTCCTCTCTTATCTCTTTTTTTTCGGGTTTTAATAGGTTTATTCTAATCATTGTTTACTTTTCCAACTTTCTTGTGGCGAGTCCTGTGGCCACACCAAAAAGGGCAGCCATCTCTTCAAAATAGATGGAGTCGAATTTTTTCTCGTCGTAATAAATTCGTCGGAAGGGATTGAAGAGTTCTGTGCGCATGTTAAACTTCTGCTCGAATTTAGCGGCAAGATCTTTGAGTTTGGACAGACCTCCGCTAAGAAAAATGGCCTCGATTTTTCTCTCGGCCTTTTCGCCAGCTTCGTAGAAGGAAAACGTTTTTTCAATTTCTTCAAGGATGTTCTGAATATTAAGGTTCAGGATTGCTTCGTATCTTTCGGGTTCTACGTTTTTCACTGGGAGACCTTTGAGCAGCTTTTCTGCATCGTCAAAGCTGATCCCTAGATCCTTACTGATATTTTCTGTGAAGAAGGATCCTCCCAGAGAAAGGTCACGAAAGAGTTGGGGGACGTTTTTTTCGATGATGATAACATTGGTGATGTTCGCTCCGAGGTTGATGATGGCTACTGTTTTTTCTTTGCTGAGTTCCGGATAGTTCACATCCAGTGCATTTTGTAAGGCAAACACATCGACTTCGATTGCTTCGAGATTCTTGCGTGCTTGATTGACGACGTTGCTGTAGTTGGCGATTTATCCTTTTTCGCCGCCACAAGAAGTATATCGAGATTTTTGTCCTCTGAGTACTCAGAGGATTTTAGAATGGCGTAATCGACGTTTGTTTCCTCATAAGGGTAAGGAATGTTGTGCTTGGCTTCCCAGATGATGGATTCGGCCAGCTCTTCTGTGTCCATAGAGGGCAGGGAAATCTTTTTGATAATGACGGAATTTCCCGACACAGAGATCACGACATTCTTGTTGGTGATCTTATTTTCGTCGAAAATCATCTTGATGGTCTCCACAACGGCAGCCGAGTCGATAATCGTTCCTTCGACAATGGCATCGTGGGGAAGAAGCTCATATCCGATTTTTTTCACTTCATAGAGTTCTTCTGTGCCTTTTTTCTTTGCTTTAAGCTCGACTGCTTTAATGGAGTATGAACCGATGTCCAATCCGATTAAATCTTTTTCTCGACCGAATCCCAACATTTTTTTTTCCTTTTATATTGAATTTGTTTTTGGGGTTGTCTTGTACTTTTCTCGCAATTTATCCTCGACTTCCCCAGGAACGAGGCCCTCGAGACATCCTCCCAGCATGCTGACCTCTTTAACGAGTCTCGAGCTTAGGAAGGAATAATTGAGACTGGGCATCATGAATAGTGTTTCGATTTCTGGATCTAGTTTTCTGTTCATAAGTGCCATCTGAAATTCGTACTCAAAGTCAGAGATCGCTCTTAAGCCTCTAATGATCATTTTAGACTCATTTGTGTTTGCAAAATCAACCAGAAGTCCTTGAAAGGATCTTACTTCGACGTTTTCATTCTCTGTAAATATCTCCTGGATCATTGCAATCCTTTCTTTAGTCGGAAAAAGAGACCTCTTTTTGGGATTTTCAAGGACAGCAACTAAGATCTGGTCGAAAATCTCAAGCCCCCTTAGGATAATATCAACGTGTCCATTGGTGATCGGATCGAACGAACCAGGATACACTGCCTTTTTAATCATGCGCACAAAATGGACTCTTTCACCTGGGTTGTTTAATTTATTATCAGAAATATTTTGCTTTGTCAATTAAATCTCGTCCGAATCTGTAATTTTTTTTCTATTTTGTATAAGCAGATACCTCGTTATTCCTTTCCATTCATTTTATTTAATTCATCTTTTACGTCAATCACCGAAAAAGAGGATATTAAGGGGGATATTTTTTGTGATTTTCTCACCTCTAAGGGTTAGGACGCTTGAGGGCTCTTTTTTGTCCCATAATCCTCCGAAGTCGCCTTTATCGATAAGAAATGGGCTCTGGATTATCCATACTAGTGGAAGCATCTCTATTTCCGTGATACCAAAAGGCTTTATATTGGCTTTTAGGAATGGTTTTGCTCCCAACATCCTCGCCGACAATAAGGGGATGTCCCCATATTGTTACCCTCAAAGAACGGATCGTAATGGCTAAATCTTCAATGGTCACTTCAACCATCCCCAAACGCCCCATTTATCGCGGAAATAGACATGCTTAGCATGCTAGTGAATTCCTAGGAATATTTGTATATAATAGATATGAAGTAATCGATCAATAGCGAATATTAAGAGGGACCGAATGAAAACCTCAAATGCCCCAGCCTTTCTTGTTCTTTTCCTTATCCCGTTTATCTTCCTTTTTTCCCAAGAAACACAGGGGGATTCTTATGCCAAGGCAAGAAAATACATGGTAGCCAATCAATTAGCTGCGCGCGATATTTCGGATGGCAAAGTTTTGGAAGTGATGAATAAGGTTCCGCGTCATATGTTTGTCAAGCCCAATTACAGAAGCTTGGCTTATGCGGATCGTCCCTTGCCAATAGATGAAGGGCAGACCATTTCCCAGCCGTACATCGTGGCTTTGATGACACAACATCTGCGTTTGAAGCCAGGAGACAAGGTATTGGAAATCGGGACAGGATCAGGTTATCAAGCTGCGGTGTTGACTTATTTCACTGATGAGGTCTATTCCATCGAGATCCGGGAGAACTTGGCCAAGAAGGCGTCGGAAACACTAAGGCGATTGAACTACGATCAAGTCCAGGTCAAATGGACCGATGGTTATTTTGGCTGGGAAAAGTTTGCTCCGTTTGATGCGATAATCGTGACTTGTGCCGCCAACCATGTCCCTCCTCCGCTTTTGGAGCAACTCAAAGAAGGTGGAAGATTGATTATTCCCGTAGGGAGTACCTTATACTACCAAACCCTAACTCTTATAACCAAAATAAACGGTAAACCCAACGTCCAGCATATTTCAGGTGTCACGTTTGTTCCGATGACTGGCAAAGCCCAGGAAAAAAGGCGTGATCAGATAGCCGATAGCTGCCAGCATTAAAACGCAATTGTATCCTCCCCAAAAAGCGATCATTAAGGCTGCTATGGAATTCACGACGGAGGAGAAGGCATTTGTCGCCCATGCCCAAGGGATTATTCGCCTCTCTGTTTGTTCCAACAATCGAATTCCGGTCGGGAAAGGGAATCCCATCATAAAACCTAAGGGGAAAATCAGGGCAAAAGAGAAAAATATCTTTGGCAACAGCTCTGATCCGATGAACATCTTAAAAAACAACGGGGATACCAAACTATAAATCAGGATTAAAACTCCTGAGAACAAAAGGGAAAAGATGACATTCCTTTTGGGATTTTGTCCGAGGATTTTTTTCGACAGAAGGCTACCAACCCCAGAGGAAAAAAGCAGGGCAGAAATAATGAGTGCTATGGAATACAGGGGGTGTCCGAGAAACAGGATGAATTTTTGTATCAGGGTAATCTCGACGAACATGAAACTCATCCCGATCAAGCCAAAATACAGGAAAATTTTTCGTAATTCGGGATTCTTGATACAGATTCTGTTCCGTTGGAGAAGAACCGGAAGGAGAATCAGGACAAAAGCTACCCCTATGGCTTGAATAAAAAGCAGAGGGACGAGAAATTCTCCTTGTAAAAATGGCAGCCATTTTTGACCCATTGTGGTGAATGTGGCTTTGATTTTGCTCAGTTTGAAAAAGTTCGCGAAAAACGGGCGGTTATCCGTGACCGGTTTCACTTGGAAAAGATATTCTTCGTAAAATCTTCTGGAATCGCTGGATGACAGAAGCTGGCGTGTTACGTTGTAGTATAGCGGCTCCTCATAACGATTATGGATATTAGCTTCTTCGGGTTTAATGCCTGGATAATACACAAGATCAAAAAGACATTTTTCACAGAATTCTTTGAGAGCTTGTATTTCTGGCGCTGTGTACGGACTTTTTTTGACAAAAAAGCTGATGGTCCCCCAGCTTCTGAGGACAAAAAGATGCTGCTCGGGAAAATCGGTTATTTTGCGCAGGGTTTCTATCCATGTGGCCAGGAGCCGGATTTCTTGACGGGGTGGAGGAAGAAGATACAGGGTCATGCTGGCTATCCCATCAGCGGATAGCCGGCTTATTGCATCCTGGAATGACTCTTGCGTGTACAGGTAATTCTCCCCAATGCCGAGTTGGCCTGTTCCAGCAGACCCGAAAACATCAGCAAGTGAAAAAACGATAAGATCAAAATATTCCTTTTCTTTTATCAAGGCTGATCGACTGTTAGAAGATACAGTGTGAACGCTTTTCCTCTGGTAGATCTGGCCTGAAAAATCCGCAAGATCCCGGTCGAGGATGTTATTGATTATAGGATTGTTTTCGATGACCTTGGCTTGTGAAGCTCCGTAATGGAGGGCAGCCAAGATGTCTAGTCCGCCTTTGGGTTCGAGGACGAGAACACGAGGCCGATCCAGAACATAATACGGAAGGGAAGAGGGAAGATAGGATAGGAACAAGAAGGAAGGATCATCGGGTTCTTCCATATGAGTGATGGCGTTGAGTTCTCCCCCGTCAACCAACAGGCCGAGTTGGTTGGGAAGACTTCGATTGTACAAGAGACTCAAACCCGGGGCATACCTCACGGCAGGAGAATCGATGATATCCACTCGTGAAATGGCGTTCCATTTGGTGAAAAGCTGTCTGGCGCCTGGATAACGAAGGGAAACGGGCAGAGCCTTAAAATCAGAAATGTGGAAGGCGAGCCAGGATGGTCCTGCGGCAAAAAGAACGATTCCCGCTGTCAGCAGCAGATAGATCAGGAGTTTGAATCCCAGTGGCTTTTTCGGGCTGAAAAGCCAAGCCGCGATTAAGGCTAATACGGTGAGAATAGGGAAGACGCCCTTATCTCCCTTGGGAAGAAAGATAAAAATAGCAAAAAAGGTGCCCGTCCCCGCTCCGAGCAGATCGAAGAAATACAAAGTGTTGACCATGCTTGCAGCTCTTGTGATCGCAAAGGAAAGGATGATTCCTGCAAAAAAGAAAGGAATGCTCAATATGACATAGTAGAGAAATATGAGGAAGATTTGTGTGGTGTCCCAAGACAGCTTTATGACGTCGAAGGGGACAGCATTACAGATAAAGAAGCTCGCAAAAATGGTCAAGGAGAATAGAATAGCCGAGGATGACAGGAATTTTTCCTCATCTGCATCGAACAATTTATGGAAAAGAGATAAAAAAGAACCAGCAGATCCATAGCCGAGAAAAGCGATGCTGACCACAAGAAAAGCAAAGTGGTATTGCTGTGAAACAGAAAAAAATCGGGTGAGAGATATCTGAAGGCAGAGTGTCGTTGTTGATGTAAAAAAGATTCCGGCCAAAAAACGGATTTTCATTTCTAGATAATCAAAACATGATTTCAGTGTTGAATATATAATAGGAAGCGGAAAAGTTCAAACTTTGCTGCTGAGCGCTAGGGTTGCTTTTACTCTAGTCTTATGCTAACTTTACAGGCAAACAGAATGATAAAATTCGGCACTTCTGGATGGCGAGCCGTGATGGGGGAAGAGTTCACTTTCCAGAATGTGCGACTTGTCGTTCAAGCGATCGCCAACTATCTTAAGAAAAAATACCCAGGGCAGAAGGTTTCGGTCGTTGTCAATTACGACACCCGTTTTCTCTCCGAGCGGTTTGCCTTTGAGGCCGCAAAAATCCTATCCCACAACATGATTTATGTCTATCTCTCTGATAGGGATGCGCCATCCCAGGCCCAGGCATTGCAGGTAATCAAGAGGAAGGCGCAGGCAGGCATCAATTTTACGGCTTCTTTCAATCCTCCTGAATACAATGGCCTGAAGTTCAACACGGAAACAGGGGCTCCGGCTCTTCCGGAAGTGACGGAGAATATCGAAGAAGAACTGAAACTCCTGACGATAGATTATTCCTTTTGTCCCCTTTATCCCAGTGAGGAATTTATCGAAAAAATCGATCTCCAGCATGATTATCTTTCTTTTATCCAGGACAAAATAGATTTTGAACTTATCCGGAAATCCAAAATAAAGGTAGCTGTGGACCCGCTCTACGGCACCAGCCGAGAATATCTGGATGAGATATTGGAAGAAAATCATATTCCTGTAGAGGAACTCCATGGGTATGTCGACCCCTATTTTGGCGGGATCGCTCCCTCTTGTTCTGAGGAGAATTTGAAAGAGCTCAAGGCTTTTGTGAAAGAAAAAAAATGCCAGATAGGAATCGCTACCGATGCGGACGGAGACCGGTTCGGGATTTTGGATGAAAAAGGAAATTTTGTCATACAAAACTTGATCGTTTCTCTTGTCTTGGATTATCTTGTGTCGAAAAAAATGTGGAAGGGAGGCGTAGCCCGTTCTGTGGCCACGACACATCTCGTGGACCGGATAGCGAGAAAGTACGATCTTCCTCTTTTCAGGATGCCTGTAGGATTCAAATACATTGCCGACCTCTTTCTGAAAAACAAGATCATATTCGGAGCTGAAGAAAGTGCTTGTATGGCTATCAAAGACCATCTCCCAGAAAAAGATGGCATTTTTGCTGGTCTCCTGGTTGTGGAGATGATGGCTGCCTTGGGGAAAAACTTGACTGGGTTGATAGTGGATTTGTTCAAAAAGTACGGGAAGAGAATAGGACAACAACAAAGTATTCCACTGGATTCTAATAGGGAAAAAAAGCTTGCAAAATTGAAAAAAGATCCTCCTGCAAAGCTTGGAACAAGAAAAGTCCTAAACTCCAAAAATATCGATGGAATCAAATTAAATTTATCCGAGGATGATTGGGTTCTCTTCCGGCCATCGGGCACCGAACCTCTTATCCGCTGTTATGCCGAAGCGGGCTCGCAAAAAGAGGTCGGGATCATGATGAAGAATAGCCTGGATTTGTTGAGCTAAAATGAAAAAAGATAAGAGCTCTTCTTCTTTCAAGAAAAAAGTCATCGTCGGGGGAGTGGTTTTTCTTCTGTTTGTTTTGACTGTAGTCTCATTTTTTGGCAAAAGGGGATTGATGGAGATTTACCGAACCCGACGCAAGCAAGAGGTTCTCCTTCAAAAGATTGAGCAACTTGAGGAAAGAAAGGTAAAGCTGGAAAGAGATGTTGAGGAACTCGAAAAGAATCCGAAAGCAGTTGAGAAAAAAGCCCGAGAAAAGCTTGGGCTTGTGAAGGAAGGCGAGATCGTCATTATCGATAAAAAGACCCGCTGATCTGAATTTCCATTCCCGTTACCCTCGCTCTCCTTGTGATTTTCTTTCCTTTAAAAAGAAAAATGGAAGATTTACTGAAAGATCTGAATCCTGAGCAGAGAAAGGCTGTCACTCATGGAAAGGGTCCCCTGATCATCATAGCTGGGGCAGGAACCGGAAAAACGAAAGTTATCACCCATCGCATCGCCTCCCTCATTTCATCCAAGATGGCCAAGCCAGAAGAGATCCTAGCGGTAACGTTCACGGAAAAGGCTGCGAATGAGATGGAAGAAAGGGTAGATCTGCTGATTCCCTACAGCTATTCCTTCGTTGATATCAGCACCTTCAATTCTTTTGGGGAACAGATTTTGAGGGATTATGGAATCGAAATCGGATATTCACCGGATTTCAAATTGTTGGATGATGTCGAACAGGCCATTTTTTTTCGAGAACATATATTCCAGTTTCAGCTAGATTATTATCGTCCCTTGAGTTCCCCCACACGGTATATCCAGGATATTTTGTTGGCGATCAAACGATTGAAACAAGAAGATGTCAAGCCACAGGAGTATTTGGAATACGCTAACAAACTGGAAAAAGACGCGTTCGATGGAGTGACTAAGGAGACGGCGCTGAAACACAAAGAAATGGCCAGGGTTTTCAAGAATTATCAGGATCGCCTCGAGGCAGAAGGAAAGATTGACTTCGAAGACCAAGTGACCCTGGTTGTCGATCTTCTCAGGAAAAGGCCGTCTGTCCTCCAGGTTTTTCAGGACAAATACCAGTTTATCCTTGTGGATGAGTTTCAAGATACGAACTACATTCAGTTTGAGTTACTTAAGCTTCTTGCGGCCAAACACCGAAACCTGACGGTAGTCGGGGATGATGACCAAAGCATATTTCGGTTTAGGGGAGCTTCATTAGCCAATATTCATAACTTCCGCAAGATATACACCGACTACAAAAAGGTCGTGTTGAACAATAACTACCGGTCCACTCAACCCATCCTGGACTCGGCTTATAAGCTCATACAGCAAAACAATCCCTACCGGTTGGAAGTGCAAGAGGAGATCGATAAAACGTTGAAATCCTCTTTCAAGGAAACGGGCAAAAGTATGCACATGCTGACGTTTGACACCCTTTCTCATGAGGCAGACAGGGTGGCTGAATTGATAGATGAAAAAGTAAAGGAGGGTTTCAGGTACAGTGATATGGCGATCCTTGTAAGACGGAACGCTGATGCTGACCCCTTTCTCCGTGCTCTGAACATCAGAGGGATTCCCTTCCGATTTTCGGGCAGTCGTGGTTTATACACCCAAGATGAAGTGAAAATTCTGGTAGCTTTCATAAAAGCATTAACAGATTTTGAAGACAGTAAGAGCCTGTTTTTTCTGGCCCTTTCTGATGTATATAAAATGGATCCGTACGATTTAACCCCGTTGACCAACTATGCCGATAAGAGAAATTTCTCGCTTCATCATGTTTTCAAAATGGGCTACGAAGGAAAGGATCCTGTTGTTATCACTGCTTCAGCGGAGAAAACAGTCAAGCGGATAGTCGAGGATATGCTGCATTTTATAAGTTATGCCAGGTCCCAAAATGCCGGTCATGTGGTGTATGCCTTCCTTGAAAAGTCAAATTACCTCAAATCTCTTGTGGAAAAAGGAGACCTCTCATCCGAGCTGAAGATTAAAAACATCCGTATCTTCTTCGATAAGATAAGAAAATTTTCTGAACTGGTCGAAGATGATTCCATCTATTCCTTTGCCCGGCATCTGGATCTTCTCCAACAGGTTGGAGACAATCCGGCAACGGCAGAAGCGGAGCTGGAGGAGGATGCGGTGA
>Ga0114922_10004036_pt1 | contig 13655 bp, 9 predicted proteins | sample AartaG_FD_100975 | JGI IMG/M metagenome (GOLD analysis project Ga0114922, IMG submission 100975) | Deep subsurface microbial communities from Aarhus Bay to uncover new lineages of life (NeLLi) - Aarhus_00045 metaG | ecosystem: Environmental > Aquatic > Marine > Oceanic > Sediment | place: Aarhus...
GAAGGTGTTCCTGGAGCTGACGGCAGTAGGAGCTGAAGAGGGCTTTGTAGTGGGGGGTGTCCTCGGTGAAGCCGAGCAGCTCCGGCTTGTATCGCGCATGGAAGGATCCGCCGCCGAGGCCCGGGATGCTCAGGCGAAAGGAGTTAAACCGGTAGTGGTCGATTCCGCGGGCCATTGCTTTGTCCCAGGCGGTAAAATCGAACTCGACCTTTAGTTTTTCGCGGTCAACCGCCGGTAGGGTCGGAGGCTCGAAGTCGCCGCCTTCGATTAGCTCGAGTCCGGTCGCTGCCTGCGTCAATGAAACATCATCGAACCAGACCAGGCCGGTGTGCTCGCCGGTTTCGGTCCACGGTGCGGCCCGGAGATAGAGACGAACAGACCCGGCGGATTTAGGGAAGGTCGTTATTACACGGTCGAACTGCTGCCAGAGGCCGGTGCCCTCGATGGCGATATTGTTGTTGCCGCCCCAGATCCACTTCTCGGAGGCGTCATAGTGATTTAGTGTTGCTAAGAACGAGTGCTCCGGCAGGGCGGTGCGGTACGAGAACTTCAGGCGCAGGCCGCCTTTGGGAATAGGTACGAGAGGGCTATATTCGGCCTTGACGTCCATATCGGTGCGGTCGTCAAAGACAAGCAGGGATTGTTCGCCGTTGCGTTTTTCGTTGGTGACGACGAGGCCGCCCTGCCATTTTCGCGGCGGGGGCTTGACGTCGGGCCAGTTGACTTTGATTCGGTCCAGCGGCGCAGGCTCGTAGGGCGATATATGATGGGCGCTGAAGCCGGCCCAGTATTTATCGAGGACCTGCCGTTTGTGCTGCGGGTCGGAGAGCTTTTGATAGCGAAATACATTATTCGGAGAAAAGCCGAAGGCCGTTGTGCAACTCATTCGGTCGGGCAGGGTGAAATCGTACACTTTGACGCGAAGCGTGATGTCGGTACTATAATTTTGTGCTGCAAGGTTTATTTTGCCTGTATAGATTCCCGCCGGGGCCCGGCGAGGGATTTTGACGCGCACCCAGAAAGGCTGATTTTTGTTCGGCTCCAGATTGATAGGGCCTTTTAACGGCGGCAGTGGGTCCGGCCAAAGGCCCGGCACGGAACTTTTGTCGGTCGGATGCACAACGTTAACATATCGCACCTCGAGGACTTCGACGTTTTGTGCAGGGATAAGCGCCCCATCTGGTCCGGTCAATGCTCCGGGGCGGATGGTGAAGCGGCTTAAGGGGATTGTCGGGCGAACTACCAATTGCGCCGCCTCGACTTCGTTGCGTGCGGCAGATGTCGTAAAGGCCGGTACTTTTTGCTCAGACAGGGTTTTTCCCCGGCTTATCTTCCAGCCGGACGATGCCCACCATACGCCAACCCGCTCGGCTGAACTGGTAAGAAGTCGGCCTTGAGCCAGGCTGAAATAATCACTGCTTTGGGCCGAGACGCTCTGGCCGGCAAGCCCCGTTAGAAATCCCCCCGGTTTCAGTGTGTTCGTCCTTTCGAGAATTTCTAACGGGGCGAGCAGCAGCGATATGCAAAGGATTTTTTTCAACATCGCACATTTCCTTTCAAGCGGAGTTGTGACTTTAGTTTCACCGACAGACGTTACCGTTTATGTGGAAATTGTCCGCTACAAACTGCAATTCGTCAAGGGCCTCTTTGATTTGTGAAATGGGATGTCCAGGGAACATCGTATCTCCTAAGGGAGCTAAGCGAAGAGCAGCGATTCTTTAGCTGGTTTTGCAATTACGAGACGGTGTATGATGGTTTATCAATATTCGGTTTCGAGCGAGTGGGGGAGCTTTTCGATTGGGCAGAGCGTGCATTTTGCTTTTGGCCTGCAGAATTCTTTGCCGAGCCTTACGAGCAATGCGTGATACTCATTGAAAAGCGGTGTATCCTGCGGCAGATTCGACTGGAACAATTCCTGTAACTGCTCATAATCGGCGTCCGGCTCTATAAGCCCGTGACGGACGGCAATTCGAGCGGTGTAGGCGTCAACTACGAAAACGGGCCTGTCGAAGGCATAAAGCAGGATTGAGTCTGCGGTTTCGGGGCCGATGCCTTTTACGCCTAAAAGCCCGGCCCGTAATTGCTCGGTATTGACGCCTTCGAGGCCGGCTAATTGGCCCTGGTAGTTGTCGAAGAGCCAGTCCATAAAGCTCTTAAGCCGTTTTGCCTTGATATTGTAATAGCCGGCAGGGCGGATAAGCTCGGCGAGCTGCGAGAGGTCTAAATCGTGGAGTTTTTCGGGGGCCAGGCATTCGGCGGACTTGATGTTTGCTATTGCTTTTTCGACATTGCCCCAGCTTGTATTCTGGGTCAGTATTGCGCCTGTGATTATCTCGAATTGAGTTTCGCCGGGCCACCAGTGCTGGGGACCAAAGGCATCGAAAAGCAGTTGATAAACCTCGGTTAGCTGTTTACTTATCATTGTGCCGTCACCGTTTAGAAAGTAAGTTAATTCTTAACTATTGTAATTTAGGCTTACTTGAAGTAAACTCTGCGAAATTTAAGCAATATAGTCAACGATTTTTTGGGCGTCTAATGACAAAGGGACGAAAAAGTTTCAGGACAAAAGAAAACGGCCCGGCAAAGGGCATATACAATACGAGTCAATTGCTTAATTTTGCACAAGACTCGTATCTTGATAGGACGAGCCGGCCGATTTACGCCATAGTTTTCCTGCTGCCGTTTATTGTTTTCTACGAGCTGTGCGTGTTCTTTATCAGGACCGACGTGTTGAACCAATCTCCGATTCTGGTGGATACGTTTGTGTGGCTTCAAAAGTTTCTGGGGTCTCTGGGATTCGGCGGCAGGCCGGCGTGGGTGGCGCCGCCTTTGGTGGTCGTGGTGATTTTGACGGCACTTCAAATAACGTCCGGCAAACGATGGCGTTTCTGGCTTGGCGATGTTTGGCGGATGGCTGTTGAATGTGTTTTGCTTGCGGTGCCGCTGGTTGTCCTGGTTTTGTTCATCAATAGTCTGGGCCAGACCCAGTGCGAAACCGCCTGGTTTGGCGGCGCTTCAACAGCGGCGCAGAACACGGCCGTTACGAGTTGTTCTGCGGTTACAGCGAACAGTTTGCCGGCGGATTCGGCCGAGCCGGGCGGCGAGATAAACTGGAAATACTGGATGGCCAACATTGCCTCCGGCATAGGTGCGGGGATTTATGAGGAGCTTATCTTTCGGTTGATTTTGATATGCGTTTTGATGATGCTGTTTCAGGATATTCTGGGCTTAAGCCATAAGAACTCAATCGTCTTATCAGTTCTCATTTCAGCGGCGTTATTTAGTGTACATCATCATATAGACTTTCTCAGTGGTCAGCCGAATCAGAGAGACCTTTTCAACTGGATGAGGTTCAGTTTCAGGACGATAGCCGGCGTATATTTTGCGGTTCTTTTTGCGATTCGCGGCTTCGGCATAACAGCCGGGACTCACGCTTTTTATAATATTATCGCGGTCTCTATCAACGCACGCTTTTTTCAGTAGTAAAAATCGAGAAATTGCTTGGTTTTGGGGGAGTTTTTTTCAAAAAAACTTCGTTGTCGTTACTCTTTTAGAGGGCGGAGCTTGTGGAATATTCGTCCTATAAGCGCGAGTATCGGCCTTATCAGTACTGATATTATCCTTGATTAATAGCGCTGATTTTAGTATAATAACAATGAACTTGATAGTTTGATTCTTAAGAGTTGGGATTGTTTGTATGGAATCACCGCAAATCAACGTAGCTGTTGAAGAATTGACATTCAGCCTTTTTCAAAGACCTTTGCATCCGGAGCTTTTCCAGATTTATGCAAACCGGCAGTTGAGGACTGAGAAATACGAGGCTATTATCTGGGTTACAGGCTGCACTCATGTTGTCAGTGTTTTTGCCGGTGACGTTTGTCTCAGTGAGGTTGTGAGCACTCCCGGGCAGATGCTTCCTTCGCGAGGTTTGATTGAGCGTTTTCAATTCCACGGCCCGCGGACTCACAAGTGTACTTTGAGCCGAGGCGTAAGTTATATGACCGATTTTCAGGTTGAGAAGATGAGCCCCAATTTGTACAGGCAAAGCCATACCGACCTCGAACGCTTTGCACGAAATCGGGGCGTGTTTGTGAAATTTCCGGACTTGGAAATCGGCAGGCTTCAGCCGTTCTGCTATGTTGACTTCGAGGCCAGACGGACTGAGCTGCACATCCACACGTTCGCTGCTTACCCGGACCAGGTAACGATGATTAAGACCCAGTCATTGTTCGACTTCCAATAGGATAAGGGCGGCGCCACTATAATTTGATATCATCGAGACCTGCCGGGCGGCTTTGATGTCTCATTTTATCATATCCATACGGGGATTCTTTTTCAAAAGCTCCTGTATCGGCTCAAAGGTCTTTAAGATAGCCCTGTAGTCCGGGTCGTCTCTTGATGTGAAGACGGCTTTTCCACAGACCTCTGTTCCCCCGGCGGACTTGGCCAGAGGGGGCAGCAGGAAGTTGTTGCTCTCTATGCCGGTTATGCGAGTGTATATCTTACGGGGGATTTTCCCGTCCTTATGACATGATGCGCAGCGCCGCGCAGCCACTTCTTTTAGTACCGGCTCAAGGTCTTTCGGCAGAATTTGTCTGCAGCCCCGCAGGCTGTAATGGTTGGACGAGGAAGTTCCATAATACGGTACATCGAGGTCTATCCAGGCGAAGACTCTTCGTTGACCGGCCCGGTCAACTTTCACGTGAGGTTTACCATTTTTATCGGGGTGCCCTTTCAGGACGATGTCGGCCAGCTTGCTTGCCGGCGACCCCCAATGTCGCGGGGTGATTTGGAGAATGTTAGCTTCCATACCATTAAATGTCGGAATCCATTTCGTGTAGGGATTTTGGCCCGGTTTGCCCTGGCGCGCCAGAACTTCATAAGAGACGTTGAAAAAATCCGTCCTGTCCGGGCTCAGGTCAACACCGCCTGCTGCTTTGGTTGCGTTATGACATTCCACACAGTGCTTATCCAGGACAGGCTGAACGATGTGCGCGTAACTAAATCCCCTCACGCCCCATTCCGGCTTTTCGAGTTCCTGCGCCGGGCGCATGGCTGCTATCGGACGTGCGGTATTGCGGGGAACCACAGAGTTTCTATCGGCGTGGCACCCCACACAGCTATGCTGCTCACCGGGCATCAGGTGTGTAAACGACCGCATCCTCTGCAGCGCTCGACCATGGCGGTCAATGGCCATGAAATAGATGGGGACGCCCGTCGGGACCTTGAAGAAGGCCGAGCCGTCTTCTTCGACCTTCGCATATCCCCATACCTTTTTGGGCGCATAGGTGGCGCCGCAGGAGACGACGGGAAACTGGAACCCGAACGCCCTTAGCTCTTTCGATGCAAACCGGCTCTTTTCCACTTCCTGTACAACGGCGATTTCCTTGATGTCGCCTCGTTTGACGTGCGGCTCAAGCCCTTTATAGACATCATGTAACATCAGCGTCGCCCATTTGCCTGCCTGTTTGATAAGGTTCGACGGCCTGACCGGAGGGCGTCTTCTGGACTTGACCGGCCTGGCGGTGTAGAAACCCAGGGCCTCTTCTTTCTCCAGCAGCGTTACTTCCTCTGTGCCTTTATAGTCCCGAAGTAAAACCGTCCCATTGCGAGTGACCAGGTAATATTGGTCATCAATCGGAAAAGGACTTTCGTACGGTCCCCTGACGTGGTTTCCGGCGCCTTTGTTTACCAGGCCAATGTCGATTTCCGGAGTGAGGTTTTTGATTGCATCCTGAGCGTTGGCGCCTCTGGATGGGTCAACTATTCCGATTGCGCCGCGGCATGGCCCGTTATGCGCCGTCAGTACACAGAGTACTTTGCTCGTGCCCGGGATTTCCCTGGCCTCCATGAAAGTGGCCGGACTGAGCACGCGGTTGCCAAAGAATCCGGCTAAGCACGTTCCATCCTGGTTTATAGTCCACAGTGACTGGATGGGGATAGCCGGCTTATCCACGTATTCCCACCGGCTGTAGATAATTCGCCCGTCCTCCATAACCGACGGCGAAAAATCGTTGAGATAGTTTGCCGAAAGCCGCACGACATTACCGCCGTCGCGAGCACAACGGTAAAGAATGGGCGAAGTTGTTACCCAGCAATAGGCGAATGCGGGCTTTCGGTCGGACAAGAAGCCGATACCTCCGTCCGGCAGCCAGCATGCGTTCATGTTGTTTGATTCGTGGTTCGTGATTTGCTTCAGGCCTGAGCCGTCAAGATTGATTGTGTAAATCTGGAACTTGTCCAGCATGGTTTTTTTCCAACTGAACAGCACGACTTTGCCGTCAAAAGAGAGGTTGCAGTCGAGTACAATCCCCTTCGGTGAATCGACAAGCAGTTTCAGCCCGCCGGAGCCTTTGTTCGGCGTGAACAGGTACAATCCACCGCCCGGCTGGAGCCCTTCGGCATGATAGGTATAGACATGCGTCGGATTTATCTGGTGGCGTTTTATCACCACAATCTGCTTAAAGCGGAATCCGAGTTCTCCGGAATTAAAGTATTCTCTGAGTTTGCGGGATTTGGGGAACTGCTGCGTTTCGATGTCCTTCTTGTAGTATGGATTGCTCTGCAGCAGCGTGATTTCATTTATCTTTTTGATTTGTTGGGTGTCGAGCTTAGTGGGGAAAATCTGGATTTCCGATGCCCCGGGATTGAATCCGCCGTAGGAACTGGTGAATTTGAGCTTCAGCGTGCGAAGCGTTTTAGTCTGCGGGAGGGCGATTTGTTGCGGGCCGTGCTTCATTTCGAGACGGCCTTTGGCGAGTGGTTGGGCCCGGCCATCGGCGTAGATTTCGTAGCCTTTCCAGCCTTCGTTGAGGAACCATGCGGTTCGTGCGTAGTAGACTATTTCGGCGACGGGAACAGGATTGTCCCATTGGAATATCAACTCTGCTCCGTTTCTGTGGGTGTCGCCCTGGACACACCATGCTTTGCGGGGGTCGTTCTTTGCGTTAGCGATCGGGATGTGGCTGTCTGCTACGAACTTTGGCAAGTAGTCATTGCTGTATTGCGAGTCGGCTGAGATACTTGCTTTGGGCGCGAGGTTTTCGGGGAGGTCGGCTGCTTTAGAGATGCTGCAAACGAGCAGTGTCACAATGCAGAGAATTGCTTCGATGTGCTTACACATGATTCTTATCAGTGTCATATCCATAATTTCCTTTATGAATATTGCAAATATAACGGCGGGAATAAAGCCGGCGGCTTCGATTTAGCTGCCTTGCATTTGAACGTTCTGTTTGAGAACATCCATTTTCTCGTGGATTTCCTCGGACATCTTGCTGTTCGGAAAATCGTTGATAATCCGCTGGCCGATCTGCAGGGCTTCTTCCCATTGCTTTTCGTTCACGGCCAGAGAAAATTGCACACCGAGGTTGTGCAGCTTCGTTTTGAAGACATCCTTTGCTGCTTCCTGCAGGGCCAATCCTTCATTGGGCGTAAGGTATAAGTCGAGTTCTTTGAGTATCTCCAGGCTGCGGTCTGTTTCCTGACGCTTCACGGCATTATCCCAGGCGGCCAGCAGCGCTTTCTTGCGTTCTTTTTTCTTATCGAGCAGCTTTTGTCGCATTGCCTTTGCTTCTTCGCTTTCCGGATAAGCTCTGATTAGTCCTTCAATCTGCGTACTGGCTTTGGTCCACTGGGCGTTTTCCAGCAGCATTTCGATGTGCGTTATGAGTTCTCCTATCCTTTCTTTATCGGTTGCGTCGTGGTAGCGTTCGACCAGATTTCGCAGTTCCTCGGCCAGCTCCTCATATTCTTTGCGCTTTGCAATTTCATCAACTAATTTCTGGGCGGCATCGAAATCCTTCATTTGGAGCTTCTCAAAAACGACTTCCCGCAGAGATTGTCTGTCTGCGTCGCGAAATGCGATTGCCTTCGCAGCTTCGCTGACTCGTGTGCTGTGATTGATTTGGGCAAGCCCGGTGCTGATTTTCCCCAGCGCACCGGTGACTTCTTCGAGTTTTATACTGTTTTCCCGAAGGGCGTCAAGTATCTTAAATACCCTTGTGAGCATCGCCAGCAGCGCGCTTAAAAACATCAAACCACCGAGCATTAGTACCATCTGACGCAGCAGGTTGGTTTCGGCTCCCTGGAAGATGTTGGTAAAAATCGTGAGCATGATTACGATTACTAATGCGGCGCCAATAATGGCAATGTGCCATTTGAAACGCCAGATGAAGCTGTCTTTTTCAACGTTCATAACCATCCCTCGTCAAAAAAGTTTATCTTTCATAGTATTGTTCTTTCTATTATACTATATTTTGAAAGTGATATTGTCAAGAGGCAAAGAACGCTTGAAAAATATGATTCGGCCCAAAGTGGGCCGGAAAGCCGTTTTGGGCCGATATTTTTCGGTTTTTTTCCGGCTGATTTTGCTGACCTGGCGGCAACCAATCGGCTATAATGAGCATAAAGGCCTGGAGGTGTAAAAAAAAGAGTAAAGTGATATTGACAGAGATAACGGGGCAGTAGTTATGAAAGCGGTAAAATTTATATTTATCCTGGTTGTTCTGATTGCAATTGCGCGGTTCTGCCGGGCGGTTGACAAACCGGATGTGAGGATGAAAACAGTCGAGAAATCCGTTGTTGAAGGAAACAACAAATTTGCCCTTGAGCTATATGCGAAGCTGAGCGGCAAAGAAGGCAATCTGTTTTTCTCGCCTTACAGCATCTCGACGGCCCTGGCTATGGCTTGTGCCGGCGCTCGAGGCTCTACGGAGATGCAGATGGCACGGGTAATGCACTATCCTGTTATCTTAAGCCCGGGTGACGAATCTAGTTCCACGATTATACCGGACCGGGAGAAATTTGCCGGGGCCTTTGGGAAAATCATAAAAGACCTCAACTCCAGGGGCGAGAAAGGCGCATACGAACTTCGTGTTGCCAACGCATTGTGGGGCCAGGAGGGTTACGAAATTGTTTCAGATTTTATACGCGTTGTCTCGGCCCAATATGGCGGCGAATGCAAACAAGTTGATTTTGTAAGAGCGACTGAAGCGGCCCGCAAGACCATCAACACGTGGGTGGAGAAAAAGACCGAAAACAAGATAAAGGACCTTATTAAGCCGGGCGTGCTCAACAGAATGACCAGGCTGGTTCTGACAAACGCAATTTACTTCAAGGGCAACTGGGCCAGGCAGTTCAAAAAGGCCGGAACACGTCCGGGGCCGTTTACTCTGGCGGACGGCAAAAAGATAGATGTCCCGATGATGAATCAGACCGAGCATTTCAAGTATATGGAAACCGAGAGCTTTCAGGCCCTTGAGCTGCCATACGTGGATAACGAGCTGTCGATGATTATTCTGCTTCCGAAACGTACCGACGGATTGGGTGATATTGAGAAGACGCTTACCGCTGAAAATTTTCCGAAGTGGCTGAAAAAATTGCACAAACGCAAAGTGATTGTTTCAGTTCCGAAGTTCAAGATGACAAGTCAATTTTCTCTGGCTTCTGTGCTCAAGTCGATGGGCTTGACCGATGCTTTCGTGCCGGACGTGGCTGATTTTTCGGGGATGAACGGCAAGAGGGACCTTTTCATTTCAGCGGTAATTCACAAGGCATACGTTGACGTAAACGAAGAAGGTACAGAGGCGGCAGCGGCAACCGGAGTGGTAATTGGTGTTACGTCGGTCATGCCGGACCGACCAGCCGTTTTTCGGGCGGACCATCCGTTTTTGTTTCTAATCCGTGACAACATCTCCGGCGGTATTTTATTTATCGGCCGGATGATGGAGCCAAAAGCATGAGCGGTATATTACAACTCTTTTTGCAAAACGTAACACTTCGGACTCCGTACCTTAAATTGTACGATGACGTTTTTTCCCAATCCGAGGAAAATTGACGGTTCTTCCACGCCACAAATAACCGGCGTTTTTGCAATTTCCTGATAATTTCCGTGATTTTTTGCTAAAAATTACAAATTTCCAAGCCATGTCTACTCAGCTATAATTTGCGCTGTAAATCAACGCCGGTGTTTACAATAATCAACATTGGCCGTAACTGTTTTTCAACAAAATCGTTACATACGGCAAGAAATCGCAAGCAAATACAGAATGTTGATTTCCTGCAACACGGGGTTCTAACCCGTACAGGGGTAATCTTTCGGAAAGCAGAAACAAAGCTTAAGGGTATCACGCAGGCCTTGTCTGATGGGCTTTTTTTGAAGGTAGCGGTGAAATATGGTAAAATCCTCTTTTTTCCGCGTTTGGGTATGACTTTTGCTATATATCCTATATCCATAGAAAGAGGCTTCGGGGGTCTCTATACAGGGTGATTGAGAGGCGTGGGGGATTATATAGGAGTACAAGGTTAATGGACGAAACAAACCTGGAGGACAAACTTAACGAGCTGGTCAAAGAATTCGGAGAAGCGGCCGACCCACAACACATAAAACTGGCCAAGCTCGCTAAGCAAGCGCAGGCAAACCATAAGAAGCTTGAAAAAAGTATACATAGTTTGCAGGAATCGCTTGATTACCTGCGGGTATGCATAAAATATCAAGTTTTTGACCTTGAAGCGACACGCCGGGAAAACGAGTACCTCAGAAAGTTGCTCGAGGAAAACGACGGCTAATACCAAGGGCTGAAAGCACAACCGTAATTATAAGCACACCCCAAAGTCGAATAATCCGGGGAAACTCCGCATAAAACGCGCGGAGGCGAATATTAAATCTTGAATAACCGTTCGATTCCATTTCGCTTATCCACAAAAGCTGTGTGTGTTCTTTTCTATAAGCAAGTCCGCTTCCGGAGCAAAATGAATTCCCATTTTCTTTGCTGATGGGCTGTTTTACGAATTGGACCGAACGCCAATACTCCCGGCTGAACCTTTTTTGGTGGCCCCAAGGCATACTTTTATGTACGCTATCGGAAAGTTTATAGCGTTTTTTGTCGATAGAAATTAGATAGCAGAAGAACTTAGTCCGAGAAATGAATGTTGGCCCAAGTTGAGGTATATAAAAAAAAGACCGTTGAAGCCCTGAAAAGCAGGTTTTAGCACGCATGTAATGCTTGACAAATGGGCTGAATATGGTATAATATAGTCAAGCTGACAGATAAGAATTTGCAGTCGGGAGCAGTTTAAATCCGGCTTTTTTGTTTTTTTGAAGTGAATCTCGTTTTGAATTCTTTCGAAACGGGCCGGTAATATAACATAAGATATATGAAACTTGCCTATTGTGGAAGTTTCTCGTGGGGTAAGATATGTTTGAGCGTTTTACAGACCGTGCACGTAAGGTCATGGCGCTGGCCAATCAGGAAGCCCAGCGATTCAACCATGAATACATAGGAACCGAACATATTCTTCTCGGGCTGGTTAAAGAAGGCAGCGGAGTGGGCGCTACAGTCCTGAAGAACCTTGACGTTGATATAAAGAAACTTCGTCTCGAGGTGGAAAAGCTGGTTAAGAGCGGGCCCGATATGGTAACGATGGGCAAGCTGCCTCAGACCCCACGAGCAAAAAAGGTCATTGAGTATGCGATAGAAGAAGCCCGGTCGCTGAACCATAATTATGTCGGGACCGAACATATCCTGCTTGGTCTGCTGCGAGAGAGCGAGGGAATAGCTGCTCAGGTCCTTATGAATCTTGGCCTGAAGCTTGAGGATGTTCGTCAGGAGGTGTTGAATCTGCTCGGCGCGGGAGTGGACGACGGACCGGCCGCCCTCGGAATGAAGATGAGCCCGACGATGGGCCGCAAGCCAAAGAGCAAAACTCCTGCACTGGACAGCTTCGGCAGAGACCTGACCGAGTTAGCGAGCGATGATGAACTTGACCCTGTAATCGGCAGAAAAAATGAAATTGAGCGATTGGTACAGATACTCTGCAGGCGCACGAAGAACAATCCCGTATTGTTGGGCGACGGGAGTCGGCAAGACTGCTATTGTAGAGGGTCTGAGCCAGCAGATAATCCACAAGCAAGTGCCCGAAATCCTCAGGGGAAAGCGAATTGTGGTGCTTGACCTGGCGATGATGGTGGCCGGCACAAAATACCGCGGACAGTTTGAAGAGCGAATAAAGGCGGTAATCAACGAGGTCAGGAGGGCAAAGAACGTTATATTGTTCATTGATGAGCTTCATACGCTGGTGGGAGCCGGCGGGGCCGAAGGTGCTATCGACGCGTCGAATGTTCTAAAGCCGGCCCTTGCCAGAGGAGAAGTGCAGTGTATCGGCGCTACTACGCTGGACGAGTATAGAAAGCATATTGAGAAAGACGGCGCCCTTGAGAGGCGATTCCAGACGATAATTGTTGAGCCGCCTTCGAAGGAGGAGACCCTGGATATACTCAGGGGACTTCAGGACCGCTATGAGGCGCATCACAGGGTTCGGTTCAGCGACGAGGCGCTTTTTCAGGCGGTCGAACTTTCCACCAGATACATCACCGGAAGGTGTCTGCCGGACAAGGCGATAGATGTGGTCGATGAATCTGGGGCTCGAGTGAGACTTAAGAATATGACTCCTCCGCCGAATTTGACGGAGATGGAAGAAAATATTGAAAAACTACAAAGGGAAAAAGACGAGGCCGTTAAAAACGCCGACTATGAACGTGCAGCGGCGTTGAGGGACGAGGCCCAGCAGCTTCTGGATGAGAAGACACTGCTCCACAAAAAATGGTACGATGAGAATAAAGAATCAACCGGCACAGTGGATACTGAGATTATTGCAGAGGTCGTAAGCAACATGACGGGCGTTCCGTTGACGAGACTGGAGAAGAAAGAGACCCAGAGACTTCTGGAACTTGAAACCGAGCTGCATAAGACGGTTGTTTCACAGGATGAAGCACTCGTTGCGGTTGCCAAGGCGGTAAGACGAAGCAGAAGCGGCATGAAGGACCCGAATCGTCCGATGGGCTGCTTTATATTCCTGGGGCCGAGCGGCGTGGGAAAGACACTGCTGGCACAGGCCCTGGCGGAGTTTATGTTTAGCGACAGGAATTCTCTTATCCGGTTGGATATGAGCGAATTTATGGAGAAACACAATGTGAGCCGATTGGTCGGCGCTCCTCCGGGGTACGTGGGCTATGAAGAAGGGGGACAATTAACCGAAAGAATTAGACGGCGACCCTATGCTGTTCTGCTTTTGGATGAAATTGAAAAAGCTCATCCGGACGTTTACAATATACTTCTGCAGATTATGGATGAGGGCAGGCTCACGGACAGCTTCGGGCGGCGCGTTGATTTCAAGAACGTGGTTCTTATTATGACCAGCAACATCGGGGCCGATTTGATTAAGAACCAGTCCGGCTTTGGTTTCGGTAAGAAAGAACCTGAAGCGAACTATGAAAGAATGAAAGAGACTCTTCAGAAAGAGGTCGAGCGCCATTTCAGGCCTGAATTTTTGAATCGAGTTGATAACACGATAGTTTTTAAGGCCTTAACGAGGGAAGATTTGCAGACTATCGTTGGCTACGAGCTGGCGAAGGTGTTCAAGCGGCTGACCGAGCACGGCTTTAGACTCGAGCTGACCGACCAGGCCAAGGAGTTTCTTATCGACAAGGGGTACAATCCTGAGTTCGGAGCCAGGCCCTTGCGAAGAGCCATTGAGCATTATATAGAAGACCCACTTTCCGAGGCTGTGCTGGCAGGTAAATTCAAAGATAAAAACCTTATCAAGATTGACGTCCAGGACGAAGAGCACTTAAAACTTGAGGGCTTTGAGATTGCCGA
>Ga0114922_10004037_pt1 | contig 13655 bp, 11 predicted proteins | sample AartaG_FD_100975 | JGI IMG/M metagenome (GOLD analysis project Ga0114922, IMG submission 100975) | Deep subsurface microbial communities from Aarhus Bay to uncover new lineages of life (NeLLi) - Aarhus_00045 metaG | ecosystem: Environmental > Aquatic > Marine > Oceanic > Sediment | place...
ATCAGCTCTCGATCCGGTGTGATCGATGCGCTCTGGAACAGTTCGGCCAGATGCCGTGGATCGAGCAAGCGGAGAGAGCTTCTGTACCGGTAGGTTTCGGTGTAGGGGATGTTTAGGCTTCCGGGGATTGCCTCCCTGCGGAAAGATTTCAGAGGCAGGGTGTTGACCAAGATCGTGCCGTCCCGCCCGGGGGCGGAGCGCACCGTGTGGATATCCGCGATTTTCTTCGGATCCGGATCCGGCGTGAAATCACCCTGCATAGATTTTGGGTCATCCCCGGCGAGCTCACCCCCAGTCGCTTTCCAGGCTCCTAGGCCGCCGTTCAGGATCGCCGGATGAGGATGGCCGAAGTAGTCGAGGATCCAATAGATCCGGGTTGCGGTGTAACCGGCACCATCGTCGTATATCACGATCCGGCTTTCCCGGTTGATTCCCAAAAACGATAGAAGCGGAGCGATCCGTTCGACGGGGACGAGGAGGTGGTGGACCTCGGCACCATCGGGCAGCTGCACCGACCATTCCACACTGGAGGGGGGCAGATTCACCGCTGCACGCAGGTGTCCCCGTTTATAGTCCTCCGGTTCCCGGGCGTCTACCAGCAGCAGTCGTGGATCGTTCAATCGATCGCGCAACCGATCCGCGTCGACAAGAATCGCCGTGCAAGCGGTGCTGAACACGTTTGCCGGACCGGAACGGCTCAGCGCAGGCTGCATTTAGGACAGTTGTGCTCCGGGACGATATGCAGGCGCATCAGCAAGCCGTAGATCTTGCACCCGGCACAGAAGCCGAGAAAGGACTCCAGGGCGGAGAACAGGCAGAGAACCGCCAGGGGCAGGAGCCAGGCCCAGGTCCCGGTAAATACGGCCAGGGCAAACGCCAGGGCGGATAGAGAGAAGCCGATGGATGCGGCGAATCGTTTGGGAGGGTAGGGGGTCTGATCTCCCCGGATTCCAAACAGCGGAACCAGGAGCTTCCCGGCAGTGAAGGACAGATAACTCCAGCGGGGAGTGACAAACACCCGCAGCCCGAAGTCAACGGCCAAAACCAGTGCCAACCAGGGCAGTCGCAGCGTAACGGCCAGAAGGGACAGAACGAACACCTGACCCGCCGCCGCCCGTACCGTAGCCTCTGAAACATGCTCGGGAAATCTTTGCATCTTCATAACTAAATATTACTATTTAAGTAATATAAAAGCAATGCACTGGAGGTCCCTAGGCTAAGCTCGTGAAGCTCGCGAAGCGAGTCTTCCTTAACTCAAGCTTATGTGTTACTAATGACAGAGATTTACGCCACAGAGTTTTACGCCTATGAATATGGAACTGTTCGTACTGGGAACCGGCGGCATGATGCCCCTGCCCTCCCGAGGTCTCACCTCCGTGCTGCTGCGCCGGGAGGGAGAGCTTTTTCTCTTCGACTGCGGGGAGGGTACCCAGGTGTCCCTGCGACGCCTGGCCCTGCGCTGGAAGAAGATCTCGGTCATTCTCGTGTCCCACACCCATGCCGACCACGTAACCGGCATCCCCGGGATCCTGATGCTTTCCTCCCAGGTGGAGCGAAACGAACCGCTGTACATCATCGGCCCGCCCCGGATCCGGGAATACGTGGAGGCCAGCCGGAGAATCCTCGACATGTACATCAACTACGAGATTGTAGTGAAGGAGGTTTCCGGACAGGAAACAGTATTTGAGGGGGAGGGTTATCGGATTCGCTCCCGACCGGTGCACCACACCAAACCCTGCCTGGCCTACTGTCTGGAGGAGGAACAGCGTCCCGGCGTGTTTGATCCGCAAGCCGCCCAGACTTTGGGTGTTCCCCGGGGTCCCATGTGGTCGACTCTCCAATCCGGAACCCCGGTCCGGTTGGATTCTGGTGCCCAGGTTCAACCCGAACAGGTAATGGGACCACAGCGAAAGGGGCGGAAGTTCAGTTTCGTTACGGATACGACCTGGGTGCCCGGTTTGCCGGACTTTGTAACGGATTCGGATCTTTTGATCTGCGAGGGGATGTTCGCCGAAGATCTGGCCGAAGACGCGATGGACAAGAAGCATTTGACAGCCACCCAGGCCGCCCAAATCGCCAAGAAGGCGGGAGTCGACCGGCTGGGGCTCATCCACTACAGTCCCCGCTACACCGAGAGAGAGCTGAAACACCTTCTTCATCAGGCCAGGAAAATCTTCCCCGCAACCTTTCTTACCCGGGATCTTCAGGCCATCGATCTTCCCTTCAAAGAGTGACATTCAATTGGCAAAAACCTTGACGATTCCGAGAGTTGCAGTTATTTTAGGCACAAATCTCCAAGTAGAGGTGAGTTCATGATTGAGGTGAGTAACCTCGGCAAGCGCTATGGATCTCTGGAAGCTGTGCAGGGAGTGAACTTCTCGATCAACCCGGGAGAGGTCGTGGGGCTGCTCGGTCCAAACGGCGCCGGGAAGACCACGATCATGAAGATCCTTACCTGCTATATGTTTCCAAGTTTCGGAACAGCCAGAATCAATGAATGGGATATCTTCGAAAGACCCCTGGAGATAAAGAAGCTGGTCGGGTATCTTCCGGAGAATGCACCGCTTTACACGGACCTGAATGTCCTGGAGTACCTCAGCTTCATGGCCGAGTCTCGTTCCCTGAAGGGAAAGCAGAAGAACGAGCGCATCGAATGGGCCATCGAAGAGTGCGGGCTGAAGAGTGTCGTGTACCGGGGCATCGATACGATATCGAAGGGCTTTCGGCAACGAACCGGTTTGGCTCAGGCGATTCTCCATAATCCCGAGATTCTCATCTTCGATGAACCGACCACGGGCTTGGATCCCAACCAGATCATCGAGATCCGGGAGCTGATCATACGCCTGGGCAAGGAAAAAACGGTAATCCTTTCGACGCACATACTCCAGGAGGTGGAGGCCACCTGCGGCCGGGTACTGATCCTCAATGAGGGGCAGATCGTAGCCAAGGGCACTCCGGAGGAGATCAACCGGGAGATGAAGGGGGAAGTGCTGCTGGAGGTGCTGCTCAAGGGCGGAGCCAGACCGGATGGATTGAAGGCGGTGGCGGGAGTGCGGGAGCTTCTTCAGATTTCCAGCCCCGGTGAGGACCTTCACAAGGTTCAGGTGGCGTTGCTACCCGATTCGGGAGCCGAGGAAGCGGTGTTCGATTGGGCCGTAGACCGGGGGTACAAGATCCTGGCAATGGTGCCCAAGCGACTCAGTCTGGAAGAGTTGTTTATCAAGTTGACCCGGGAGGGAGGGGAAAAATGATGAAGAACATCCTGCCGATCCTGAAGAAGGAACTGAAGTCCTACTTCAATTCGCCGATTGCCTATATCCTGGTCGTGACCTTCCTGGTCTTCTCCAGTATCTGGGTCTTCTACCTGCAAACATTCTTCGCCAGCAACATCGCCTCTCTGAGAAACTTTTTTGCCGTCATTCCGATTGTATTCATCATCATCATGCCGGCGCTGACCATGCGGAGTTGGGCGGAGGAGAAGAAACTCGGAACCATGGAGGTGCTGATGACCCTTCCTTTTCGGGAAAGCACTCTGGTGATCGGCAAATTCCTGGCCGCCCTCATCCTGCTCGTGATCATGATCGCCCTGACTCTTCCTCTTCCCCTGCTGCTCAACCAATTCGGGTCTTTCGATTGGGGGGAAATCCTGGGTCAGTACATCGGAGTCGTGCTCCTGGGTGCGGCGGGCATTTCCGTCGGGCTGTTTGTCTCTTCCCTGATGGCCAATCAGATCAGTTCCTTTCTGATCAGCCTGTTCGTGCTGCTGGTCCTCACCCTTATCTCCCAGGTCAATCGTGTCTTTGCCCTGCCACCCTGGGCGGCCGCAGCTGTTAACTTCGTTTCCTTCGGGCATCACTTTTCGAACTTTCAGAGAGGCCTGATCGATACCAGGGACCTGCTGTACTACGGCATCGTCAGCGCCCTGTTCCTGTATCTCAACACCAAGACTCTGGTGTTCAGGAAATGGTAGGGGGGAGTGAAGATGAAAAAGCGTAATGAAATCATACTGTTCGTCTTGGGGTTGGTTCTCATCCTCCTTATCGGCCTGAATGCCAGCCGCTACTTCTTGAGACTCGATCTGACGGCGAACAAAGCCTTCACAATTTCGAAAGTCTCCAGGCAGCTGTTCAGGGAGATCCCTGATCGGGTGTACATTACCTACTACGTATCTGACAAGCTCAAGTCTCTGTACCCCTTCCCCTTCCAGATCGAGGATCTTCTGTACGAGTATGCGGCCTACTCCCGGGGCACGATCAAGGTGGAGGTTGCGGACCCCGTGAAATCGGGGAGCTTGACCCAGGCGGAGAGTCTGGGTGTGTTTCCCCAGCAGATCGAGGTGATCGAGCAGGATGAACGCAGCTACGCCCAGGTGTATACGGGAATCGTGATTCAGTATCTCGACCGCCACGAAACCATTCCGGTTGTCTCTCAGGTAGAATCCCTGGAGTACGACCTGAGCTCCAGGGTGCGGAAGATCGTAACGGAGCAGGAGCGTACCATCGGGTTACTTTCCGGAGATGTCTCCCGAGAGATCCAAAAGGATTTCGGCTCTCTGTTGGGAAGCCTTGCGACGGATTTTTCGGTCCGCCCGGTGGAAAGGGGGGAAACGATACCCGAAGATCTGGATGTGCTTTACGTCCTGGGAGCCCGGGACCTGGAGCCCTTCGATCTGTTCCCCATCGACCAGTATATCATGCGGGGCGGGCGGGTGTTGTTTGCCGTGGAGGGCCTGGATCTGGATCTGATGAGGGGGATAGTGCCCCGGAAGCTGGAGAATACCGAGGTCCTATCCATGTTGGAACACTACGGTGTGAGCGTGCAACAGGCCTACGTACTGGATAGCTATGCGAAGAACTTCCGGATCCCCCGGCAGGTATTCGGACAGATCATGTGGGAGGTGATGGAGAAGTATCCCTTCTGGATAACGGTGGCCAATCAGTTCGTGTCCAAGGAGAATCCGATCACCGCCCGCTTCCAGGGTTTGGATCTTCTCTGGGCAAGCCCGCTTCAGATCGTCGAACGGCCCGGCGTGGAGGCTGAGGTGCTTCTGCAGACCACGCCGGAGGCCTGGATTCAGGATAAGGAGCCCTTCGAGACCAATCCGCAGGCGGCGGCCATGCTGGAGTATATGCCCCACGAGCAGCAGGGCCAGTTCGCCCTGGGTGTTACCCTGGCAGGTTCCTTCCCCAGCTACTTCGCGGATCGGGAAATTCCAAAGAGAGTCGGGGAGGAGCGCGATTGGAATGAGGTGGTCGGGCGCAGCGATGAGACGCGTTTGATCGTGATCGGGGATGCCGATTTTGCCAGTGAATTGTACCAGTACAGCGGAGGCAACTATAATCCGGAGTTTCTAGCCAATACGGCGGAATGGCTCAGCAATTCGGAGGATCTCCTGGAGATCAAAACACGGGTGGCCCGGGACATGCGGCTCAATAAGATCCAGGACCCGGAGGCACGCCTGCGGGCCGCCATGTTTACGCAAGTTTTCAACCTGGCCCTCATCCCTCTGGGGGTGATCATATTCGGCGTTCTTCGTTTGATTATGCGGCGGCGCAGAGTCGTCCTGCGGGAACAGGAGGGTTAACCAATGGCGATGTCATCTTTTCAGCGTAAGGTCCTTGTTCTTAGCGTGTGCATCGCCCTGCTGGCCGGGGCCTACATCCTGGGGCTGGTGTTCTCTCCCGCCAGAATCGGTCGCCGGGAGGCGGAATCTCCCCTGATAGCGGATTTCAATCGACAGCAGCGCGATCGGGTGGCGGAGATTCGCATCAGAGCCGATCAGGGACAGAGGATCCTGCTGAAACGGGGAGATTCCTGGATCCTACCGGGGGAGAAGCGGGAGTATCCGGCCGCTGCAACACGAATCGAGACACTCCTGGATTTCCTCGCGGGCCTGTCCCGTGCCCGAAACGTTACAAGCAATCCCGATGCCTGGGAGGAGTTCCAGGTGCACACCGAAGCACCCAGGCGTATCCAGCTTCTCGACTCGGCCGGAGACGAGCTGACGGAAATCATAGTCGGAAAATCTGCAGCCGGTGGTGAAGTTAACTACGTTCGGCTTGGAGGCACCAACGAGATCTTCCTGACCAACAGGAGCTTTGCCTACTATCTGAACGTGGAGGAGCGATTCTGGGCTTATCTGCGTATCTTTCCCCAGGATCTGGAAGGCCAGGATATCATGCGGATAACCGTAGACAGTAACCTGCGCTTTGAAGGTCAGAGTACCGATCCGCCGCAGTACACCTTGGTGCTGAGCTCCGAGCAGCCGGCCGTCTGGAAGATCGTGGATCGTTCCGAGGTCGATCTGGACAACAGTACGATCGATCTTCTGGCCGGCAATCTGGCGGATCTGGAAGGTTCCGAGTTCGCCCACGGTGTCGGCGATTCGCAGAGCGGGCTTGCAGATCCGGCGGCCACGATTTTTCTCAGCACTGTGGATAACCGGGATTTTCGCCTTCTCATCGGGAGCAAGGCCGAGGATGAGCAGTACTACGTAGCCTTGGAAAACGAGAACTTCATCTACAAAGTGTCTGAGTGGCGGGTCAAGGGCATCCTCAAGGGTGTCGAGGAGCTCGAACGCACAGTCGAGGAGCAGGAACAGTAGCAGGGCCGGGTTATCGGCTGCGGCCGAAGGAACTGGCGGCGACCGCAGCCCGGTATTTATCCGGATCGGCCCGGAAGGCAACGATTCCCCCTCCACCTGAAGATTCGGCCTGTTTCAGAGCCTGCCCGGCTTCGCTGAGCAGCCGGCTTGAGCCGACCAGCCTTCCGTTACGGGCGCTGAGTCCTATCGAGATGAGCGTCGGTGCGGCCCGGCGCCGGGAGGGCGAGCTTTTTTGGAAATCCTTGGCTTCCCGCAGGGAGTTGTCCAGATCCTTGTCAGGAAGTATCACAGCAACAGTGTCTGCGTCATACTCGAAGGCCAAATCCCGCAGGGGAAAGGCTTCCAGGGCCGATAGTGCCAGTTCCTTGATTTCCCCGCCTTCACAGCTAATGAGAACCAGTGACAGATCCTGATCCGAGCCTGCAGCGCGTTCCAGCTCCGATGTAAGGCGAGGGGATAGATACTGGCTCCAACCCAGGCCCGTGGCCGGAGAAAACAGTCCCGCCCCGGCAGTGGTATCAGCAGGAGCCTGCGCCGGCTGCCCCTCAAACTGGGAAAGCACCGGAGGCCCTGAAGTCTCCGGAGCAAGCGCAGGGGGCCGGCTTTTTCTCGGCATGGCGACGGCGGGAATCCGTTTTTGCCCGGAACTTTTCACGGTAGCGGCGGACAGGAGGAACACGCTGGCTATCAGGAAATACACGAGGAGGATGTAGAAGATTTCCCGCAGGATCGGATAGAGCTGTTCCTTCTCCAGATCCCGAAAGATCCCGTCGATATACAGGTCCTGCCCCATACCCGGAGCGAAGCGACGGGAAATTCGGTTCTCGTACACGGGACGCACCGTGTATTCCGGTTCGCCCTGCCAGGATGCCCGGTTGGAATGCCCGGGTGCTGCAGTGAGGTAGCTTTGGTCCCTGGAAATAAGATAGTGAAATCCGTCCCGGGAAGAGTAGATGGCCAACAACAGCAGACGTTCGCTTTCCGAGAATCTCTCCCGCATGGTGGTTCTGAAGTACTCGCTGTCAAAATCCCCTTCGGCCAGATAGATGGAGAGGGCCGAGATCCGCAGGCTTTCAAACGCTTTTTCGGATTCCTCCCGATTGCCGCCGATCGTGATTTTGAGCCGATAAGCCGCAAAAAAGAGGATAAATAGCAAAAACAGCATGCTTATGATATAGTAAAACACGAGGATCCGACGATTCATCTTACTACTATTATAGGCAAAACGACGGGAGAAGTATACTCTTTTTGGGTGAAGGAGAAATTGTCATGGAAGTACGCCCGCGCAGCCTCCCCCCCGGCTGGTATCCCGGGGGAAAAACACAAACCATTCGGAATATCGACGAGTTCCGCCGTTCCTTCGAAGAACCGGCGGGAAGCGCGCTTGCCGGGGTGGCGCCCCACGCGGGCTGGAGCTTTTCCGGCTCGATCGCCTGCCATGTTTTCCAGAGCATCTCAAAAGAGGCGCAGACGATTGTCGTGGTGGGAGGGCATCTGGCTCCCCATTCCGGTCTGCTGGCCGCCTTCGAGCAGGGATATGAAACGCCCCTGGGCGTCCTGGCCGCCGACGTAGAGCTGTTGGAAATACTCCGAGACAGCCTTCCGATACGGGAGGATCGTTATTCCGACAATACCGTAGAGATTCAGCTCCCCCTGCTGAAGTATCTGTACCCGGAAGCACAGGCGCTGCACCTTCGCGCCTCCCCTTCCGCCGAGGCGTTGCAGCTGGGAGAGGAGCTGGCCGCGGCGGCCAAACGCCTGAAAAGGAGCATCGCGGTCATCGGCTCAACGGATCTGACCCACTACGGGGACAACTACGGTTTCACACCCCGGGGAACCGGGCAGCAGGCGGTGAAGTGGGTGAAGGAGGTCAATGATCGACGCTTCATAGAGGCCCTGCTGGCCATGGAGCTGGAGAAGGCCATAGAACTTGCCGGCCGTGAGCACTCCGCCTGTTCCGCGGGCGGGGCGGTGGCGGCTGCCCGTTTTGCCGAGCGGCTCGGTGCGTCGCGTGGAGAGCTTTTGGAATACCGGACGAGCTATGACCTGTCCCCGAGCCCTTTCTTCGTAGGCTATGCGGGGATCATCTATCCAAAAAGCGTCTAGCAACCTCTATCGACCAATCCCTTACCCGGCCCAGGAGAAGATGTTCCCGGGTCTGGTCCTGACGCTCGTGTTCGCGAAACGCCGCGGCCGCGGGATAGAGGGTGAGCCAGAGGGAACGTTTGGCTTCATCGAGCTCATACAGATAACGGCTGATTGGAGAGCAGGGGCGAGGCAAAGCCTCGAGGTCCCGCAGATACCCGTTCAGGAATTCCCGCCAATCCATTTTCGGAGCGCCCGCAGACAGGATCTGTCCCGGTTTCGGCCCCTCCCGCCGAGCCTTGGGCTTGAACTCCAGCGGTACTCCCTTGCCCGGTAGAGGGATGACCTCGGCATCCCAGGTCTGCAGGTATCGTTCCAGTCGTTCCTTGTAACCGATCAGAGGCCTGGTCGTATAGCGCAGGGCCCCCTGTATCCTGTCTTTCATGATCGTCGCATTTTTCAGAATGAAGGATAGAAACAGGCTTTCAAGAGGATCGAGGCGAGATTCCTGGGATCGAAACAGCGGATACAGGTACGTGTTGCGGCAGTAGGCCTTGCCTTCCGGATAGGAAAAATCGATGCCCAGGAGATAGATCTGTCTGGCCCCCAGAAACTCGGCAACGGACACCGCCGCGTGGGAGACGTTGCCTCCCGAGGTGTCGATGTAGGGTAGGCGCCTCCAGCGGGAGCTCAGGTACAGGGAGAGCGGGTGGCTGCTGGTGAAGAAGGCGCTGTGTTGACTCAGGCGCGTCAGCACCGGCGGGGAAGCCAGGTCCAGAAGCAGGGGTGAGCGATCCGGCATTCCCTGGAGGAAGTGATGGTAGCTGACAAGCTGACAGTCTATGGAGATCACCAGATCCGGGGTTATTCCGTAGCGAAGCAGCGCGGGAAGGGATGTGTCCGAGGCTATGAGAAATCCCGTCTCCCGCATCGTACGAAGCTGGGGAATCTGGGCTTCCAGTGAGGGACCGGCGCCGGTAATGAAGGCCCGTTGCACCGGCTTCACCGTTACCGTGGATCTTTGCACGGTAGGCAGGTTGGCAAGGGTATTCACGTACCATTTTTTGCCGAACTGGGCTTGAACCGTGTAGTCATCCGCCACCATGCCGATCAGCTCCCGGATGGACTGGATCAGCTGCGTGTAGTACCGCCCCCCGGCTTCGACACTGGGACGCAGCGGAACGGTTTTCAGATCCCCGTAAATCGCCGGAAGATAGTCGGAGAGGAGAAAGTCCTTGATGCTCTGCGCCGATTCGCCGGCCAGAAGCCGAACCCGCGGATCGAGAAGAACCGGTCTCATATCGATTTGCTGCAGAACAGCGCGAACAAAGGCGAGATCTTTTTCCACGATGATGATTCTTGCGCTGTCGGAGCTGTCGATGAAGGGTCGAACCTGATAACCCCCGCCAAGGCCCAGAAACACCAGGTACCCGGCACCACCGTAGTTCTGGAAGAAGCGACGCCCCTCTGTTTCCGGGTCCACGGTGGAGTGCATCTGAACGGATCTTCCCTTTCCGAGGTAGACAGGGACCTTCAAGCCGCTGCGACTACGGAGCATGCGCACGTTTGCACTGGGGTCGGTACGGGTTATCATGCGGCCGAGCTCCGGATGATTTGCCGACAGGGCCAGCAGGTTCCGTTCCAAGATCGAGGGCCTGCTCATTGACTCTCTCCAATATCCCGGCCCAAGTTCCGGAGAAAGCGCCTCTGTTTTTCCAGTAATGCTCTGGCTTTATCAAGGGCAACCTTCAGTCCCCGCAGGCGAAGGATCCTGCGGGTTTCCGTCAATTCCGCGGCGTTGCAGAGGTACAGCAGGGAGAGGAGGTCGGGATCGCTCATCAGGGGTTCAAGACCGGCGCTCCCACCCATGGCCGCCTCCAGTTGTTCTATTCCCGCAATCCAGCCGGCGAGCACGGCGTGTACGATCTGGGTCCGCCGTTCCCGGGGGGGATAGGTCTGCACAGGAGACGGCGATTTGTCCCGGTATGTTCGCACTGCGCTGTTCCTGCCCGCCCGGATGAGGCGTGCCAGCTCGGTTTCACCTATGTTTTCGATACCCGGCAGCTCGATCTCGGAAGGATGCAACCTGTAAATACTTTTTCCCCGGGAAGATCCGATCTCTCGGAACCATCCGGCGTAGGTGTCCAGAGCAAGGGTCCCCCTGTTTCCCCCCCGCCCGGAAGCGGCTTGGTCCGCTGCCAGTGCGAAGATCTTGTGATGCAGGCAGCCGAGGCGATTCGATGTCGGCTCGAGCCAGTTTTCGAAGTTGTTAGGGCGAACATGGGAGAAGATGTCCCTGTAGCAGAAATCCAGTCCCGCGAAAATAACCGTAGATTGCTTCCGGCCCAGAGCCAGGAGCAAGGCTGTTGCCGCCACGGTTCCTTGAGCCGGGACCCGGGGAGCAGCCACGCCGGCGGCCTCCAACAGTACCCGTTCGACCGGGGTTTCCTGGTTCAACAGAGATACCCGGGCCGAAATCCGCCAGGAGCCACGGGCTGCCGACAGAGGCATTGTCAGATGAATGTTGCGATCCTTGGCACAGCGCAGGTGGCTGAAGGCGTAGTAGCTGGGATCGGTTAGCACGACTGTATCCGGTATGAGATCTCGGCTCAACAGAAAGTTCAGGGAGGAGGGCAGAGCCCAAAGTTCGATGGACTCCCGGTGTGCGGCCAGAAAATCGGTCCCCTCCTCAAGCGATGGACCCGCGGCGGCAACTACAATTGGCCTCTTTCCGGATTGTGCGCCGGGCAAAGAAGATATCTCTTCAATGCCGAGGAAGTTTGCCAAGCTGTTTCTCAGCCAGCGCCTGCCCAGCGCAGCGGTGGTAACCAGTGTTCCCCGAACCTCTCTGAAAAACTGGTGCAGCGCCTGGTTTGCCTGCAGAGAAACTTCGGGGAAGACTCGGGCGCTCGCCGGCCATTCCACGACTGCCAAACCCTCGGCTTCCAGCTCGTGGATGCTGGCGCGCAGGAAATGCAGTACAGTGCCGCTTACTCCCGGATGCCAGTACATCTGCGGCGGCGGAGCAGCAACGAAAGATTCCCACAAGGCCTGGTGATAGAACACCACAATCACCCTGGCCTCAGGAAAGCTCTGCGTTACCTCCCGGTACAGGTATCCCAGGCCCGCCCCGAGCAGCAGGATCGTCGACGGATTGGGCTGCGAAATCGATTCCCGGATAAAGCGCCGGGCTTCCTTTTCGGGATCATAGGGGGAGTGGAGATGGGTGCCCTTGATGCGGGCGATCGTCTGACCGCTCCTCGAGCTTTCCAGTTCCAGCATCAGACGATCTCGGCAAGATAGGTGAGGGCCTCTTCGATGCCGGGACTCGGGATGCGCACCTGTTCATCAAGATCGATCTGCTCCTGCTCGGCAAGCTCCGGAAGCAGTCTGCCCAGAGTTGTCTTCATGTGATAGAGCAGCAGTTCGGGATCACCCTCTTGAAGGAGGCGCGTCTTGTTGGTAACCAGAATGAGCATACGCTGACCGTCTACCTGGAATACGGAACCCAGGGACTGGAAGAGGGACAGGACAACCCTGGAAATATCCTGGTACAGGCGAAAGACGTCGATATAGGAGTTTTGTTTTTGCACAGACTCGGTGAGCCTTGTTGTATTGATCAGAATCATCAATGGCGCCAGGCCCTGCTGCACGTAGGGCTGGAGGGCCGCTCTGACCGCCTCCTGCAGGGACTCGGGGCACTGCGGTGTTCCCCGTTTCGCCCCTTCGAGGTGCCTCTCCCGGGCTGTGTAGAGGTGGCTGGCGGCTCGATCGGAGAGAGTAGTGAAGATGTCCAGTTTGCTCTGATCGGAATCTGCGCTCAGCAGCAGTCCCATGAACTTGCTGACATGTATAAAGGGTACGAGTAGCAGTTTCGAAAGTGTTGAAAATTCCCGAAAGGAGAAGAACTGCTGGAACTGTTGTAATTCCTCAGGCTTCGATAGCAGAAGCACCTTTCCGGATGCCAGCCGATTCATCGTTTCGTTTGCCCCCAGGGGTATGCGTAGGCGATGTTTGGTGGTCTCGTCGAATCCGTGCACCGCCCAGGGTGCGAAGGCCATGCGAACGGGATCGAACAACAGCAGGGCGGCGCGATCCAGTTGCAGCTGCTCTTTGACCAGGGTAAACAGCCGCCCGGGAGACTCGATGCCCTCCTCGATCTCCCTCAATCCCGCCCACAGACGTTCCTGTCGTTCGGACTCGGTAAGGTTTTCGCTCTCAGATGGAGTTTCTTCCTCTTCCCGCGGTGCAGCCTGTCCGGATTCCTTCCATGTTCGGGGTACGGTTTCAGGCGACTTCCTTTCAACGCCTACGGGGATATCCGAGACAGCGGTGGCAGCCGGAGCATCCAGCTCTCTCTGATCGACGGCAGGCGGGAGTCGCGGTGTTAGGATTTTGTTGATGAGTTCGAGGCTTTTTTCAAGAAGACCTCTAGGGGCCGACCGATGCGAGCGAGACGCCCCGTGAAGTGAGCGCGCTCGCTTGAGAAGACCCATTAGGCCCCCAGACCAAGCTCTTTTAACAACCTCTGATAGCGCACGAAATATTCGGATTGAGCGAATTCTTTGATTTTTGTCTCCGGAAGGTCCTCGAGCAGCAGGTCGAGATACGAAAGTATGGATTTCATTTCCGATTTCAAGTCTTCGGCCATCTCTTCAGAGGCCGGCTGAGAGCCTTCCGCTTCGAATTCGGGGATGCTGAGCTCCTCCGGAGCAAGCTCAAGATCTTCCGTCGTATCTGCCGGCGCACCGCCTTTCTCAAGGTCGTCCAAAGAAAGCGTGTCCTCTTCGGAGCTTTCGGCCTCCTCCGCCTCGGGTATCTCTTCCAGGGAGAGCTCTTCCAGCTCTTCCAGTTCCATTGCCTCGGCAGGCTCCTCCAAGCTCAGCTCTTCGGCGCCTTCGGCCTCCTCCGCCTCGGGTATCTCTTCCAGGGAGAGCTCCTCGGGGGCTTCGACTTCCTCGAGCCC
>Ga0114922_10004038_pt1 | contig 13653 bp, 13 predicted proteins | sample AartaG_FD_100975 | JGI IMG/M metagenome (GOLD analysis project Ga0114922, IMG submission 100975) | Deep subsurface microbial communities from Aarhus Bay to uncover new lineages of life (NeLLi) - Aarhus_00045 metaG | ecosystem: Environmental > Aquatic > Marine > Oceanic > Sediment | place...
ACCGTATGCAATGCTCTCGATTGCATCTTAGTTCATAATCAGATTGCTCAAGCTTACCTGCCTGCTATTGCCAAAGAGTGGGCTAAAGCCGGGGTGGAAATGCACTGCGACAGGCGAGCCATGGCCATACTTAAGCCTGTCCCTTCCTTGAAACTGGTCCCGGCAATAGACGAAGACTGGGGGAAGGAATACCTGTCGCTAAAAGCGGCTATTAAGGTGGTTAACTCGCTGGACGAAGCGTTGGAGCACATTAAGAAATATGGCTCAGGGCACTCCGAAGCTATCGTTACCGAAGACCATTCAGCAGCAAAGCGCTTTCTCAACGAAGTGGATGCCGCCTGTGTTTATGCCAATGCCAGCACTCGGTTCACCGATGGGGGACAGTTTGGCTTAGGAGCTGAGATAGGCATAAGCACCCAGAAATTTCATGCCCGGGGTCCTATGGCCTTAAAAGAGCTAACCAGCTACAAGTGGATTATCTTCGGCAGCGGACAGGTTCGACCATGATCCTTTGCCAATAAATGAGTCCTCCAACTGAAAGTCATAGTAAACTCAAACTGCTTCCCTGGATCATCTGGGGAATCGCCGCGCTGTATTTTTTCTATGACTACATGCAGCAGATGGCGCCCGGGGTAATAGGCCCGGATATAATTAAAGAATTCCATTCCAGTGAGGCCGTCCTGTCAAGCCTCGCGTCGTTTTATTTCTTGTCCTACGCCGCAATGCAGATTCCGGTTGGGATTATCACAGACCATTTCGGTCCGCACAGGCCCCTGGTAATCGCAGCACTTGTCGCAACAATCGGAAGCATTCTATTTGCGATGGCTCAGTCGATGCCTATGGCAGAGGCCTCCCGTCTGTTCATAGGTTTTGGAACTGCGTTCGCTTATGTCTCGTGTTTGAAGCTTATATCTAACTGGTTCCCGGCAAGCCGTTTCGCCACCATGGCTGGTATGACCAGTCTGGTAGGCATGATGGGCGCCATAGCTGGTGGAGGGCCACTTGCAGACGCTGCTATCCACCTCGGTTGGCGTGGCACTTCGTGGATCTTTGTTGCCGCTGGCGGTGGCTTGGCAATTCTCATCTGGCTTATTGCCCGTGACCACCCAGCCGGAGCAGCCAGATGGGAAGACCACCCTGAACATAGCCGTGGCAAGTCGAAGACCTGGCAGGACATTAAACACGTTGTCACCAAACCACAGTCCTGGATAAGCGGTATATACATTACTACAATGAACATCACATTTACTGCCATAGGCGCGACATGGGGTACCAGCTTCATCCAGGCAGCCTACCAAATAGATAAAGTCAGTGCCGCGACTGTGGTCTCGATGTTATTTGTGGGCGGCCTTGTCGGTGGTCCCTTCTGGGGACGGTTATCAGACCGCACACATCGCCGCAAGTTACCCATGATAATGGCTTCTACCACCTCATTGGTATGCATGGCAATTATGCTGTATCTTCCAGGCCTACCGCACTTGCCACTAACCGCTGCGTACGCCCTGTTGTTTTTGCAGGGGTTTTGTTGTAACGGACTCGTCCTCGGTTATGCTGTAAGTCATGATATCCGCCCACCTGGTTCAGCCGGTATTTCAGTGGGTTTTGCCAACACCATCTGCGCAGGAGGCACCGCCATTTTTCTGCCCATTATCGGCTGGCTTTCAGTCTTGAGCTCCCCCGAAAGGGCAGCTCAAGGAGTCTCCGCGTTGCAAACGGGAGATTATCGCTTCGCTCTGATCGTTCTTCCTGTTTGCCTGGGCATGGCGACCATCGCTGCATTCTTTACCCGTGAAACACATTGCCAATTACTCTATGATTCAGACAGCACAGAGCCATAACGTAAGCAGAGAAACTGAAACTGCCCAAACAAATCGTAGTTCTCGCCTGCAAATGCGCCGTGGTAACCGTTCATCGAGATATCTAACTATCACTTATCCCAACTTTATACTAATTTCAGCTAAGGATATTTGTTGCATAATACATAAAGGAGGACGGAGATGGTTCGCAAGGAATTAAAGTCGAATAGGAGAGTGATAGAGAGTCTTATAGCGCTAGCGTCGGTCAGGCAGCGCCTTAGCTCGAAAATAGGAAATCGGCAATTATCCCGGAGAAATCAGTTCAATCTCAAAGAGTCTGGGCCACAACTTTCCGGTCACAAACAACCGATCATTCTCTGCATCATACGCAATGCCGTTGAGAACACCAACCGGCCCACTACGGTCTTCCGGACTTAAAAGTCCTCCCAATTTGATCCACCCAATCACTTGACCTGTCCCAGATGCAATCCTTGCGATGCGGTCTGTTTGCCAGACATTGGCATAGATTTCCCCTTGGACGTATTCCAATTCATTGAGTCTGGTTACGGGACCATCGTTGTCAAATACTTCTAGCTGACCGATTTCCTCAAAAGTTTTGGGGTCCAGGAAATGCAATGTTGACGTACCATCGCTCATGATTAGGCGCTTTCCATCATGCGTAATGCCCCAGCCTTCAGTTGAATAATTGAACTCCTGTAGTAACTCAAAAGTGTTTTTATCATAGACAAACCCGATATTGGATTGCCAGGTCAACTGGATGATCCTGTTTCCATAAATGGTTATGCCTTCACCGAAAAATTGAGCTGGTAGCTCATGAATTTGTAAGATATCTCCAGTTTCCAATTCCACTCTACGCAATGTGGAGTGTCCAAAACGCCCTGTTCCTTCATATAAAACGCCATTTTCAAAAACGAGCCCTTGGGTGGAAGCATTGCGGTCATGAGGGTAAGTATTGACTATATTATACGTATAGACTGGAATGACACCTGAACTGGTAGGGACTGGGGATTTCGGAAGATCTGAGCAAGAGAAAACAAAGACTGCTCCGAATGATGCAAGGAGCCCCAGGATGAGTATCCTGAAGAGATGGTTCACAAAGATTGCCTTATGGCTTGATTAATCAACCTCACCTTGGTAATCCTCTTCGTGGCAAAGGTCAAGCAGAATATTGGCATTCACAATGCCAACGCTGGCGGCAGCGACCATTTTACCTATTAGACAATCAGCCTCTTATTTGCAGCAACAAATGACGAAGGAGCTACCCCTCTTTCGGTGGGCACCTTTCGGCAGCTATTATAGCGGCACCTAAGGCTGTAACAAGCTGGGGATAAGGTGGTACTAGCAGTTGGATGCCCAACTTTCCCTCTATAGCTTTAATAAGCCCAATATCAAGGCCTCCGCCACTGGTAATAGCATACTCTTCCTCTAAGCCAAGCCTTTCCGCAAGGGCGCAGATTTTCTCTGCCAGAGCCTTATGAACCCCAGCCAGGATATCTTCCTTGCTATTGCCTTCAGCTACCCTGGAAATAGCCTCTGTCTCTCCAAAAACAGCACACCCAGTGGTGAAGGTAACGGGGTTCTCAGACTTGAGCGAAAGGGGCCCAATGTCCTTAAGGTCTATGCGAAGGACATTGGCGATAACCTGGAGAAAACGTCCACTGCCAGCAGCGCATTTCTCGCTGGTGGCAAAATTAACCACCCGTCCCTCCTCCCCTATCCGTATTAGTTGACTAGATTGGTCTTCGACATCAATAACTGTCCTCACCGAGGGGAAAATGCTGCTTATCCCCCTAGCGCAGCATATGATATCGGCAACCTGCTGGTCAGCGAAAAGGACATTGTTTGCCCCGCGACCCGTGGCTACGGTATAAGCTATTTGTTCCTGACATAAGCTGGCCTTTGACAGAAGTTCCTTTCGCAACTTTTCCGCCGCCATTCTGTAATTGGTGCCAGAACCAAGCAAGTGGTGAGCCACAAGGTCACCATCCTTAGTTATGACTCCTTTACTGGTTGCTGAACCAATGTCAATGCCCACAAACCAAGCCACAACTGACCACCTTTATGTGAAGAAAGTAGCTTCTTCCAGGCGACGCTCCTTCTTCGGGATAGGTTCACCCTTTGCCAAGGCCTTCAAGACAGCCTCCTTCCCCAATATGGCAGCACCTAATGCCCCGCTGAGCAGGGGGTCCTCAGGGACAAGGACTTCGAGCCCTATATTCTCCCTAACAGCCTTAACAACCCCGATGTTCTTGGCCACCCCACCAGTGAGCACCACATCAGGTTCTATTTTCAGCCTCTTTACCATCCTGACCACTCTGCCAGCTATAGCGTCGTGGAACCCCGCCACAATGTCTTCCAACGGCGTCCCTTCAGAGAGATAAGACACAACTTCCTGTTGGGCAAAAATAGTGCACACGCTGCTAATCTTTACCTTGTTAGTGGACTTTAAGGAAATACTTCCCAAGTCCTCCACTTTGATGCCCAGGGCATCGGAGATGACCTCTAGGAATCTACCCGTCCCTGCGGCACACTTGTCATTCATAACAAAGTCCACCAAATTGCCATTGACTATCTTCATCCCCTTGGCATCCTGCCCCCCAATATCGATAGCTATTCTGACATTGGGGAAGAGGCTGGACACTCCTTTGCTATGGCAGCTTAATTCCGTAATCTGTCGGTCGGCGAAGGGGACATTGACTCTTCCATATCCCGTAGCTACTACATAGGATATTTCCTCAAAAGGCAAATTGGCTTGCTTTAGCGCCTCCTCCATTACCTTGTTGGCTAGCCGACGATGCTCAGCCCCGGTGTGTCTCACGATCTTGGAGCAAAGTTCCTCATCCTCATCAATAATCACGACCTTGGTCATAGTCGAGCCGATATCAACTCCAGCAAAATACATGGTGAATCTTCCCAACTAGAGGCACTTCTTAACCAAGAACCTCTAGAAAGGCCTGAATCCTCGTCCTTAATGGTGCCAGGGAGCTTTGGCTATAGTCGTGTTCCAGATATATGCTGGGCAAACCAAGGGTATTGAGATAATCCCTGACCGCCGGCACTTCATAGCCATGGGTATCACAATACCTGACGGATTGAAGAATCACGCCATTAACATTCCATGCTCTAACATAATCTTTTAAATAACCAAACCTGCTTTCCAAATCCGCCATATAATTCTTTTCCCTTGGGTCACGGGCTGCCTCTCTAAAGGTCCGAGGGCACTTAATCCCTTCCAGGTAACGGTAAGCTATCCCGTCCAGGGGGTCTGGAGTAAGTTCCACTTCTGTCCAGTGGGACCTAGTACCGACACAAATATCGTCCATCACCACGTTTGCACCACTGTTCTCGATGGTCTCGATAAGAGAAACATCGTCTATGATGCTGCCCCAAACAAGAAGCCGCGTCGCTTGTTTTTGGGGCTTTTCTTTCCGCTGCTTAATCTCATTGATAACTTCCCTCAATAGCTCATTCCCTTCCTCTACAGGAACACTCGCCAGAGCTACCATTACCTGGAGAACTTCCGTTCCTGTGACAAGTGGTGGATCAGGTTTTCTCAAGTCGTATAGCTCCTTTGCCAAGCTCCGCTGGTCATTGTGAACTCCGATAGCCTGCTTGAGCTTCTCTGAGCTAAGGCTCTTCCCAGTGAAAGACTCCAGCGACTTCTGGAACCCTTTTATTTCTTCCTTAAACATCTCCAGGGCTGCTTTATGAGTCGTATGAGGCACATCCATAAAGTAGAAGTAAGGATAATCTATGTAAGTTCTCCAGATGTGGGCCATTCTCTCTCCAACATCGCAGATGTGTGCCAGGGCAATGCCATCTAGGAAGGGGTATTTATCTTTTAATGCTAGGTCAAGGACACTACGAAGAAAGGGACAAACCATAGGTGGCAAACAGGCATCCGCCTTAGTTATCGGCTCTCTCATATCTCCGAATAGCCGGTATGGGACTAAGTCAAGGGCAGTCATCATTTCTAACACGGGATAGATGCATAGGTAGCCTATAACCTTCCTGCCTTCTGCCTTAAGCTCCTTAACCCTTTGAGGCCTGTCCTGATACAGTTCTTTTACTCTACTAAGTCCTTTAGTTTCTTCTGCTACTGGCAAAGTATCCTCCAATAACTGAAATTCATTCTCTTACCACTCCATCCCCTCTTTTTTCCTCACTTCTTTATAGTGATCCATAATCTCTTCGAATGCCTCGGCCTTCTTCAAGGCATCGGCGAGATCAAACATTCTTACGTCCACAATATCACCCTCTACCATTAAAGAGGGGACCTTTAATTTCTGCATCAACCTATCCTGCACATACCATAAGTGGGCTGATGCGGCACGACAGCTGAGGAGAGGATGGAGGAAGAAGCCATCAAGTTTATATTCCTCAGCATATTTCAAATTGGGATAGCCCAGAAAGCCCATATATTCCCCGGCCTGTGCTGCTCCCTGGAAACAACTGGTCGTGAGCCCACTATAAGAAATCCTAGCCAAACGCTCCAAGGGGTCGTTGACCCCTGTCAAATCTATAGGTACAGCAGGGTGATAACCCCAGGTCTCAACCACAAAGTTCCAGCCCCTTTCTGCCAGTATGTCAAAGAGCTTTAGACTATGCCATGGCGGAAGCTCGGTAAACCCCACCCGATACTTCTCATGGGCGACCGCGCTCACTTTATTCTCCACTCTATCCTTAACCTCATCATAGAGGTCTTGATACAGCTTTAACTTCTTCTTGAGGTCTCCTGTCGGCGTGCTAGGGCCATTCATACAGGTCCAGAAATCTCGAGAATGCATGGGACAAGGTAGCGCCTTACGTAGTTCACTGGTCTCATGCCATACCCGACCGATTGCCTCTAGATCGTAAACCGTTTGACTCAGCCTATCCCAGTCCATCTTTCTGCCGAATATACCCTCCAGAAAACTAACGAAATCCCTCAGTTCCTTAGTCATGAATCCGACATTCCGCTCCCGAACCCCTTCCGAGAGGCCTTCCTTTACGCCGGGGGCGGGCATTTCCAACGTCCACAATGGGACATCCATATAGCGTCCCAAAGCCTCAAACCATTTAAATCCCGCATCACATGACATACCTCGACTCAACAACACCGCTGGCTTAGGCATACCTCCCATAGGCGCTTCTGGTGGTATTTCTCCCCCAAAATCCTTCATCATCCTTGCCGTGTAACCGATGCAGTTTCTAGCGTAGCCACACATGTGAGTGGGGAAACCTTCTTCATCACAGCGGTCAAGATAGGATTGAGCCTCTCCCGAAGCAGCACAAGCAGCGCCATAGCTTTCGGGATATGCTGCCCCTATATCCATGGCATGGAAAATGGCATCACCCAGCCAGATAGTAAGCATAGCCCAAGCGATAGGGTTTCCCGCTTTCGAGGCTTCAACATTTGCCTTGTAAGTTTCATCTATTTCAGCCCGGATGGGACGCATTGTCTGCAATCTATTTATCGCTCTTTTCTTTTCCTGAACCATAAATTCCTCCTAGGACACATTGCGGCGTTGGGAAACATGAGCGGCTTCGCCTCGCTGTTTAAATTGCCTCCTTCTCTTTCAGAACAACAATTTCGTCCCAGCTGTAGCCGCCTACTTCGATAAGAACTTCTTCGGTATGCTGCCCAAATTCAGGTGCTTCAGGCCTTGCTGCTCCCGGAGTCTTGCTGAATTGGATTGGGAGGCCCATAAACTTCATCAAGCCCAAAACACTGTGGTCAAATTCAATAAGGTATTCGTTTGCCCAGACTTGAGGGTCATCAAGCAGGTCAGAAATGGTCTGAACTGGGGTACACACAACATCCCCTGCTTCCTTAAGCCTTTTCATCCATTCCTTGCTGGACTTGCTAATAAAGACTTTGTCCATTATGGAAATAAGCTCTTCGCTGTTTTCTCTCCGCTTATCCATATTTTCAAATCTGGGGTCTTTTTCCAGGTGCTCAATACCCAAGCCCTTACATACAGCGGGCCAATATCTATCCGCCTGTAACATGCCTAAAACAATCCATTTCCCATCAGCACAGAGATAATGATTCCACAGGGGATTGGCTTCCTTGGGTCTATTCTTTCGTGGCATGTCCCGCCCGGTAAAAAGCCTAAAGGCAATAGCTAAGCCTTCCAGAGCCATCATGCTGCCCAAATGAGATACATCGATTTTTTGCCCGATGCCAAATCTTTCCCGAGCAAGCAGGGCTGTCATCATCCCATAGGCAGCCATTATGGCTCCCATCTGGTCAGCGATCCCGCCGGAAAAACCAGGGGGCGGCGCGTCGGGTGTCCCAACAAGGGTCATCATTCCCGATCTCGCCAATCCCAAATAGTCGAAAGCCGGTTCTTGAGCTTCGGGGCCTTTTGGCCCGTAACCGGAGAGAGCGGCATAAATCAGTTTGGGATTATATTTAGATAAAGTGTCATAGCCCAAGCCTAACCTCTCAGGCACGCCCTGGCGAAAATTGTGGACAAAAATGTCTGAATTTCGTACCAGCCGGTAGATAATTTCTTTCCCTTCTTTTTTCTTGAAGTTTACCGCGATACCCTTTTTATTATGATTGACATACTCGAAATAGGCATTCCTACCCGCCGGCAGGTCCAAGCCTGCCCCCCCCGCCGCTCTCATACCGCGGCCGGGGTCTCCCCGTTCACGATCCTCTATATGGATTACCTCAGCTCCCAAATCAGCAAGCATGGCAGAAGCCACCGTCCCCATTTGCCATTGAGTCCAGTCCAAAACCCTTATCCCTTCAAGTGGCGTAGCCATTCCGTTATACCTCCTTAATCCAGCTGCTCAAATCCGAGTTTTCAGACAGCTACAATTTGCCTGCTGCCAGGAAACCTTCCCTCAGGGCCGCTAGATTGAGTTGCTGGCGCTCACCCGAAAATCTTTCTTTAATCGCCTGTTCGCAATGCTCTACTGCCAGCACCTTGGTTATGCCAATATACGCCCCCAGTGAAACGAAATTCGCGCCCACAGGGTTGCCAATACGTCTGGCTATCTCCCGGCATGGCACTGAATACACCTTAATATCTTGTCTTTCCCCCTTTACCTCACCCTCGCTTTCCATAACAACCACCCCCCCAGGACGAACCGATGCCTCAAAATCCTTCCATCGCTGCGGCTCGAGCACAATTAGAGCCTCGACATCCTCTGGCCAGGGACAATAGATCTCCTCGTCGGAAAGGACCACTATGCAATCACTGGCGCCCCCTCTTACTGCAGCAAAGTAAGAGGCACTCCACAGAACATGCTTATAGGAAGAAACGCTGGCGTGGGCAAGTATCTGGCCTGTAGCTAAAGCTCCCCTGCCTCCAACACCCACCACCACTACCTCATGTGTACTGTCCTGACTAGTTCCCATGACGCTCTCCTTCCTATATCTTATCGACGTTCTTAAATTCACCCAAAGGAAATTCAGCCATCAACTCGTTTTCCAGCCATTGCAGGCTTTCTATGGGGCTCATTCTCCACAAGGTGGGGCAAGCCTCCAAAATCTCAACAAAGCTAAAACCGACGTTGTCCATCTGTTTCTGAAAAGCTACCTTTAGACATTTCTTGGTGCGTTGATAATTGGTTGGGTTATTGACAGCCGTCCGCACCGAATAGGCACTACCTTTTATTGAAGCTACCAACTCAGCCGCGTGTATAGGATAACCCTGTATCCCCGGATCCCTGCCAAGGGGAGAGGTAGTAGTGACCTGATTGAGCAAGGTAGTAGGTGCCATCTGACCTGCCGTCTGCCCATAGACAGCATTGTTCGCCATGATTACGGTAATCTTTTCAGCTCTGCTGGCAGCAGCAATCAAAGCACCACCCCCAATTCCGACACAGTCTCCGTCACCCTGCAAAGTGAAGACTACCCCACGTCCATGGAGTGCACGCTTTACCCCGGTAGCCACATCCACCGGCCGTCCGTGAGCTACCTTGAGGGAGTCGAAATCGAAGAGGAAGTTAGCCAACGCACTACAGCCAATGCCAGTAACGCATATAACATTGCCCTCAATGCCCATTTCCTCTACTACCTCACAGATAATGCGCTCCACGATAGGGCTGTGGCACCCTGCGCATTGGCGGGCAGCTATAGCATAGTAACGCCACAATCTCGGTGTACCACTAACCCAGACCCTTTTCTCTTCCGTCTGGCTCATTACTTGCCTCCTTCGAGTATCCTTTGACATTCCTCCACGATTCTCCTGGGAACGATAAGAGCACCATCAGCGGTTCCGGATCGGTCCAGAATGCTTAGAAGATGGATTTCCTTTTGGCCATGACCATATAACGTAGCCTTGACATCGTCAATCATTTGCCCGATATTGTCTTCCACTACGAGAAAATCGACACCTTGCTCAGCAACCTTCCTGATAACTTCCTTGGGGAAGGGCCACAATGTAATGGGACGAATCAAGCCGACTTTCAGACCTTGCGCCCGCAATGTTTTGATTGCTCCCTTAGAGATACGGGCCATATAGCCAAAGGCAATTATGACCAAGGCAGCATCTTCCAGGGCAACAGCTTCATATCTGACTTCGTTTTTCTCTATCTCCTCAAATTTGTCGTTTAAATGCTTTACAAAACTGAGCCAAGTGGGATAAGGAGAATCAGGTACACCCTGAACAATAAGGCTCATGTGCTTCACGCCATCTTTATGATAAGCTTTGCCAGTCACCACCCAATCATCCTTCGGAGGCAGCGGCCCGAAGTCCAGCTTTTTCAACTCCAGCGACTCCATCATCTGACCTATTAGAGCATCAGAGAGGACCACAACGGCGATTCTATATTTGTCAGCCAGGTGGAAAGCAAGCTGTACCAGTTCGTAGGTTTCCTGCACTGAAGAGGGAGCCAGAACGATATTTTTATAATCTCCATGGCCACCACCTTTCACCGTTGTGTCATAGTCCATTTGGACCTGACGCATGCCACCTGTCCCCGGGCCACCCCTTTGCACTGAAACCACGACGCAGGGCACTTGGGCAGTGGCTATGTTGGACATCCCTTCCTGCATCAAGCTCCAACCGGGTCCTGAAGTGGTAATTATGACCCGAGCTCCCGTAGCTGCAGCGCCCTGCACCATGTTGATAGCCCCTGTTTCACTCTGAGCTTGTAACACCACCCCACCCCTCTTGGGTAATTCCCGGGAAAACCACTCGATAATTTCATTCTGAGGCGTTATGGGATATCCAAAATAACAATCACAGCCCGCTTCAACAGCCCCGTAACCTACAGCGTCATTGCCTTCTACTAAGAGCCTTTCTCCCATATGTTCACCTCCTAGAATGTTATTTCATCCCACAAAATACATAAGATTCGATATATCTCAGTAGCACCCTTTTTACTCCTCGATCTTATAGACTTCCAGTGAAAAGGAAGGACACAACCAGCCACAAACACCACAGCCATTACATTTCTCTGGATGAGCAAAAACTGGCAACGAATAGCCCTGGGAAGACAACTTGTCCCCGGGAATTTCTATGGCACCTCGAGAGCAAAAATGGGCACAATAACCACATCCCCTGCAAAGTTGCTCATTGATGATTACCTCGCCTTTGGCCATAATCTATATCCTCCCGGTACAGTTCTTCAATTTGTAATATGCCTAAGACTTCTTTGGCTAACCCGCCAGACGGCTTAACGCAATACGGCCTAGCGGAATTGTAAGGCAGAACAACTATTGTCGTACGTGTGGTATTATATCGGTGAAGAGAATTTATTTCAACCTTGATGTTATCTGGACTGTTTAGTTGCCTAAACTTTCAGCACGTCCCCAGACGGTATATAATAAGCTAAAGCGAAGTGATTAGAAGCGTTAACAACAAAGCACCCAAAATAGCTGAATCAGCGTTTGTTAGCGAAGCGGCCTACATCGTTGGCGACGTGGAAATCGGCGAGAATGCCATTGTGTGGCCTGGAGCTGTGCTCAGAGGCGATTTTGGCAAGATAAAGATTGGCCAGAATACCGCTGTGGAAGAAGGCTGTGTTATACATTCAGGGTCACTTTCAGGGGTGGGGGATGTTTTGATTGGGGAGAATGTGATTATCGGTCACGGCGCTGTTCTTAACTGTCGCAAGGTTGGAAATAACACTCTCATAGGTATGAACTCCACTATTCTCCACGATGTTGAGATTGGCAACTTTTGTATAATTGCTGCCGCTTGCTTAGTGAGCCAGGGGATGAAGATTACAGACAGGTCATTTGTTGCCGGTGTTCCCGGGAAGATTAAAGGAGAAGCTTCGGCACAGCAGTTATCGTGGACAGAATTCAACCCAGAATATTGTTCCTCGATAGCTAGACAATACAAAGCAGAGCCCGGGCTCTAGCATTGCTAATGCGAGTCTAATCAACTCACGAAGGTCTCAGGATAGAATGATCAGAAGCTTCAATAACAGAACGCCTAAAATAGCGGAATCGGCTTTTATCAGCGAAGCGGCCTACATCGTGGGCGACGTAGAAATTGGCGATAATTCCAGTGTATGGCCTGGAGCTGTGCTTAGGGGCGATTTTGCCAAGATGGAAATCGGCCGGAACACCGCTGTAGAGGACAACTGCGTTATACATGCCGGGATGAGTGACATTGTGATTGGGGACGAAGTGCATATCGGTCACGGCGCTGTTATCGATTGTCGCAAAATTGGAAATAGAGTTCTTATAGGCATGAACTCCACTATTCTCCACGGTGCTGAAATTGGTGACTTCTGTGTAATTGCTGCTGGTTGCCTGGTGAGCCAGGGAATGAAGATTCCCGATAATTCCTTTGTGGCTGGCGTTCCTGGAAAGATTAAAGGAGAGGTCCCGCCAAAACAATTATGGTGGGCGCAAGGAGGCTCTGAAATCTACGCCAAATTGGCCGCACAGTACAAGGAGCAAGGGCTGTAGCTAACGCGGGATGCGTGCTTCTCAAGTGTAGAGGGGGGATGTCTATGTCCAACAAAGTTATGAGCATGCAGGAGGCAATTGAGAGATTTGTTCGGGATGGTGATACTGTGTTTCTAGGGGGACTTGTTTCTGGTGAGCCTTATGCTGCTGTTCATGAAATCATCCGCCAAAGGAAAAGAAATCTAGCCGTCTCCAAAGGAGCCGGGGTATGGATTTTTGATATGCTTATTGGCGCTGGCTGTGTCCGAAGGGCAATCACATCCTATATCTGGAACCCCATATACAAGCCAGCCCACGCTTTCAGGAGAGCCGTACAGAGGGGCATTCCACATCCAATTGAGCTTGAAGAATATTCTTTTTTGACGCTGACCCTAGCATACTTTGCCGGGGCTCTTGACCTGCCATTTGTAGCTACTAGATCTCTCCTGGGCACGGACTTCTTAGTGAAATCTCCGTTGATTGCTGAAAGGGTTAAGGTGATTGATTCTCCGTTTACCGGGAAGCCAGTGGCACTAATTGGTCCTATAAAGCACGACGTAGGTATAATGCATGTTCAGCGGGCGGATGAAGAGGGGAATGCCCAAGCGTGGGGGCCGCTGGCGGCTGACAAATGGGGAATACACTCATGCTGCAAAGTCGTCATCACTGCTGAAGAGATAGTCCCCAGCGACGTGATTAGGAAGGACCCTCAAAGGACAATAGTCCCTGGTTTTCGGGTAGACGCCGTTGTGGAGGAGCCCTGGAGCAGCTATCCAGATTATATGCCCGGTTACTACGATCGGGACTGGAAATACTTTAATCTTTACTACGAGGCGACAAAAACTGAGGAGGGATTTAATCGTTATCTCGAGGAATGGGTTTATGGGGTCAAATCCCGAAAGGAGTATCTGGCAAAGATAGGTCAGCCGAAATTGAACGAGCTTAAGGCTGAGCCATGGCAGGGTTCGCCGGTGAGTTACGGTCGCTACACGA
>Ga0114922_10004039_pt1 | contig 13649 bp, 17 predicted proteins | sample AartaG_FD_100975 | JGI IMG/M metagenome (GOLD analysis project Ga0114922, IMG submission 100975) | Deep subsurface microbial communities from Aarhus Bay to uncover new lineages of life (NeLLi) - Aarhus_00045 metaG | ecosystem: Environmental > Aquatic > Marine > Oceanic > Sediment | place...
ATTCTCCCACCGCTGAAAGTATATTTTAGCGCATTGTCGAGCAGTTCTCTGCACAATTCCTCCAAACCATAGGGTTCGACATACACTGAGGCTCCGGCAGTTCCATCAGTCACTGTCAGTTCGATGCTTTTACCGGCCACGCCGGTGTTGAATTCCCTCGCTACCCGTTCAACAATCTCGCCAGGTGCAACCTCTTTATGGCTGATCTCGGCCTCCGCGCGCAGAGTTGAGAGATATAACAGCTCGTTTACATATCGAAGTAGACTCAAAGACCGTCGTTCCGCTCTACCAACCATATCCTTCGCGCCTTCGGCCACCACACCTAAAAGACCGTCCAAGACTACTCGCAGGCAGCTCTGTATCGAGGACAACGATCCTTTTATATCGTGGGAAACTGTCAGCACATACTGAGATTTCTCTCTGTCCTTCAACTCCAAAGTGGTATTGGCTATCTCCAATCCGCCGATCGGCCGCTTCAAGCTCCCCTTCCCGCCTACGCAGAGTGTTCACGATGCTCGTTGTCATATAAACGGTAATGTAGACGGCAGCCGTAAAAGCGGCAAACAGTCCTACCAGATATTTGGTGTTTGGGCTCAGCCTTTGGGAAAGGCGATAGGGAAAAAGCGGATCCGAGGGTGCGAATGTCCAGAACTCATCGGCGATCAGCAGGGTAAACAGACATACAGCCAGGGTTGCCTGGATATAGGCGGCCCGGTTGGACAGCAGAATGCCGGCAATCACCATATTACGATGACAGCCGAAAATCTTGTTTTCCTGGCAAGATTTTCGGCTGGAAGAGGACATCGCAATCTTCCTTTTCAGTTGCGATCGAAGATTGCGATATGAAAGAGAAAAAAAAGAAAAAATGGGTTAGCAATACCCCCGGAGAAAAGGATCAGGTAGGTGAGTAACAGCAGGTCGAGAGATATCTGCACATTGATAAAGATGTTCGCCCGCTCAAAATGCATTTTTCGCAAGGCTAGAGTGTAGGCGAAATTCGAGATCAACAGAGCGGCATTCCCGAAATACAAATGCGTAACACGCAGATCCGACCGGAGCAGAAAACGGGAAATGGAAATGACGACGAATAAGCCGACAACGGCAATCCTCCGAAGAAGAATCAGCCAGCTGATTCTTCTTCGGAGGTCTTCCAATGGCCGGTAGCATAGCGTCTGGCTGGACATCATGCATCAGGAGTCGTTTTTTACTGCACTCTGTTGAGTAAAATGCGGAACGTCGTCCCCCTTCCCCTCTCGCTCTCAAAATCGATTGAGCCTCCATGCTGCTCAACCGTGGCTTTGACTATTGCCAGCCCGAGCCCTGTGCCGATTCTTGCCATTTCTTTGGCATTGGAAGCTCTGAAAAACTCGGCAAACAGGCCCGACTGCTCTTCTTTTGGAATTCCTATTCCGGTGTCGCTGATTTCGACAACCACCTGCTCTTTGCTCTCAAACAAGCTCACCGTGACTCTTCCTCCCTCAGGTGTATACTTGATGGCATTTGACAATAGATTGGTAATCACCGAGGTCATTCCTTCCTGGCTTCCCAACACGATCCCATCCCGTACACGGTTATGCAGCCGAAGCTCAATCCGCTTGTCCTCTGCCCTGGTCTCAAAGAAACGCACGTTATCAGTAAGCAAACCTTTGAGATCCACCGGTTCGGGCTTCAGAGTCGACAACTCGGCCCGACCGACTGCAAGAATAAGCAGGTCTCCCACGATCTCGGAGAGCATTTGGGAGCGCAGGTCTATCCTCGACAGCATATCCATCTGTTTTTTGGAAAGTTTTCCCAGATGCCCCTCCAGAAGAGTCCACGCCATCGACTGAATGGTGCTCAAGGGGGAGCGCAGCTCGTGGGAAGCCTGGAGCATGAATTTTGTCTTGGTTTGGACCAGGTTTTTAAGATCCTCGTACACCAATGCATGGGCAATGGCGAGGGATACCACATCCCCGAGGCTGGCGAGGAGAGAAATCATCCCTGGGGAAAGTCTTTGCCCCCGCTCTCCGAAGATACATATCGCCCCCAAAGGCTTCTCCTCGAGATAGAGGGGAACGCAGATGAGGGATTCGAACTCATCGTCTACGGCGGGGAAATCCCGCATGTAAATATCCCGGACGACGATCGACTCCCGGGCCATGGTACCCTTCTTGTATATGTCTTCTACGATATCGAGAGCCTGATCCGACCTGTCCTTGCCAAGGCCGACGATTGTACGGGCTATCATCTTTCCTGTCTTCGAGCTCAGCAGCTTGATCGAGCATCCCTGCACGCCCGTGGCTTCAACAATTACCTTCGCCGCTGAATCGAGAATCTCCTGTAGTTCGAGGGTGCCGGCAGCCTGTTTGATCGCCTTACAAAAGGTGTGGAACTGTCTGGCCTGCTCGCGGCAGGTCCTGACTCGTGGGGAGTTTAAGAAAACAATCCGGCTGAGGGCGATTCCCACGAAACTTCCTCCGAACAAGGCGACCACTCGCACGATAATTGAAGCACGATCTTCGAGCAATATCCCGCAGAGGACAAACAGGATCGTGATCCAGCCGGCGAGTACGATTGTCCAGAGTAGGTTGTGAAGCTTGGGAGTTCGCGGCTCTCCGGTTTGACCGTTCCCGAAAGGTATCTTTATTTCTTTCCCTCTCCCTCTTCCTCGTAGATGTCGATAACGCTCTTCTTCCAGAGTTTGACCTTTGAGTGGTGAGCGCCGCGGGATATCGCGTGGGCCGCTGTAGGGGAAGTGATAAGGATAAACACCAGACAGAGGACCGCCTTGATCCCCAAGGCGTTGAATCCTGTGTACACCAGGGCTCCAATCAGAAGAAATACTGTGCCGAAGGTAACGCATTTGGTGCCGGCCTGAAGCCGGTTGTAGACGTCGGGAAATCGCAGCAGGCCAAGGCAGCCAAAAAAATTGAAGGCGATGCCGATCCCAAAACACACGAATCCTATAAGCTCATTCATCGAAACCCCTCCCTTCCAAATACTTGGACAGTGCGATCGTGCCGATAAAACTGAGCAGAGCCCAGGTGATGGCGATGTTCATATAAAAATCTTTTCCCGTAACCACTGCCATTAAGGCGCAGAAACCCACCACTACGATTCCAAGGATATCGATTGCTACGGTCCTGTCCGGCGCTGTGGGTCCTCTACCGATGCGATAGAGGCACATGAAACAGCAAAGAAAGAGTACGCCGAAATAGATCTGAAAAACCGTTTCCATGGCTAAACTCCTCTTCCCTAGTCGAATATCTTTTCCAACAACGGCTCGAAGCGGGCTACGATTTGCTTGCTCGCCCCTTCCACATCCGTGTTTTTAACGTTGATCCAGTGGATGTAGAGATAACCATCATCGGTAATGTCAACTGAAAGCGTTCCCGGTGTGAGGGTGATCGAATTGGCCAGGGCGGTTCTGCCGGATTCGCTCTTCAACCTCGTTTTCACTTTCACGATACCCGGGCGAATGGGCATCTTGGGATGGATGACCCGATACACCACGTCGAAGTTGGCAATCAGCATGTAGAAGAACAACACCGGTAGGTAGCAGAGAGCCCAAAAGTAACGCACCGGGGCGAACAACTTGTGGGGGTATTTTGTGAACACTTCGACAAAGAGGATGCTGGCCAGAATCGAGAATACGATCCCGGCAAAGAAGATCTGCCAGTGCATCGTTTGATTTTGAAAGTTGTACGGCCAAGTCAACAGATACCAGATGACCATGGAAACCAGGAATAGACCTATCCTTCTCATTGCAATAATTCCTCCCTACCGCAGGGCCAGTACTGCCTGGGCATAATCCACGCCGTTTGCCAAGGCTCCCACCGCCGGATCCAGTATCATCTCCCTGGCGCCGGGGATGAGCAGTAATCCCATTCCCGTGCAAAAAATCGCAAGTATAACCAGGGCAATCGACATCATCGCCGGAGATTCCCGAACAGCCTTGAGGCTTTCGGGCAGATGTCCCAAAAAGGCGTAGCGTAGCACTTTTATAAAGGAGAGCAAGGTCACGAAGCTCACCAGGATGGTGATAGCCGCCAACCACGGATATCCACCTTGGAAAGCGGCCATAACGATGATCAGCTTGCTCCAAAAACCGTTGAAGGGCGGCACTCCGGCGATTGACAGAGATGCGATCGTACAGGTCGCCCGGGTCAGAGGCATCTTTTCGAGAAGCCCCCCCATTTCTTTAAGCTGTCGGGTTCCGGTGCTGTACTCGATCGATCCAGACGCCAGGAACAGCAGAGACTTGAATACCGAGTGGTTGGCCAGGTGAAAGATGCCCCCCAGTATCGCCAACAGAGCTGCGGACTGCTTGCCCCCGCTGGCCAGGATATAGCCGCCCAAACCGATCCCCAGCACCACATACCCCATCTGACTGATGCTGTGATAGGCGAGAAGACGCTTGAAATCCCACTGGCCCACGGCCAAGAATACCCCAACGACCATGGACAATGCGCCAACGGTGATCAGCACCGCCCCATATACCGGGGTTATCCCGATCACGTTGAACAGCACCCGGGTCAGAGCGTAGATCCCGAGGGCCTTGATCAGCACTCCGGAGAGCATGGCGGAAATCGGAGCAGGGGCGGAGGGGTGGGCATCGGGAAGCCAGGGATGGAAGGGAACCAGGGCGGCCTTGATCCCGAACCCTACGGTGAAAAATACCGCTGCCAAAGTGAGGATGGGAGTTTGTGGCCCGGTCCGGACCGCCTGGGATATACTGGCCATGTTCAGATAGCCCGTTGCCCCATAGATAAAGGCGATCCCGAACAGAACCAGGGTCGAGCCGATACTGGCCAGGACAAGATATTTGAAGGAAGCCTCCAACTCCTCGTGGTTTCCGCCAAAGGCAACCAAGGCGTAGGAAGCCACCGAGGCAACTTCCATGAACACGAACAGATTGAACATGTCCCCGGTCATGACAACGCCGTTCATACCGGCCACCATGAGCAGGAAGAGGGAGTAAAACTTATATTTAGCCGTGTAGCGCTCCATATATTGGCTGGAAAACAAGGTGGCCACAAAGCTGATCAGACAGATGATCACCAGCATAAGGTTGCTTAAGCCATCCAGCACCCAGGTAATGCCGACCGAAGCGTTCCAGCCTCCGATGCTGTATACTGTTCTGACTTGAAAGAGAAGGACCGCGATAACGAGGATCGACAGGGTAGCCAAATTCCCGATAATATCCGCCAATACACGAACTTTCCTCGAAACCAGGGGGATGAAAAAGGCTCCACCAAGGGGTATGGCAACGAGCAGTGGAATAAGCAGCGTGTTCATCCCTTCAACCTCCTGATCTCCGAAATATCAAAGGTCCCGTACTTCTCATACAGGCGGATACACAGGGCGATCGCCAGGGTCGTGACCCCGAGGCCGATTACAATCGAAGTCACCACCAGGGCTTGGGGAAGGGGATCAACGGAGCGGGCTAAAAACTCTAGAGGACGCGTGCCCTCCGCGACGATCGGCGCCACCCCGTCCTTGCGGTAGCCGAGAAGGACAAGAAACAGGTTCACCGCATACTCCATGATGGTCAGACCGATTACGATCTTCACGATATTCTTCTTGGTCAGGGCGCAATACAGGCCTATGACAAATAGGGCAAAGCACAGGGCGTATACCATTCCTACTCCTCCTCTTCCTCCTGGATCATCTTTTGACTCCCATCTTCGGCCAGCACTATCCTAAGTACGGAGAGTATGACAAATATGAGAAAGAGCGAGGCCGCCACCTTTAAACCGATGGCGATATTGCTGATCAGGATCGTACTCGAACTCAACAGGGTAAACTTCGCTCCTGGATAACGATTCTGCAAAACGTTGGCGAAAAAGATCCCCCCGGATCCCAACCCGAAGAGGGCCACAACGAGGAACAGCAGGGCCCCAGAGCTGTCCAGATGATGGGCGGCTCGCGAGCTCAAGCGCTTCAAGGTGAACTCTTTGCCGTAGGCCAGAGTGAGCAGCATGTAGGAACAGGCGATGATCACCCCGCCGGCAAAGCCTCCTCCCGGGGCCAGATGCCCGGTGATGATGATGTAGATCCCGAAGAGAAAGATGAAAACCTTGACCCAGCGGGTCACGGTTTTTACGATCACTGTCATTCCGTTCATTTGTCTTTCTCCCGTTTCGACCAGGCTCTTCCCCGGAGCACCGCCAGGGCGCCGAGAATGGCGGCAAACAGCACGGTTGCCTCCCCTAGAGTATCGTAAGCCCTGTAGTCGAGAAGAATTGAAGTCACGATATTGGCCGATCCGGTCTCCTTCAGACCGTCTGCGAGGTATTTGTTGGAGGGAGCGTTTCCCACTGCAGAGATGATCGGTGTGCCGAACTCATTCAAACTTCGGAAGGCATAGTATCCGAAGGCGAAAAAGCCCGCTGTCAGCAAACACACGATCAGCAGCCCGGCCCAGTGAATATGGCCCTTGGTGGAAATCACATCTCTGCCGATCGTCGCCCGAATGAGGAAGACCAGCAGCACCACCTCCACGGCGATCTGGACGATGGCCAGGTCGGGGGCCCGCAGAAACAGGAAAGCGATGCTCAATCCGAAACCGATCGCTCCGAGGGAAATCACCGAGGACAGCAGGTTTTTCGTCTCCACGGCGATGAGCGCCCCCACGATCAGAAAAACGAGCAGAATAAATAAATACAGTTCTATTCCCATGACCTAACCTCACTTCAGCAATGTAAAGAGCACGATAAGGATCAGGATTCCCAGCAGGCTCCAGGATAGATACCAGGACAGGAGTCCGTTGTGAATTCGTTTCAAAAAGCCGGTTATCCCCAACCCCAAACCCCCGATCCAGGTGTAGGGATCCAGGTGCCCTTTGCCCTGAGCTGTGTACGTGCCCTTTAAAACAGGCATCTCCTTGATCGTGTCGTAGAAATGCGTACCGATCACCCGTCCGGTCTCTTGTTCCAGCTTCTCCCCCCCGATGAAGGGATCGACAACCCTGGCGGATTTCCTGTATTTTCCCAGCAGGTAGATGATGAAGCCGACGGCCAATCCCAGAATGATGAGTCCCGTTGCCCAGGTCGAGTTCCATATCCCGGGAATCACAGCTTGCACTCCGGCGCCGGGATAGACAAAGAAGTTCAGCGGAAAACGATAATAGATCCCAAAACCCAGGCTCAACAGCGCCAATACGATCATGGGCAGGGCCATGCCAAAGCCGACGTCCTTCTTGACCTTGGCCGTTTTTTGAGTTCTTGTTCCCAGAAATACGGAATAGATGACCTTGATGAACGAAGCCAGGGTCAACGCGCTCCCGAACATGGCTGCAACCAGGAATATAAAGGAAGCTTTCATCCCCGTCTCGAGAACTCCCTGATACACGAGCCATTTAGAAACGAAACCGTTGAAGGGGGGAACACCGGAGATTGCCAATGCCGAAACAAGGCAGGCGATGAAGGTGATCGGCATTACCTTAACCAGACCGCCCAGCTCAGACAGATCGTTCGTCCCTGTCTTTCGCTCCACCGCGCCGGCACAGAGAAACAGGCAGTTTTTGTAGATCGAGTTGTTCAGCATATGGAACAACCCACCGGCGATCCCGATCGGATTCATGGTGCCTATCCCCAGGAGCATATACCCCACTTGGCTCACCGCGTGGTAGGAGAGAAGCTTCGGCAGATCGTGCTGGACCATGGCCATCATCACCGCCGCCAGAATTGTAACCGCGCCGATGATCATCAACAGCAGCCCCAGACCGCTGGTCAGCACAAATATCCGGGTAGTGAGCATGATCAGAAGGTAGATCCCCAAAAGTTTGTCAAGGGAGGCCGGGAGCAAGGCCATGACCGAAGCGGGAGCGGCTTCACTGGCGGCAGGTATCCAGGAGTGGAAAGGCATAGAGCCGGCCTTGGTAATGGCCCCGATCATCATCAGGATAAAAGCGATTACCGGCAGGACACCCCCGAAAGGGATGTTCAGATTACTGATGGTAAACGATCCATTCAGAAACCAGACAATACCAATACCCAACAGCAGGCAGCCGTCCCCACCTCCCAGCATGGCGAATGTTTTGCTGGCTCCAGCTTTGCTCTCCGCGCCGCCAACGGTGACGAGGAAATACAGCGAGACGGTGACTACCTCCCAGAAAATCAGAAAGACGAGGAAATGATCGGCCAGAAGAACTCCGCTCGACCCGCCCAAGGCAAAGAGGAAGAAGGCGTAGTACTCTCTGACTCGGTTCCTACCCGTTATATAGCCCAACGAGTACAAAGAAATGAGCAGACCGAAACCTGTGGCGAAGATCAGGATAAACGAGGATAGGGGCGTGGGAGCCAGATCGAAGCTTAAGGTAAAGTTGCCGATCGCAAGCAGGGAGAAGCGAAGCTCCAGACTCTTCTCGATATAGATCCAGATGGCGGAAGCAAAAGCTACAATAGAAGTAACGAGGGTAAGTATCGCCCGAAACCAGCGATCCTTCTTGGGGAGAATGAAGGTAAAGAGCCCCACGGCTAAGGGCAGCAAAACCGGAATAAGAAGTAGGTTCACGAACATCGGTTCATCTCCTCAGAATAGTTTAGAGCCAGGGGACCGCAAAGATGCGCCCCAACACCGCCAACACAAAGGCGGCAACCGCAATGGGCGTCAGGTAAAACCAGAAGAATTTTACCGCCTGGTCGATCCGCACCCTCGGATTGGTGTTTTTTATTACGATAATGAGGACCAGGATCGCTACATATTTCAGGATCGCCCAGAGGATCCCCCAACCGACCAGATGAATTCCACCGAGAAATACGGTTATGAGAAACACAGGCAACGTGAATAGCATCATCGCCTGGGTGAGCTTGAACACTCCAAGGGAGACCCCGGAATATTCGATAAAGGGACCACTCATGATTTCAGTTTCTGCTTCGGCTACATCAAAAGGGGTAAAACCGAGCTTGGCCTGCACGCAGAACAGGACCACTACACCAGCGACGACCCCGGAAACGCTGTTGAAAACATGATTCTCGGCGATCGCGACCAGGCTGATGCTCGAGTTGCTCTTCAGAATCACGGTTGCCAGACAGATGAGGAAGGGCAGCTCGTAGGCCAGAATGAGCTTCATCTCCCGGCTGGCTCCGATACTGGCCAACGGATTTCCGGAAGCCATCCCTCCAATCATGATGGCCAGAGAAGGCACAACGAGAAGGTAGACAACGACGATTAGATCGCCAACGAAGGAGACCTGAGCTAAATTCGCCAGCCACAGGATCGTAGACACCAGGGTCACCGCGACAAATCCGAAAATCGGTGCCGCCAGGAACAGGAGCCTGGCACCACTGGATGGGATCAGGGTTTCCTTCCCTAAAAGCTTTACAAAGTCGTAAAAGGGCTGCAGCAGCGGCGGCCCAACCCTCCACTGGACCCTTGCCGTGACCTTGCGATCCACCCAGCTCGACAGCAGACCGACGATGCTGGTAAACACAAAGCCAGGGAAGACGATAAAGGCGAAAATGTACCATGCTATTTCCACGTCTCTACTCCATCCTTCTTTAGCCTATTGCAGCCCAAAGGCAGCAATGGACTCTGAGGTTAATATGTCAGAAGAGCTAGATCCTCCGCTGCCCAACGCTTCTGCGACTTTGTTTTCCAGAATCCTCAAAGTTTCTCGGACCGTTCGGGAAATCCCGGTTCCCAGCTCGATTCGTTCGGGCTGTACACCTAGCAGGAAAATATTGCACTTGGTTTCCTCGGCCAGAAAATTGAGGAAGAGGCTCGGCGATACGTCATGAGTCGAGAGCCCCCCGTGTTCGATCCTGCTGGGATCCACTATCGCAAATTTTCCCGGATCCATGTCCAGGTGCACCGCATCCACCAACAGGACCGTCTCCGGTCGTTCTCTAATAATCACACCCAAGTAATTCTCAAAAGCGTTGCCGGCATTTATGCACGGTACTCCGATCTTGCTCTTCAACCGTTCGACAAAAACCGGTCCTAATCCGTCATCTCCGCGTAGAACATTTCCAACGCCGACGATAACCACCTTGCCCTTGAGAATTCTCCCGAATACATTCTCTCCAGTCATAGAGCGGTTACTCCCGCCGTGGTCAAGCTGGTCTCCCGGCGGCAGCGGGCGCAGAGAATCTTGATCCGATCCGCTCGCCCATAATCTTTCGACGCGGAAAGAATGCTTTCATCCACAACGCCCAGGCTTTTGAGCCGGGACTGATACAGCGTGGGATTGGAGAAGGAAAGCTCTCCGATCTTCTCGGCAATCCATTTCAAGTGATCCTTGCAGGCGATCGCGGACCCACAGATCTCGCAGAGCTGCAACTCCTTTTCGATGGTTTCAAAAGCCTCGGCTCTGTTGAAAAAGGAGAGTTCCCAATCATTGGAAAGCTTGATTCCTTCGTGGTCGGCGATACAGGCATCCTCGCAGCAGCCGCAGAAGATGCAGCTGTCGGTGTAGTGAATCATGATCCGCTTCGGTGCATCGCCCTTGGCGTTGTCCTCATGTGCGATGGCCTCTGCAGGACAGACCTCCTCACAGGCAAGGCAGCCCAAACACTTGTCCTGATCGTACTTTGGTTGACCGCGAAAGCTAAAGGGCGGTTGATGCGGCTTGAACGGGAACTTCGATGTATACGGCCTGTGTGACAGGGACTTAATCGCTTCCAGGAGCTCTCTAACCTTTGGCAGTCTCATGGTATTCCCATCTCCCTCTTTATCTTTGCCGTCTTTTCCCGGGACATCATGATCAGATCTTTCCCGGTACAGATCCTGTCTCCCTCCGGGGTGCACACCGCCATTCTCTCGGTGCAGCAGTAGCAGGGATCGATGGACGCCAGAATAATGGCCGCATCTGATATGGAAGAACCGGGTACTGTGGCTTTACAGGTCGGCAGGTTCATAAACGTTGGAGCCCGAACTTTGTGACGCACGGGTCTATTTGTGCCGTCGCTGCGCACGTAGTGAAAGGTTTCACCCCGCGGTGCTTCGGCTGCCCCTATACCTTCCCCAGGGGGAATGCTCTTCAGTTTCAGATCGATTTCCCCGGAAGGAATCTGCTGCAAACAGCTCTTCATGATCTTGATCGACTCGTATATCTCCAACAACCTGACAACAGCCTTGCCCCAAACGTCCCCGCTGTCGGTAACGATCATGTCCCAATCCACCTTATCGTAGGCGCCATAAGGGGCGTTTTTTCGCACATCCCGATCCACCCCCGAAGCTCGAGAGGTAGGTCCCAGGGCACAGTAGTTGATCGCCTCTTCCTTGCTCAGGATCCCGATCCCTTTGAGCCGGGCGTGAAGCACCGGGTCATCGAGTATGGCTTTTTTGAGCCGATCCAAGGTGGGAATGATGGAGTCTATTTTTTTCAGCGCCAGCGGAATGTCATCCGCGTTGATATCCCGCCGCACCCCTCCCGGTTTGAACATGGCATAACTATTTCGATTGCCTGAGAGGATCTCCATCACATCGAGGATCTCTTCCCGGAGTCTCCACATCCACATGTAGACCGTGTTATATCCCAGGAAATGGCCGGCCAAACCATACCACAGCAGGTGGGAGTGGATCCGCTCTCCCTCGGCAATGATGGTGCGGATATACTGTGCCCGCTCGGGCACTACGACAGGGATGATATCCTCTACAGCCCGGGTATAGGCAAAGGGATGGCTGGTGGAACAGATCCCGCAGATCCTTTCGATAACGAAAGTCGACTGCTCGAAGTTTCTTCTCTCCGAAAGCTTCTCGATCCCTCGATGGTTATAGCCGATCTCCACATCGACATCCACCACGGTTTCGCCCTCAACGGTCAGTGAAAAGTGTTCCGGCTCTTCCTGAAGGGGATGAAAAGGTCCGATTGAAATTACTGACTTCTGCATCACACACCTCGATCCCGTATGGCTTTCTTGTCCCACTCCTTATAGTCGGCTCGCAGAGGATACACTCCTTCAGGCCATTCACGGGCCAGAAGAAGTCTATGCAAGTCCGGGTGGCCTGGAAAATCGATTCCCAGCAATTCATGTATTTCCCGTTCGATCCAGTTGGCCCCTTTGATGACATTGGCCAGAGAGTCTACCTTCGGATTCTTCTTATCCAGCTTCACCCTGAGGGAGATCAGGAGATTCATCGTTTCTATTGAGAAGTGATAGAGAATCTCCAGATGTGTCCGGGCATCCAGTCCGGAGGCGATGTGAAAACGCGCCCCCAGATCTTTAAAGATATAGGTGGCGGCCGGTACGAGGACCTCCGGTTTGATCTCGATATACACCCGTTTGGGAGATTTGTCGGAAAAATCCAGGATATCCTCTCGAAACTTCCCCTTTAGATCCTGTAGAACAGCGTCTCTGGTCATAGAGTCCCCTTCAATTTCGTGATCAGCTTGACCACCCCGGCGATGATTGCCTCGGGCTTGGGCGGGCAGCCGGGAATATACACATCCACGGGGATATACTTGTCCAACGGCATCGGGCAGTTGTAGCTGTGAACGAACATTCCCCTGGACATGGAACACTCCCCGACGGCAACCACAACGCAGGGTTTCGGTACCTGTTCCTCGTAGATATTCTTCACCCTGACCATCGATTTCCGATTGCAGGAACCGGTCACAAGAAGGACATCGGCGTGGCGTATGCTTCCCGCCAGCTTCATGCCGAACCTTTCAATGTCGAAACGAGGAGTCAGGCAATCTAGAATCTCGATATCGCAGTTGTTACAGCTGCCCGTGGACAGGTGGAACACCCACGGAGACTTCAGCAGTGCTTTCAAGGTCACGCTCATTTCTACTCCCCCTCAGGCTTTCTCTCTCGTCCAGTGAGTGGAATGGACGATCAGATTATCTCCGACCAGGAAGGTGTTCTCCCCCAGCACATCTCCCGCCATTTTCAGGCTCAACGCGCCATGCTTACAGGTTTGAATGCAGAGAGGCTCCCCCTTCTGCTCCATTCTGTCGAGGCAGAAATCGCAAGCGTGGATCAGGAACGGAACATGTTCCGGATAGATGGTTCCGTAGGGACAGGCGTGGGAACAGGATTTACAGCTTATGCAGCGCATGTTGTGCCGCATGAGCAGGTTGTTCTTTTCCTTCTGTTGCTCCAAGGCATCCACGGGACAGGCGTTCACACAGTGCGGCTCTTCGCACTTGCGGCACACCAGGGCGTAGGTGGCCAACTCGACTACAGAAATGATCCCATTGTTCTCCGGGTGATAGAAGTAGCTGCACTTGATGTCGCAATCTTTGCACTCTCCGGAAGCACAAACATCCAGATCGACGAATAATCTGATGTCCTGTCCTTTCGTGGGCTCGATATTCAGTTTCCCGTGATGGATCTGTTCGGCACTACTCGGCATGTCGCCCTCCTGTCGGCAGTCGCGCTCCCGTCGGCGTCAACACTTCCTTCACCATAATGGCTCCCTTTGCCCAGCAAAGGGTCCGAAAATCAATCCCAAATATTGGGGTAATCACTGATTTTGTCGTAACGAAAAACAGGACCATCCTTGCAGGTGTAGAAGGTCCCTAATCGGCAGTGGCCACACTTGCCAAAACCACAGCTCATGTTCTTTTCCATGGAAAGGTAGAGGTTGCTCTTCTTGAAACCCAGATCTAACAGTTTCATTGTGGCGAATTTCATCATGATTGGCGGACCACAGACTACGGCGATACCGGTGCTCGGATCCATCTTCAGATCGTCCAAAATAGTAGTCACCACACCGAC
>Ga0114922_10004040_pt1 | contig 13648 bp, 6 predicted proteins | sample AartaG_FD_100975 | JGI IMG/M metagenome (GOLD analysis project Ga0114922, IMG submission 100975) | Deep subsurface microbial communities from Aarhus Bay to uncover new lineages of life (NeLLi) - Aarhus_00045 metaG | ecosystem: Environmental > Aquatic > Marine > Oceanic > Sediment | place: Aarhus...
GATATGCAGCGTGATGTATACAGCGTTGGCCTGAAGAAGACTATAAGTACGTTACATTGGAGCAGAAACGGTGAAAAACGAAAAACAGGATAGTAGAGAACTCTGTAAAGATGCTACAGTCTCGAAATGCCGGTTAAAAGAATTTTATTAAAAATTGGAGTACATTTTTATCTTAGGAGGTCAAATAATGCTGTCGGATTAAGATCAATTACTTTCACCTCTTACTTGAATCTTAAATGTCCAAGCGTAATCGCACGGGAGGGGGTCCGGGATTTCATCTATAACCACATCGGCACCTGCCTGGTGCCAAGTTAGCGGCTTGTCGCAGCCGAGCATCCTGATCTCGGAACCTTGCACCGGCGTCACGCCTGGGATGACCTCGCCAGCATTGGGTTTCGCCAAGTCGATCGCATATAGGTAGGGTCCCTTCTCGGTGAACCTCAGGGTGCCAGCCTCGCAAGGGATCCGCCAATCCGCACCGTAAAGGGCTACCTTGTTCACGTCCATCCAATCACCCAGCTTATTCAACATCTTCACCTGGTACACCGGAATTGTTCCATCACCTTTTGGGGTAATACTCAGAAGGGTGACTCCATTTTTACTTATCCTACTCACTATACTATCCACCAGCTTGTTAGCTCCGCTATCAATCTCTTCATCTGTCATATCTATGCCACTGCTGTAGGCCCAACCACAGCCAGGCAGCGATACATCAGCCTGCCATCTTTGTGGTTGTGGGGCGGCTTTCTCTCCCCAACCCTGTTCGTGATCCAGCTCGGAGCACGACATGGGAAGATCTTTATGTTTATGAGTTACCATGACTTCCTTGCCCCAATTCCTGGCACTATTGAAGTAATGAGCGAGCATTGGCTTTACATATTTGTCTGTATCTATAAATAGAGGAAACAAATCTTCAAGCCAGACTTGATCCGGGCGGTACTTGTCTATGACCTCTATTATTTTGTTCTTATATTTTTCCTGGTAGCCTGGTGTTGTTTCAATGTTTTTGAATAGACCTTCTTCCGGCTCGTGGATCGGTGCGTATAGGTCTGAGTCCTCCGGATTATTGACACCCACTCCCTTGGGGCAGAGTCTCCTGCCGTACATAAAATGCGTCCAGTTACGGCTATGATGAAATGTCGTGACGGTCTTCATGCCATGCGCCCTGACAGCCTTGAGTATCTCCCCGACGATATCTCGATGAGGCCCCATGTCCATAGCATTGAACTTGTTATATTGTGTGTCCCACATGGAAAATCCATCGTGGTGCTCGGCACAGGGGCCGGCGAAGTCGGCACCGGCGTTCTTGAACAGTTTCGCCCAGCGATCCGGGTCCCACTTCTGGGCCTTGAACATCGGGATGAAGTCCTTGTATCCGAACTCAGTACATGGGTCTCCATAATGCTTAACATGATAATTGTATGTACCCGTTCCCGTTCTATACATGCCCATTCCATAAAATAAACCCTGACCAGTCGCCGAATAAATCCCCCAGTGAAAGTAGATCCCAAAAACCGCGTCCTCGAACCACTTTGGAGTAGAATGTTGCGCAAGCGATTCCCAGGTCGGCTCATAATGTACTTCAGCCCCGTATAGCCTTTCACATAAACCGAAGAAGGCTGCTGCTGTCAAAAAACATACCAAAGTAAGCGTGATTAAAGAGGTGTTTTTCTTAATCATCGTGTTCTCCTAAAATAAAAGGTAACCGTTCACGGGTATTTTCATAGCATTCGGCAGCGCACCCAATATCAAATACCCATTTCTTAAATTCTCAACTCAGCTTATAATACATTTAAGGTCGTAATACAAGCTGAAAATATCTGTTTCTTTTTCAAGCGGAGGGCCTCGTTCACCCGATAATACCAGTGCCAGAAAGACATAACCCTTCCGAAAACTTAGAACCTATCCAAATAACCCGCTCTATTGCGGCCGGCTGCAAAGCATGCCTAAATGAGAGAGTTATATTACGTCTACTCGACCACGAATTTTCGAAGAATTCTGACGTTTTGCAGCTCGTGGGAAGGGTTCCTTTATTGATGTGGTGGAACCGGCCTGTGAAGCAACAGGGATGCAGGATGTTCCTGTTGAGAATAAGGTCAAGCTGCTCAGTGATAATGGCAAAACATTGGTTTCAAAGGACTTTGGTCAGTATCCGGAAGCCAAGGAGATTGGTTATCTCCGTGCATCGCCCTATCATCCTCAAACTACTGGCAAGATTGAGAGGAATCATCGTTCGGCAAAAGAGCGTGTCTTCTTGAACGTGTGGCAGTCACCGGAAGAGTTGGAAAGGAAATAGCCAGGTTTGTCAGTTGGTATAATAATCAGCGATACCATAAGGCCATCGGCAATGTCACACTTGATGATGTTTACCTTGGCAGGCGGGAAGAAATAGCGAAAAATCGAAAACAGTTGAAAGCAAAAACAATTCTTGAAAGGAAAGAATACAACAGTACAATGGCAACCGGAGTTGAAATCGTCTCCTAATCCAGAGGCTTCTTTGTCTCATTCTTGTTGACGACGTACAAACAGCGAAGCTAAGGTCAGTGTTCCCGAGATAGGATTAAAAAGGGTTATGATCACCGAGAGCGACAAACCGGTTTGGAAAAACCATAGATATGTCAAAACTGTTTCCGGCATTACCGCCGGAACAGAAATGGATGATTATGTAACCTTTGACGCAGGATCCGGTAATTATACATTCCAGTTGAATGGCCAAAGGTAATTCGCAGTGATGTAGGAACGAGAAATGTGGAGGCATTCGAAGATGAGACAATTTACGGTGAAAATGTTGGCAGGCGTGATGATGTTTGGGACGATATTTTCGTGGGAGTATTCTTATGCCGCGGCATCGGCAACGGACAGGGGGATTAGGGTAAGGGATCTGTGTTGTGAATATGCCAAGAATCCTTTAGGGATTGATGCACCTCAACCAAGATTCAGTTGGATCTTGACTTCGCGTCAGCGCGGTCAGAGACAAACGGCGTATCGTGTTCTGGTTGCTACTGTTGTCGAGAAGCTTAATAACAACATCGGCGACAAGTGGGACAGTGGCAAAGTGGCCTTGGTAAATTCTGTAAATATCCCCTACCAGGGTAAGGCTCTATCCAGCGGTGAAAAGTGCTTCTGGAAGGTACGAGTGTGGGACAGGAAAGGGCGGCCTTCGTCGTGGAGTGAACCAGCCACGTTTGAGATGGGCCTGCTGAAAGAAAGTGACTGGCAGGGCCGATGGATCGGCAAGGGTATATCGAGAAAAAAATCTACCTACATTACCGGAAAATTCGATCGGGCAATTAACCTGAATGGTAAAAATGAAACCATAAAAATTGGACATTATCCCAAACTAAAACCTGCTAAAGAAATTACTATTAGCGCCTGGATCAAGCCAAATGATGATTTCAGCAACAGATGGCAAGAAATCTACCGAAAGGAAGATGGTAACGCAAGGCACTTTTTTGCTTTTGGCAAGACGGGCGAAAAAACGGGATTATGGCTCGGACTGGGAATTGGGGGAGTGTACACGGAACATTGCGGGCCGTTAGCAACTGGATTGGTTAAAGATGGAAAATGGCATTTTGTAGCTGCTGTCTATGACGGTTCCGCCATGAAATTCTATTTTGACGGCAAGGAAATTGCAAGCGTGGCGTTGAGCGGACCCATAGATACAGCAGGGTCGAGTCCTGCTTATATCGGTTCGTGGCAAGGCGAAAGTGAATTTTTCACAGGCGGTATTGATGATGTGCGAATTTACGGCCGCGCTTTAACTGCTGATGAGATAAAAGCAATGGCGGGCGGTACTAACGTTGGCTCTAATCTTGTAGGCTTATGGAAACTCGATGGTAATCTGAAAAACAGCGTGCCGGGGAAGGACGGGGAATTGATTACGGCTGTTGATCCGCAAAGCTCTCCGCTTTTGCGAAAAGAATTTGAAATTCCCCAGAGAGTCAAACGAGCAAGAATCTATGTTTCCGGCCTGGGTTGGTATGCGCTCTATATCAATGGGCAGAAAGTCAGCGACCATGTGCTTGATCCGGCAACTACGGACTATAAAAAACGAATTCTATATGTGACTTACGACGTAACGCCCATGCTCAGCAAAGGAGCAAATTCATTGGGAGTGATGCTGGGCAATGGTTGGTATTGCGAACCCGGGACACTTCGGTACGGCAACTCGCCGATATTGCTCCTGCAAATGAATATAGAGTATGCCGACGGAACCAGTAAAGCGATTAAGACAGACCCATCGTGGAAGGTTGCCGAAGGTCCAATTACACGCAATGATCTATGGGGCGGAGAGACCTATGACGCTCGCCAGGAGAGGAAAGGCTGGAAAGAGGCCAGCTACGATGATTCGGGCTGGAACGAGGCCATTATAAAATCGAGTCCGGGAGGCAAAATGGTATCGCAGATCATGCCGGCCATCAAGGTGAACCAGACCATAAGGCCGGTGAAACTCACCAACCCGAAGCCCGGTATATATGTTTACGATATGGGGCAACTCTTCGGCGGCTGGGCGAGGTTGCGCGTAAAGGGATCTGAAGGTACAAAAGTTACCCTTAAGTATTCGGCACACATTTTCAAAGATAGCGGACTAATCGATAAAAGACGTCACCGAAGTGGAAATGAAACAGACTATTATCTTTTGAAAGGCGATCCAAAGGGCGAAACATACGAGCCGAGATTTACGTACCACCCAGTCCGGTATGTGCAGATCGAAGGTTATCCGGGGGAGCCGACGATAAGTGACCTCGAGGGCAGAGTGGTTTTTTCGGCTGTTGATATGTCCGGCGACTTTAGCTGCTCGAACCCTTTGCTGAATCAGATTCACAAGAACGTTGTTTGGACTTTAACCAACGGGTTATTCGGCATACCCCTGGACTGTCTTCACCGTGAGCACTGGGCGTGGACCGATCCGGCGACGGTGACCGGCTCGCTGTATCCGAGAAAATACATGCCGCGGTTCTGGATGAAATGGCTTCATGACATTAAGGATGCACAAAGAACAGATGGTGCTATTCCGGATGTATGCCCCACGTATCCCGGGGACCGATCGGACCCGGCCTGGGGGGGGAATTACCCGATTCTGGCATGGTATCTCTATCAATACTACGAAGACATAGGTCTTCTGGAGGAACATTACGATGGGATGAAACGGTGGTTGAAATACCTCGATTCGATTTCTGACGATTACATTGTGACCAAAGGTCATTACGGTGATCACATGCTGCCCGGTATAAGAGTTGGTGAGGAGCAATTCATTTCCCGGGAAACCCCTCCGGCTTTAGTCTGGACCGGATATTACTATCGCGGCGCCTACGTAGTTTCGCAGATTGCTGAAATTTTAGGTAAAGCCGGTGATGCGGGACACTACTCCAAGCTGGCGGATGACATCAAAGAGGCTTTTAATAAAAAATGGTTTAATAGCAATACCCGAACGTACGCAACCGGCTCACAGACGGCAAACTTCCTTCCGCTGGCCCTGGAGATCATCCCGGAAACCAACGAAAAGAAAATTGTACAGAACCTGGTAAAGGATATTGTCGAAAAATACAAACTACATCATCATACCGGTAATACCGGAACCACCTGTATGATAGACACGCTGACCAGGTATGGCTTCGGTGATATTATGTACAAGATCGCCACCCAGGAAACCTATCCGGGCTGGGGGTATATGGTTTCCCAGAGCGCTACTACGATTTGGGAGAATTGGGGAGTTCGACAAGCCGAGAGCATGGTTATGTGGCTTACGATCGATGAGTTCTTCTACAATGACTTGGCCGGTATTAGGGGACCGGAGTATTATGGATCTCGCTTTATGAATCCCGGCTTTCAGCAGATTGAAATTAAGCCTCATGTTCTCGGCGATTTGACCCATGCGTTCGGCTCAATCAAAACTGTCAAGGGTATAGTATCTTCCTCCTGGAAAAGGACGGATAATTCACTCATCCTCGCAGTGACAATTCCGGTCAATAGCGAAGCTAAGGTCAGTGTTCCCAAGGTCGGTTTGAGAAATGTTACGGTCATCGAGGGCCGTAAGAAGATTTGGCAAAAGGGCAAATATGTAAACGGAGTTCCCGGTATCAAAGCTGGTGTTGAAACGAACGATTATGTGACGTTCGAGACCGGTTCCGGTACTTATGCGTTCCAGCTAAATGGGCAAAAGTAAGTTTATAGCATCTCCTTGCTCAATCGCGTTCAAGATGTGTGTAACATCACTCATGGCCGTTCCAGAAATTAGGTTTTACCTTCTTTCCTACTTACAAACAACTGATAACGAGCACACAAAACGTGACTTGGTCTCCACAGATACACCCACGAGAATATGGATGTATTAATAGGGACAGATTATTTTGTCAAGAATCTGGAGATTCTTCAAGTATTAACACATGGTATACAGCTTCGAATTCAGTGCTTTTCGAACCAGTCCCACCAGCCCATCAGTCACACAGAAGGCACCCTTCCCTCGAGCTTCAAAATATCAGAATTCTTCAAAAAGCCACCTCTTTCAGGAGCTGAAAAACACCCTGATTTCCAAGTGACATTAACTGCAATTAATGATATATTCGCTAACTTATTATGTTGGATTTGAAAATGTAATTATGTAGGTTAGCTCTACGATGATTTCCTTTAATTCCTGTAGCCGAAGTTAATAGACCTCTTGCATGCGTTACACGCAGTTTCTACACAATCCACTTATCCTCGCTGCGTATGGGAACGAAGCCGCGTCGCATACTATTTTCAGTCACTGTACGTGGTTCCATAAACTGGAGCAAGTAATCAGGGCCACCAGCCTTAGAGCCGATCCCCGACATCTTGAATCCGCCGAAAGGTTGTCTTTCCACTATTGCACCTGTGCAGCCGCGGTTAAAGTAGAGGTTGCCCACTCGAAATTCCTTGCGGCATTGCTCAAGGTGTTTGGGGCTACGGCTGAACACCGCTCCTGTCAAAGCGAATCGGGTAGAGTTGGCCCAATCGATGGCCTGGTCGAAATTTTTGACCCGCATTATCGCCAGCACAGGCCCAAACACTTCCTCCTGAGCTAAGCGATGTTCTGGAGTTATACCTTCAACAATCGTAGTCGGAACATAATAGCCGTCATCAGGCACATTACTTGAATAAAGAATAGTTCCCTCTTTTCGCGCCGCCTCAATGTATTGCAGGATGGCCTTCTGTGCGGATTGATCGATGACGGGGCCCATGAAATTAGCAGGTTCTTCGGCCGGGCCAATCTCTACCGAACGAGCGGCTTCAATGAGACGTTCGACGAACCGGTCATAGATTGTATCGAGCACAATAACGCGGGAGCAGGCCGAGCACTTCTGGCCCTGATATGCAAACGCTGAATCAATCACATGTGGGATTGCCTCATCGAGGTCAGCATCATCATCAATAATTATGGCATTCTTTCCGCCCATTTCCGCGATCACTTTCTTTACTGATGGTTGATTTTCAGGTGTATGACCTGCTCTATCAATGATTCTTAGACCAACTTCCATAGAGCCCGTGAAAACTATTAGACCGACCTGCGGATGATCTACGAGAAAGTCACCTATGATCGCTCCAGGCCCAGGAGTATAATTGAAAACGCCGGGTGGAAGATCCGCTTGTTGCAGGATTTGTAATAGTGTGTGTCCAACGACCGGTGTTTGATTTGAAGGTTTGTAGAGAACACAGTTTCCTGTAATGAGAGCGGCTGCGCACATGCCGCAACTGATAGCCAAAGGGAAATTCCAAGGTGCAATTACCGCTGCGATCCCTTTAGGTTGATAAAAATACTCATTGATCTCCCCAGGAGCATGGCCCAGATATTGGGGTCTGTTCAGGCGAACCATCTCTCGGGCATAATACTCCAGAAAGTCAATCGCCTCACCCACATCGTTATATGCTTGTTTCCATTGCTTACCTGCTTCAAGTACCTGCCAGACAGATAACTCGTAAATTCGTTTTCGGGCGATTTCCGCCGCCTTGATGAGATACTTAGCTCGCTTATAAGGGGGAGTATCGCGCCATATTTGGAAGGCTTCTTGTGCAACGCCTATGGCATCCTCTATTTCCTTTGTGCCGGCTTGGCAGACACGGCCTATAACCTCGTGTGGACGAGCAGGATTTACCGAATCTACTAAAGTGTGAGTAGTTTTTTCCTTGCCACCGATAAAAAGGGGATAGGTCCTTCCAAGTGCTCTCTTAATCTCAGTAATAGCATCAGTAAAGGCGTCTCGAACCTCTGGGAGAGAAAAGTCTGCAAAGGGTTCATTACTAAATGCGCCCAGTTCGGACTGTGACTCGGACTTATCCAATCGTTCCTCTGTGATCTTATCAACCATTTCGCCGATGCACAAGTATGGTGCCCTTAGGAGTTGTTCAAGCTCACGTCCTTCTACAAAAGTCTGGCGTAGAAACGACTCGTTAGAAGTATTTTCCATGAGCCTTCGTATCAAATAAGCCATACCAAGCAACAACTCACCCTGCGGGCAATATAGCCGAACGCGGCCGGTCATTTTCAGAAGGGCATTGCGGAACGGCTCAGCCATTCCGTACAGAACCTGGAATTCATAACGGTCATCAGGTACTTCTAGGGCAGAGGCCAGTTCCATTACTGAGCATACAGAGCGTACGTTATGCGAGGCACAGGCAAGGTGGCAAAAATCGTGATTGCGAAGAATCTTCTCGGCAGAGCGTTCAAATGCGGCATCCGTTTCAGCTTTGTTGGTGTATACGGGTATCGGCCAGCCGCTCTGACGGGCAACAACAATTTCGTAATCCCAGTAGGCGCCCTTGACCAGCCGAATGGAAATTGGCAAATGCTGCTGACGGGCCCATTCGAGCATAAGATCGATATCCTGGTCACTATTCTTAAAGTAAACCTGCATCGCCAGGCCTAAATGAGGATAGTCTTTGAATTCGGAATCACTACGCAGACGACGGTACACTTCAAAAGTGATTTCCTTATACTTTCGCATTTCCGTATCGATGCACATAAAGCCATTTATCTCAATTACCTGACGGTAAACAGGTTTGAGCCGATCCAAAATATGTTCCACTGAACCTTCGAAATTGGCAGGGTTAATTTGTGAGTATAGGGCCGATGGCTTGATTGAAATATTGACCTTAGGTGAATGGTCCCAGTCCAATGCGGAATTAGCTGTGCCGAAAGCTACCCAATGCGGCTGGGCTTGCTCTAATTTTTCAAGCAAACGCTTGTAGTTATCAGCATATAAATCAGCCTCTTTTTCACTAACAGTGGCCTCGCCCAGGTTATCTAAGGTAAAAGTGAAACCTTTACGCCGGAGTCCTTCTATATTCTCGATTGTTTCGGGTATCGTGTTGCCAATTATGAACTGAAGAGCCATACTCTCGAGTTTTTTTCGGATCGTCTTGCCCAGCATTTTCATGCCTACACGGCCTCCGATACCAGCACTCTTTGCACCAAATCTAAGTACAGCAGGTACGTTCTCGTCTTGAGAAAAGTACTCCTGGATGTGATAGTTGAGCATCTCCCCGGTGGTTAGACAAGGCAGCACATCTATAAAGCGGAAAAGCTGAACTTTGAAATCTTCGTGGCTCATGCTCCAGTCCATCACCTTGCCTGTCCAGAAGTTCTTGTTCAATATCGAAGGGATTTCATTACCAAGAGCGGCGAAAAACTCCCTTCCACGGGCGAGTATCCCTGCTTCTAATTGTTCTCTGTCCATCTTTAGCTACCTACAATAATTTTATCAACCGGAACTATCTTACTTTTATAACTATACTGTTAACACTGTGTTGTTGCCAGTATATGTTCCTTACACTGATGCGAATCCTGCAAGTTAAATCGCAATTCTGGAAGCCCTCGAAGAGCTATTCTTAGTAACAATTATCAAACAAAAACAGCTGCGTTTGTCAAGCGTAAATGGGACCATGGTGAATATCGCACAATGGATCGTCCGTTTGCCAATTGTCAGCCACGATGCACATATCGGCACTGTCGACAATTCCGTTAGTCAAAAGAATCCAGAAGAGCAGGAAAAAAGCCCTAAGTTTGAGAGAGCAAATTCTTGATTGTTCAATGTGAATATGGTAAGATTATTGATGTCGTACGGAGAAAATTATGTTTGTTAAGTGTTTAATTGGGAAATCCCAGCTAAGTAGTTGTTGATCGTGAATAAGTACTAATCATCGAAGATTTGTTTTAGGATGAACGTGTCCTCAAAATATCCTACAGTGAAATTGCTTGGTGTTGATATATTCGCACTGCGAATGGGTGAAGTGCTTAGAAATAATATCGAACGGAGTAAAAGGTATGATTCGGAAAATGAGATATAGACAACATGATTTCCTGAAAGGACAGAAAAATGATTAAAGAAACAACCATGACGCTAAGAATTATTTTGTGCGGTTTGTTTTTAACTATTCCAGGCGAAATCTGCCAAGCCAAAGAGGCAAACGCCCCAAGTAGTTCGCCTCGAATTGTGAATATAATAAACTTCATCCGGCAGTGCGAACCGCGTATTGACTGGATAACAGAGGATGTTCTGTACGAGACTGTTGTCGAGCAGATAAGAATCATGAAGAGTTATCAACTGAAAGGAACTTTTCTTCTGCAGTATGATGCACTTATGGATGTCAGGTATCAGAAATTACTTAAGGGATTGCCTGTAGAGATGTTCGAGATTGGGGTCTGGTGGGAGATACCGCAACCCCTGGTGGAAAATAGCGGTTACCGGTGGAGGGGGCGGTTTCCCTGGGACTGGCATGCCAATGTTGGTTTTGCAACTGGTTATTCACCTAAAGAACGAGAGAGGCTGACAGATACTTATATGGCCGACTTTAAGAAGATTTTCGGGCACTATCCGAAATCGGTAGGGTCCTGGTTCATTGACGCTCACACATTGCAATATATGTATGACCGGTACGGTATTGTGGCGTCGTGTAACTGTAAAGACCAGATAGGGACCGATGGATATACCCTGTGGGGCGGTTATTGGAACCAGGGGTATTACCCCAGCAGGAAGAATGCCTATATGCCCGCCCAGAATGCTAAAAACCAGATTCCCGTTCCCATATTCAGGATGCTCGGCAGTGATCCTATTCATCAGTATGACAGTGGACTGGGAACCAATCGCCAACGTGTCATTTCACTTGAGCCGGTATATGGGCGAGGCGGGGGCGATGCCGATTGGTGTCAATGGTATTTCGATGCATTTGTTGATGGGGCGGCGATGGGGTACGGCTATGTTCAGGCCGGGCAAGAGAACTCATTCACGTGGAAGCGGATGGCCAAGGGATTTAACATACAAATGCCAATGATCGCCAGGCTACATAAAGAGGGGAAAGTAACGGTGCAAACTCTTGCTGAGACTGGTAAATGGTTTAAGGACAACTACAGGGTTACTCCTCCGACCTCGGTGACCGTATTGAGCGACCACTCCAAGAAGAAGCAGAAGACCGTCTGGTTTAACTCGCGGTTCTACAGGGCCAATCTGCTCTGGGATCAGGGAACCATGCGATTCAGGGATATTCATCTCTTTGACGAGAGTGTTGCATCCGATTATCTTACAAAAAGAGGCACCTCAACCCAGTGTCATTATTACACCCTGCCTATTGTTGATGGATTTCGCTGGAGTTCTTTGCAGACCGTTGCGGGCCTCCGGTTAAAGTCTGTCGGTGGGTTGGAGATAAAGGGAGGCACCCCGACTGTAGATGATCGCACTGACGGCGAACTAACCGTACGATGGCCGATTCATTCACCTGAGGGAGAAATCGTCATGACATTTAATGAAACGTCCGTGAGCGTTTCCGCAGCCGGCGGCATGAAAGACAACTGGTTCCTCGAATTATCCAGTGATAAGAAGGCGAAGTTACCTTTCCGCAAAATAGACCGTCAAAAGTTATCATGTACTTATAAGGACGCCCCTTATGCCATATCAGCAATACGGGGGGCATTTACCAATGAGCCTGGCTTTGATTTGCGAATCATTCCAGAGGACAACCGTATTGTTTTGGATTTTTCCTCAAGGGGGAAATAAATGTTTACATTTCAATTAACAGCTAATATTGAGTTTTTGGAAGGAAGGAGGTAGTTTCAAGCAAGTCGTAAATACTCATCCTGGGCAGATGATGTAGTGAGTGTGAAAATTATTATCGGTCGTTTGTTTGAAGTTGTTTTGGTGTGTAGCCAAAGCATAATCCCTAATTATTTTAACTTTTTTTGAAGGAGGATTATTATTTGCAAGAATAATGTCATAAGTGGTGTATTGCTGTTAGTATGTTTGTTTGGCTGGTCCAAGGCAATGGCAGCGCAACCTGTAGTAAATGTAATAAAGCCGGTTGCAGATGAGGTATCAGCAAGAACCCTATCCAACGGCCTGGTAAAACTATGCATTGGCAGCAATACCGGAACCTATGATCTGATTGATCTGGAACGCAACGAAGCATTTGTGAAAGACGCTGAAGTCGTCATGACCGCAGCTCCCTACCGCCAATTGGATGACGTAAAGGAAGGAGACAGCGAAGCAGCAGGTCCTGTGAAGGAATACCGCAGCAGTGCCGCAAGCAACCGCACGGAAACAGGGTCCTGTTCAAGTACCCTCGGAAGAGGCAGCGTGTTGACACTGATTAGTACATTCGGCCATGACGCAGAGGTGCGGGTTCGGTTCACCCTGTATCCCGGTCAGACGTTTGTTGATGTGGGCTGGAGCTTCCGCAATGGGGGCACTGAGCCTGTAAGGCTGCGCCGCGTGAGTGTGCTACAGACAGATCAGATTCTCCCTACTTGCGATCACAGCAATCTGAAGATGCTCAACGGCGACAGCGGCGGCAAAATGAACCGGCTCTTCCACCGTGAGAAGGTCCGGGCCGAGAACAATATGCTGTATTTTCTGGCCGATAAGGACCGGCCCCGATCTCTGGTCTTGGGTGGTCTGACCTATGCCGATTACCGCAAGTTTGTAGAAAGCGATCCCGGCAATAACTTGGGGGCCGATCTCTACGCTGATGATCCGATAGGCCGGCGTGTTGACCCGGGCCAAACCTATGATTCCCGCGACCGTTTCTATATTGACGGTATGACCGACAATCCCTTCGGCGCGCTCGAAGCGTACGCGCGTGCATTTCAGAAAGCCCAGGGCATTGACATCAATGCCTACAGCTTTCCCTCGGTGTGTATGTGGTTTCTTGCGGTGAAGCATTTCGGGGGCGATACCGGTTCGGTCAATGATACGCCGGGATCTGTGCGGGAAATGGACAACATCGTTGCCAGTGGTTTCCTGAAGTACGCGCCGGTGGCCGTGCGCCTGGTTCCGGATTGCTACGAGCAGAACAATGAGCAGGGCTGGTGGGACGACGAGCATTGGCGCATGCACGGTCGCAAGGAACGGTGTATCGTCGAAGGCGGACACGTCAAGGCGCCGTATGAGACCACGGAGAAATGGGGTCGCGCGATTGTCGAACGCGGCGGCATTCCATTTACCTACTTTGAACCGGGAGTCCGCTCGGAGGATTATGCCGAGGCTTTTCCCGGGCACATGCTGTTCAATGACGCTCATCGATATATCCTGAACAAAAATGGACAACGGCAAAAGGAGCGGCATGCTATTCGAGGAAATATCTACGGTGCCATGGTCCAGGAGAGCTATGATTACACAGATGCGGACTTTATCCGCCACCTAAA
>Ga0114922_10004041_pt1 | contig 13647 bp, 12 predicted proteins | sample AartaG_FD_100975 | JGI IMG/M metagenome (GOLD analysis project Ga0114922, IMG submission 100975) | Deep subsurface microbial communities from Aarhus Bay to uncover new lineages of life (NeLLi) - Aarhus_00045 metaG | ecosystem: Environmental > Aquatic > Marine > Oceanic > Sediment | place...
CCCGTTAGGAAGCGGTTACCCGTCTGGACACCGTCCGGCGTATCTCCGCTCCCTCACGGTCGCGGTTCTGTCTTGCAGGCCTGATCGGCAACCCGCAGATTTACGAGTGACGCGACACTAGACTCCATCCCAGGGTTGCTGCTCTGATACCGGATCGGCTTGTGCCATTTGGCGAGGCTGACCCGGTTTTGTTGTGCGCGGCGGGCTCGACGCGGCCACCCGTGTTGGTACGATCGCGCCGGGCGCCCGTATTGGTGCGATCGCATCGGGCGGCGCATTGGTGACATTGCATCCGGCAGCGCGGGCCTGCCGGTACAAGTTCGACCGACGGTCTGGGCTAAGATGATCGAGCACAAAGCGGCACTGGTGACGGGCGGTTCGCGAGGGATCGGGCGGGCGATTTGTATCGAGTTGGCCAAGGCCGGTTACGCGATCGCGCTGAATTTCAAGGAGAATCTCTCCGCCGCCGAGGAGGCGTCCGCTCTGTGTGAGGAGGCGGGGGCGGCGGTTGAACTGTGTCAGGGCGACGTGGCCGCCGCCAGCGAGCGTGAGTTGATCGTCCAGTTCGTGATGGAACGGTTCGGGCGGATCGACTTTCTGGTCAACAGTGCGGGCATAGGCCCGCAGGTCCGCCACGACATCCTGCAAACGCCTCTGGAGAGCTTCGAGCGAGTCATCAACACCAACCTGACCGGGCCGTACTTCCTGACTCAGGGTGTAGCCAACGAGATGATCCAGCTTCGCGAGCGGGGCGTCATCGAGTGGGGCGGCATCGTCAATATCTCATCGATCCGCGCCTATACCGCGGGCTTGGAACATGGTGAATACTGCGTCAGCAAGGCCGGTTTGAGCATGGTGACCACGTTATTCGCCGCCCGGCTGGCCCGGTACGACATCCACGTCCACGAGATCAGCCCGGGCATTATTGAGAGCGACACGACCGAGTCACAAGAGGTGCGCGAGGCTTACAGCAAGAAGCCGGCGGCAGGGGTAACGCCGATTGACCGCTGGGGCAAGGCGGAAGAAGTCGCCCAGGCGGTCGCCGCGATCGCCCGGCGTGAATTCCCGTTCAGCACAGGCCAGGTCTTCCACATCGACGGCGGCTGGCACCTCAGGCATCTATGAGTATCCACACGACGGGGGGGGGGATACAGTGTCACGTGGTAGTCGTCACGCACGCGGGGTTGCATTGTCCGCGGGACGAACGTTTCCCAGAATGTCGGGATCGGAATCCTCGTCGAGCACGGCAAAGTATCGACCACCGCAACCGCAGCACTCCCAGCTACTGCCGACCTCGCCCGCTTGCGGCCGACGAAGCGGGATCGGCAGGCTGCACGTGACACATTCTCTGATCCTGCCGGTCAGCAGATCAATGAGATCGGCTATTCTCCAGGGCTTGGTGATAAACCGCTCCACACCCACAGCCGTGAAATAGTCGCGCCGATATTCGTCGCTGTTGCCGACGATCGTCACGTCGGGCCGAATGTCCTTGAGCTTTCGGACGAACCTGGCGAGGTCGCCCTGCATGTCGTACTCGAGGATCACAAACCCAATACCGGGGTCGCGTTTTGCAAGTTCCAGGGCCAGTCCATGTGTGTCGGCCCCGTGACAAATGCAGCCGCTTTGCTCAAGTTGGGCAACGGCGATGCGGCGGACCAGTTCCGTACCGTCGACGACGAGGGCACGGTCCGGAAACGGCCAGCGGGGGTGTTCAGGCCCGGCGTCCGCCAGCAGCATTTGAACCGCTTGGATGTCTCGCAGGCCCTGCCGGTCGTCGCTGTCGACAAGCACGACAAGCCGGCGGGCATCTGCCAGTTTTTTTGAGCGAATGTGCCAGGAAATCGGCTGCGGGGCTGGCGGTGAAACCACCATCCATTGTTGTGAGGCTGTGTCGAGATCCGACACGGAGCCGAGCCCGAGAAGGTCCGCAAGGTTCGCTGCATCCTTGCCCGCCAGGGTCTGGGCGAGCAGTTCCCTGCCCTGTGGATTCGCGTAGGTCAAGACGCCGGCTGCGTCAACCTCGACGACGGGAATGGCAACCTGCACTCCGCTCGGCGCTTCCGCCTCGAGGGCGTCTCGGAGCGCGAGTTCGAGACGGTTGGGATCGAAGGGCTTCTCAATGAAATCGAAGACGTGTCTTTTCTTGGCTTCGGCTTTGAGGTCCGGTGACGCGAAGCCAGTAATGAGAATTGTCTTTAGTTCCTGATCGACGGCCTGTAACACATCCGAAACATGCAATCCGTGGATGCGGCCTTTGAGCATCCAATCCACAACGAGCACGTCCGGGCGGAAACGGCTTCCGAGGTCGATAGCCTCGCGACCGCTTGCCGCGGTCGTCACCTCGTACCCCAACCCCGAGAGATACAGGCCCAGGTGATCGCGAAGGCTTGGCTCGTCATCAACGACGAGGACTCTGGCCATCACCGATTCCCCCCTAAACTACGCCTTGGATCGGTTGTGCTGTACGGGAATAGACACCCCACTCCGCCAAAGGCAACTCCTCCCTTGTCGTCATCCTGTAACCCGTCCCGCTCTGTACGTCAACCTTAATACCATCCCCCCCCCGGATTCCGCGGCGTTTTGAATCAGATTCCCCAACACCTGCTCGATCTCTACTGTGCTTGGCGCCTATCCCAAAACTATGGGACAGTCCATCGCTCCTAGGGGCGGTTGGTGCCACCCCCGCACGGTCCACGCTCAAGAATGTGGGTAAGGCTCAAGCTGGAAAGTCGGTCCCCTCAGTGGTTTCGGGATGGGTTCTTGGAGCGATTTGTAGGAAGTTGTCGGCCACCGCCGGCTTGACCGGCTGGAAAGCCGGTCCCACAATGACTTTGGGATAGGCTCTCAGGGAGACGACCATGACGTGGATGACCTTTGTGACATTTAGCCTGGCGTGCTTGCCCGCTGGGGAGACACTCGACGAGCCACGCCTTATGCCGGGCCCGTGGCGGGCGTGGCTGGACAGCCCCGGCGGCGAGCTGCCGTTTCGCGTCGATTTCCGCCCCATGCACGGCGGGCTGAGGGTTCTCATTAGCAACGGAGTGGAACAGATCGAGGTGCCGAAGGTCTTCTGGCAGGAAAAGCAACTGGTTCTCGACATCGATTACTACGATTCGATAATACGGGCCAAAGTCAGCGAGGACGGCGTACGACTGGACGGACAGTGGACCAAGCGTCGCGGGCCGGACCAGTGGACGAAAATGGCGTTCCACGCGATTACCGGGGCGGCGTCGCGTTTCCCGATCAAGCTAAGCGGGCCCGAACCGAGAAACGCTCCCTCATTTGACGGCCGTTGGGCCGTGTCTTTCTCCGGCAGCGATGACCCGGCCGTGGGTATTTTCAGGACGTTTTACCCGGGCACCGCAGTGGGGACCTTTCTAACCACCGGCGGCGACTACCGATACCTTGCCGGTAACTACGACGAAAGGCAAATGCGGCTTTCATGCTTCGACGGCGCCCACGCCTTTTTGTTTCACGCGACGCGTCAGGCGGACGGCACCTTGAAGGGCGACTTCTGGTCGGCAGACAAGTGGCACCAGACGTGGACCGCCAAGCCCGACGAGAAAGCCGAACTCCCGGACGCGTTCGCTCAAGTCGAATGGACCGGCAAGGTCCCGCTCGGCAAGGTGACTTTTCCCGATCTGGATGGCAAGCAGCGAAGCCTGGACGACCCGGCTTTTAAGGGAAAGGCTCGTATCATCTCCATCTTCGGCTCGTGGTGTCCCAACTGCCACGATGACGCCAAACTGCTTCAGGTACTCCACCGCCGGTATAGCGGTCGAGGCCTGTCGATCGTGGGCCTGGCCTTTGAACTGACCGGCGATCAGAAACGCGACGCGGAGCAAGTACGAAAGTTCATCGCCCGCCACAAGCTCACCTACCCGGTGCTGATCGCCGGTGTGAAAGGCAAGGCGAAGTCGTCTGAGGCTTTCCCCCTGCTGGACCGCATCCGTGCTTATCCGACCACGGTTTTCATGGATAGTGTGGGCGAGGTCTACGCCGTTCACACCGGCATCACAGGCCCGGCCTCCGGCGACCTGTATCACGAAATGTGGGACGAGTTTGAAACGATTATCGAGGGCTTGCTGCTGGACGAGGCGGAAGCCGACAAGCCATGAGCGTATCGGCCGACCAGGTCCACCCACCCGGGTCCGTGACAGAATCGGCGGGGGGTGTCGTGCTGTCCCGTAGGGACGAAGTGAGCTTAGCCCAGCACGCAGTGCTGGGGTTCGTGCGAAACCGAGAAAACCGAGTCCCGTAGGGACGATTGAGGTCACATTCGTCCCTACGGGCTCGGTTGTGCTCTTGGTGGGGGACTCGATGACCACGCTCACCGAGGCGTACACCTAAGGGCCGTAGCGCCGAAGACAACGGATCATCAGTCCCTCATGTCCAAAGGACATGGGCCACCCGGCGGGCATGTTCAGCGAGATGCGGCAAAAAAGATACCCGCCGATTCTGTCACGGACCCCACCCACCCTGATCTCAGGCCGTTAAGACACGCCCCACCCATACCGGCGAGTCGCCGGTGCCACACAGTACCGGTGCGAGAATCCTCTCTCGCACTACGTCAGGTCCGGGCAGGTCTCGCCGCGGCCCGCCGCGGCTCGTCCTGCACTACCCCGCTCCAGTACTGGGACGAACGACTTGCAGTCGTTCGTGGCGTGTGATACAATCAGATTTGCGGCAGGGTGCTGTAGCTGTTTTGGCCGTTTTGTGTCGGCGCTGAATCTCAACGGCCCCCCACGCCGTGCGGGGTCATGATGCAAGCCGCGATTCGGTTTCAACTCGCCCTGAGGCGCAGCGTTAGCGGTGTGTCATCCGCGGGGCGACATCGTGGGTGACGGGATCTTTCCCAAAGGGATGTTCTTTGCGGGAGTAGGATCATGGGACGAAAATTGTGTTTGTTGGTATTGGCTGCGGCCTTGCCCGCAGGTATCGCTCTGGGGCAGGCCGTTTTCTACGACAATGAAGCTGACTTTGTGGCCGCCGCGAAGGCTGGGGGCTTTGTGCCTTCGTACTGCGACTCGGTTACCGACGGGGAGGATTTTGAGGAAGCGGAGGGGGGTGGCCCGGGTGGCTGCCCGTCCCCGCTGGTGACCGGTGTGCCACACCCCTGTTTCCCGAACGGGATGACGTATCCGCCGCCGCATATGGCGCCCTCGACATTCAGTGTCGTGGGAACTCCTGAGTTTGTTGTCCTGGGCCCCGGCTTCCTCGGACCTCACCAGACGATCATCGGGCCGAACCGCTTCGTCGACACGACGGACCTGGAAATTCCGGCCGAGAACCTGCTAGAGGGGATCGCCATGCTCGTGGTGACAGGGATGGGAAATGGCCCGACCACGATCACGGCCTTCGACGCGGGAGGCAACCAGATCGGGCAAGGAAACGTCAACGCATTGAACAAGCCGACATTTGCCGGATTCCTGTCGGCCGTTCCGATCGACAAAGTCAACGTCAGCGGCGACCAGGATGCGGGCGAGCTGCTCGAGGAGTTTTGCTACTACGATTGGCACCCCACGACCACCTGTCACTATACGGTTAAGAGGAGCAAGCAGAAGAAGGGCTGCACCGATCCTTGCCCGGCCAAGGGCAGCGAACGTGACAGCGGTGTTCGCTGTGATACGCCGGCCGACTGCCCGAAGAAGTTTAAGGAGAAGCTGCCTTGCGCAGTAGGGTTCTGCAAGGTCGTAAGCAAGAAGCCGATTTGCAAGTTCTGATCTGCGGTTTGTGGGTTGGGACGCTGCGACAAGCGTCACCAGGGCTGCGGCAACGACTACTTGTCTTGTAGCAGCTCGAGCGTGTTAAAGCCTCATGTTTTCAATCCCCGGAAGCGGGACCATCGGGTTCCGCCTGCGGGGATTCTTTCCCTGGACACCAACTGGGGCAGTAGTAGAGGTAGGGCAGGACGAGCGAAGCGAGACCTGACGTGCCCGGCTGACGTGGTGCCTCACGCGTGTCAGGAGTTCTGGTGTCTCTCCGGTTTACTCTATCTCCCGCGTGGGGAGGAGAGTAAGGACTCTTCCGGCGCCGCAAGCTTGAGGAACAAGTAGCCACACTTACCAAGAACTCTTCCAATTCCTCCAAGCCGACATCGTCTGACATCGTTAATCGCTGTTCTCGTTTGACTCCGCCTCGTCCACATCGCCATCGTCTTCATCATCTGCGGGTTCTTCGACCTCATCTGTCGCCTGAGGCTCGGCTGAGTCACAGACCACGACGGTCCCTGCCACGATATCGCCAAGCCGCTGGCGATTGAGCGTCATCAGCACCAGCAACAAAACGGGAGGAAACTGGAAATCCACCAGCCGAAGCAGATTGCGAAGCGCGGCACCCCGAAGACGGCAGGGGGATCCGCCCTCACGCACGACGCGCAGCCCCAGAATACGCTTGCCCGGCGTCGCACCCAGAAATGTCTCAAACGCCCCACCGTACAGAGCGAAGACCACGCCCGGCGCTACCAGCAGCAGCCAACCGGTGCTTCCGGGCAAGGATTCGCCTGGACTGCCTAGCTCCTGCAACTCGGCGAGGGTCGTCGGCCACCCCATTACAAAATAGGCCAGCACGAACACCGGAATGAGAATCACGGAGTCGATTACAAAGCCGGCCAGTCGGGCCGACAACGGCGCAAGTGTCTGCCCCGGCTCCAAGGACGACGCGACCAAGACGTTGTCATGGCGGCGCAGAAAAAACACCAGCAGCACAACCGCCACTAGACCGAACTGGATCACCTGGCTCAGCCATGTCCGCAAACGCCCGTAGGGGACCGGAACGAATGCGCCGATGGGGACGATTGGCTGCACGATTCGCCCGTCGTCGGCCGACCATCGTCCCACATTGACGTACCCTTGTTCACCGATCGCACCCAGAACGACCTCTGATTCATAGAAGGTCCCGCGCACCGGGCCGGCTGATCCCGCGAAATCGTCGTCGGGCGGCGCGAGATCGGCCCTGCGGTTCCATTGCCCGTCCACTAGCCTCATCGTATGAAACCGACTGAATCCCTCGGCGCTCGTCGAGATGAGGACCATGGGCGATTCATCGACGAAACCCAACGCCATCGGCTTCTCGTGCTCAGACAGCTCGATTGGAGCCGGCGGTGTCCAGCCGGCGTCCGGACCGGCGGACTGCGAAAAGAAATAGCGCCGAGGTTCGCCGTTGACGGCGTAGATGATAACCGCGTGGCCGTCGTGTACGGTCAGTTGCACCTCTGTGATGTCGTCTTCGAGTTCGGCACAGACGTCGCGGTCCGTGAACCAGCGATTGCCGTCGTAACGCACCAGGACGAAATCGGTCGGCGACAGCGCCGGCGGAGGCGGCGGTTCGACCTCCTCAGCGTCACCCGGTGCCACGTCCGTGGCGTTGCTCTCATCGATCTTCAAGGCCGTCCGGTTACCAACGATGGCCCAGAGTTTATCCCCCATGCCGTCGCCGACCACCGCCAACGGCAGGACTTCCTTGTCCGGCAAATCCACCTCGATACTGAGGGTGGCCGGGTCGGCGGCTGAAACGCGTGACCCCGGCGCTCGGGGCGAGATGCGACGGTGCGATCCGTCACGGAAAGTCACGTGCAGTTGATCACGACGGACAGCCGCGAGCCGAATCGTTCCGCCGATGGGGCCCAACGGTGCCAGCCTGAACCGCGACGGTTTGGCTTGACCGGGCTTTAGATAGGCGAATCGCAGAGACGTTGTCGAGTCCGCACCGTCCACCCACTCATAAACCCACAGCGCCGACGGGCCACCGACCAGATCGAAGTGCCGCTGCTCGTCCGCGCTCGCAGCCGCGATCAGAAGGAACACCGAGACGCCGGCCGCCAACATTGGGCTGAGCGTGTCGTTGGATGTGTCACGGCCATCATGCATAGCGGTCTGATCCAGTTACTGCACGGGCTTAAACAAACGCCGATTCCGTGTAGCGTTACCCCTTGTGGGTGATGAACGACTCGCCGCGGCGCCGCCCACAAGTGACGACGCTACTGTCCATCAGTCGTCATCGATCATCTCGTTATCGTATCGCAGGCCTCTTTGATGTGGCGGGGTGAATTGGGGACCGTCGGGTCGCACGGCTTCAACAGCGCGCCAGCGGGAAACACTGAATGTCAACTGCGAACCGTCCAGAGGCCAGACCACCTCGATTCGCCGCGGCAGGGCGGGACCGTCGGTGCCCAATACATCGTATTTAGTCAGGGAGGAAGCCATCGTCACCCGACCTATCGCGTCGCGAAAAACGATCCGGCTGACCAGTCGTGGATCGTGGCGGCTTAGCCAATACTCCTTTTCCAGGCGTGGCCGGCCTTGGTCATTCAGTTCCACGAACAACAACTGCTGGTATTCATCGACAATGCGCTGCATCGGTCGCCGCGACGGCTGCGAAAATTCCGCGATGGGAATCGGCGTAAGTCCCAATGCCTCGATGATCTCGTCGGGCCGAATCGGCACGTCCGGATCGCGTCCGCCGGCAAGCCGGTCGTATCGCCGGCACCAGTAGGAATCTCCCTGCCGCTTGTTGTGGTACCAGTAGTACGTGTCGTTCGACCCCAACAGCATCTGTGACCCGCCCAGGTCGGCTTTCAGATCGAGACTGAGGTGTCGCGGCCGCAGGAAAAACAGGTGCCCGGCCAGATCAAAATGCCGGCGCTGACCGTCCTCCAACGTGACGTGCCCGCGAACGCGCCCACGGGCGTTCAGCGTCGAACTGATCTTGAGCAGGTTGTCGTTTACGATCCCGGCTGCGACGCCCTGCGGCACGGGTTCCAACGGAACCGGCTCCCGGCGCGGCGGACAGCCGACCGCCAGCAGTGCCGCAACGCATAAAACGCTCACTAAATGACCGCGCGCGATCCCGAAGCGCCAATTAGCCGCAGGCTTTAGGCTGCGCGATCCCGCCACATAACCCGTGTTCACTAAATGACCGTGCGCGATCCAGCAGCGCCACTGAGCCGCAGGCTTTAGCCTGCGCGATCCCGCCACATAACCCGTGTTCACTAAATGACCGTGCGCGATCCAGCAACGCCACTGAGCCGCAGGCTTTAGCCTGCGCGATCCCGCCACATTGCCCGTGTGGCATGATTGTGCACGGTCATATAGAGCAGGCCTCAAACTTGACGCCGCATGCCACCGCCCGCTCTCTGAGGGCACCCGGGAGCTTTCTGGGGGCCTCCAATAAGCTCCTAAGAGGCACTTGCACGTGGCTACCATTGCCGTTTTCTCCGGCCCTTGAGTATTTCTGGGCCGAGAATCCTCTCTCGGCCCTGGCGGACCGAGATGTGAGTCTTGATCCAGCCCTTTCGCCCAGACCATTGAGCACGTGCGGATTCTTGCGGATCAGGACTCAGCGTCGTCCCCCTCTTGGGCCGGCCCATTCTCCTGTGGGCTGCTCCGTTCGCATTCTTCCACCAACGGTTGCATATCCCCGTGCAGAATGGCCGTCAACTCACGGCTGACGCTTTCGACCTGATCGTCAGTCAGTTTCGGATTGATCACACGGTGTCGCGTCTGCTCGCGGGTAAGCGTCATGTCCCAGATCTCGGCACCGTCTTCCGACCGCGTGCCCTCGTAACGCAGAATTCGCTTACGCATCAGAATCAGCGCCAACACGAAGCGGAACTGCACCCGGATCGGTTCCGATTCGTCGGCCAGATGAACAAAAAACGTCACCAGCGCTTCGTTGCCCACCAGCAACTGCTTGGCCTTCTTCTTGACCGGCACGCGCGTCTTGAAGTGGCAAGAACTTCCATCCGGCGGCCCCTGCCATGCATCGAGTGAGTAGTCGGCCCGGCGAAACGACTCACCGTCTTCAAACAAGACCGTGTAGAACTCCTCCCCTTCCTCCAGCGCGCGCCCGGTCACGTTGCACAGACCCGCCGCTCGATCCACCTGCCATTGTCGCATCGCCACAGTGCAACACCTCGATTCCGGGCCGTCCACACCCTCCGCTCGACACGCCGCCTCCCCCCGCTCAATACGCCACTGCCCTCCGGTCGACACGCCGCCGCCGCCCGCTCGATACGCCGGCACCGGCCCGCCTTGACGCCGCGTTCGTACTGTAGCCGACCGGCAAGCCCGGATGCGACCCATTTGACGCGCAGGCCCGCCCTCCGTCAAGCAACGTCGCACCCTAAAGCCGCCCAAGCGGCGTCGACACGTTCCTGGTGCTACGCTGGTGCGAGAATCCTTTCTCGCACCTCCACATTACGCTGGTGCGAGAAGTGGATGCTGGTGCGAGAGTCCCTTCTCGCATCTCGACATTCGTCGTGGTGAGTGGGTAGAGAAGGGACTACTGCCTGGCCGTGGCACGTCGAGACCGTCAGCGCGGAGCCCTTCGATGTGGAAGTCGATGGCCTGTTGGATTTGACGCTGTGTTTCTTCGACGCCGGCGTCCGCCGGATGGGGTCGAGTCCCGGCCTCGCGTTCAAACCTCCGTCTGGAACTGTGACCCTGACACCATCTCCGCGGACGCCGTCTGTTCACGACCGAACTAACATTCTCCTGTTGCTACGGGCATGGGCCGTCGGTGTCCAGCCCCGGCTGGTGCTCGCAACCGACGTCGTCGATGGTAATCGTCCCGTTGATCGACCCGTCAATTTGGATGATCAGAGCGTCCGCTGTGGCGTGACAGCCTACCACGTCGATGTCGCCCTCAAGGTCTCCTCCGTCGCCGCTTGACGGATCATAGTAGACGCGGATACACCCGTCAAAGATCACGTTCTGCGGCTCGCCCCCCGGGTCACCGATATAGATATCGCCCTTAGCATCGTAATCACCTTCGTCGGTGTTTATTTGGATCGTAGCACCCTGGTAAAGGCCATCGATAGCTCGGATCAACGAGGTTGTCGAATCGCACGCAGATCTCGGGTTTTCCTTGCCCACCGCTATCGCAGACCGAGGCGCTCGGCTGGGCCACGCATACCCGTACAACCACAATTCCAAAAAGCCCACAGCACATTGCTCCGAAAGACAAGCAACTCTTCGTTTTTTGTTCTCCTCATTAAAAAGGTTTTCGGATTTGGCCAACACGACCTTGACGGACACTCGTTCCCTCACGACAATTGCAGGGGTACAAAAAGGAGGATCGAGCATGTTCCGATGCACCGTCGTAGCACTGCTCACGCTGCCGGCTCAGTCGCTCGGGCAAATCGTCTCATATGAGCTGGCCTCCCTTCTCCCGGATGAGTTTGGGTTCGTACGTGGTGATAGGGTCTATCCGCTGGAGAGGTAGCTGGATAACGGTTGGGTGTGTTTCCATTGCAAGGTCTTTACCGCCACCGACGGGGTGCTTAACGCCCCGCCGCGCGGCGGGAAGGCACCACAATCAAAAAGAGAGCGAGATGAGCAAGACGACACTGGTTGAACTGATCGCAGCGGCCACAGTAGTGTGGGGGACGAGTTCGGCCTGGGGTCAGCAAGTGCGTGAAGAATGGGTAGCGCGGTATGACGCGGGCGTCGGGAATAGTGAAAACGGCTCGTCGATCGCTGTGGACGACTCGGGTAATGTCTACGTAACCGGTCGTAGTCACGGCGGCGAGACCGGGAAGGACTACCTGACCATCAAGTACGACGGTGACGGTAACGAACTGTGGGTAGCGCGGTACAACGGTCCGGGGAATGGTCGTGATTACGCCTGGTCGCTGGCCGTAGATGCCTTGAAAAATGTTTACGTCACTGGCCAAAGCGACGGCGACGGCACCGGCTTTGACTTTGCCACGATCAAATACGACGCCGAGGGCAACGAGCTTTGGGTAGCCCGGTACGACGGCGGGGCTGACGCGGATGATACGGCTCGGGTGTTAGCTGTGGACAGCCAGGGCAATGTCTACGTTACGGGTGGAAGTTGGGGGGGCGACTCCGCGTCCGATTATGCCACTATCAAATATGACCCGGCGGGCAGGCAGGTGTGGCTGGCGCGCTACAACGGACCGGCGAATACCGGTTACGATACCGCCAAGGCTCTGGCCGTAGACGCAACGGGTCACGTCTATGTTACCGGTGCGAGTTATGTCGGACGCAACCATTTCGACATCGACTATGCGACGATCAAGTACGACGCGCAGGGCAATGCGTTGTGGGTCGCCACCTACAACGGGCCGACTGACGATACCGACGACGCTACGGCCATCGCGTTGGACGGCTCGGGCAACGTTTATGTCACGGGGGCAAGTCGCGACCGGGAGTTTCAGTACGCGACCATCAAATACAATCCGGCCGGCAAGGCACTTTGGGTGGCCCGGTACATTGGACCGCAGGGGGAAGGCGGCGACCGTCCCTCCGCCCTGGTCTTCGATGCGTTCGGCCACGTGTACGTTACGGGCCGCAGTGCCAACATTGCCGCGCGACCGGACTACGCTACGGTGAAGTACGATGTGGCCACCGGCGAACCTTCCCACACGTGGCCCGACGTCGGCTTCGGACGGGGCGTGCGCCGGTTCAACGGACCGGAAAACGGGACCGACGAGGCGCTCGCGATGGCAGTCGACGGCTGCGGGGATGTCTATGTGACGGGCTACAGTTACAGTGATCCGACCGGCGCGGATTATGCCACGATCAAATACGGCGCATCGGGCGAAATACTGTGGCTGGCAGTGTACGACGGACCGGGGCACAAAGGGGACAGTGCCCATGCTATCGCGGTGGACGATCAAGGCAGTGTCTACGTGACGGGCGGAAGTTGGGGCGTCCAGTCATACTGGGACTGTACCACGATCAAGTATTCACAAGGAAGCGAGTGCACGGCGGACGAGAAGCTTAGGGGTAAGTGCATAACCCGGGCGGGCGCCAACACGGCTAGAGCCGTCGCCCTCAGAGGCGTGCCGGACGACACGGTGAGATTGTGCCTGGACGACGACGACTGCGTCAGGAAAACTCTGGACAAGCGTGGCAAAGCGAAAACGAAGTGGAGGGATGTCAGGCCCGGTGGGCCGCATACGATCCGCGCCGAGTGGGATTGCGGGGCATGCAAGAGAAAGGACATCGACTGCCCGAACCCGTAGCACGGCGAGTTTGCCGCCCGTTAAACGTCTAACACGTGCCCCGCATGTTGGGACTCAGGTACGACGCGTTTCCCCCGGGTTTGGGACAGTAGGAAAGTCGCACCGTCTCAGGATGAAAACCAGCGAGCATTTCTCGTTGCCCGCAGGAGGTTGACTTATGCGATTCTTCATTGCCGCCTACGTGTTTGTCACGGCGGTCCCCGCATTCGGACAAGTTATTGAATATAACGGCGATGCATTACCCGAAGAGCGCGGGTGGGAGCGGTCATCACGCCTGTTTCCACCCGACCGCTGGTTGGACCGTGGGTGGCTCCATTTCCGCTGCGAGCAGGTCGTCCCCTTCAACTGTGCGGGCGAAGACGACTTCTACCGCTGGGACCTCTATAAATTCGCGGGTGTTCCGCGCTTTTTCGCCGAGTGGCGCGTCGAAACGGATGGCCCGCGATCCGAAATCTACGACGTCGCACCCGCGTCGTTTGTCGCTGCCGGAACACGCGGGATTGTCTTTCACTCGACGATTGCTAGGGACCAAATTCGTTTTTTCATTGACCTCCACGTTCCGGTCTGGATCGACATCGAACCCGACACAGCGCATAGATTCAGGCTTGACATATTCTCCAAATTCTGGTACGAGTTCAGCATCGACGGAAAAGCCC
>Ga0114922_10004042_pt1 | contig 13642 bp, 6 predicted proteins | sample AartaG_FD_100975 | JGI IMG/M metagenome (GOLD analysis project Ga0114922, IMG submission 100975) | Deep subsurface microbial communities from Aarhus Bay to uncover new lineages of life (NeLLi) - Aarhus_00045 metaG | ecosystem: Environmental > Aquatic > Marine > Oceanic > Sediment | place: Aarhus...
AGCGTATGCTGTTTCATCATAAAATTTCTGCCAAACCAGAAGCCATTGTCGCCAACGTCTATGGTTATGATAGCATCGTGGTCTATGGTCTCTCGTAACACGTCAAAAATAAAAGGAGCTCTTAAGGGCGAAGCCTCAGAGTCCGCCTCTTTTTCAAGCTGAGCATACCATTTTTCCTTCTCTATTCTAACAGCCTCCAATACACTTTGATTCTCCCTTCTTTTCACCTTCTGCAGTAATTTTTCAAGTATCACCCCGCAATCACCCAATATGCTGATTTCTATTGGAAACTCCTTGGCGAGATTCATTGGATCAATGTCCACTTGAATTGTTCTTTTCATAGGAATATTTGTCTTTTCAGAGAAAGAAGAACCAAAAACCAGGAGTAAATCAGCAGCATTGACGTATTTTCGTGCCATTGGGGTTCCAACATCGCCAAGGACGCCTAAAGAAAGTTCATAATCATCTGGAACAACACCTTTTGCACGAAAAGTAGTTATTATGGGCGCTTTTATTCTTTCAGCCAGCTTTAATATATTATCGCCTTGCTCTTTAGCACCCCAGCCTGCGATTATCACAGGGCGCTCTGCTTCTTCTATTAAATGTACTGCTCTTTCAATTAGTTCGGTGTTCACAATTCTGAAATCAGGAATGCGCCCTTTCATTGGTTCTATAACTGCTTCAAGCGATTCTTTCTGGATGTCGTTTGGAATAGCGAGGTGAGAAACGCCCCGTTCTACTAAAGCATGCTTTAACGCTAATGTCACGAGCTCAATGGTTTGCTCTTTGGAATTTATTGTCTTATTAAAGACGCAGAAGGAATTGAAGAGGGCATCCTGGTCAATCTCCTGAAAACTACCGGGTCCTATATACTGAAGTTTTACTTGACCTGTGATAGCTAACACCGGAGCACGATCCATTTTCGCATCGTAAAGTCCTGTAATCAAATTGGTAGCACCCGGTCCCGCAATAGTCAAGCAGACACCCACTTTACCGGTCAGCTTGGCGTATGCAGAAGCCATAAGCGCTGCCGCTTCTTCATGCCGCACCTTTATAAATCGTATTTCGTCGTGTTTGCGTATCGCATCCACCAAACCCAAACATGTCGTACCAGGAAGCCCAAAGACGTATTCTACGCCCCATGCAGCGAGTTGCTCTACAATAACCTCTGAGACCGTTTTAGCTCGCATGGTTTTTATTTATGCTTTTATGGTATTAAACCTTTGATGTAAACAAAGAAGAGAGTACTATGGGGTCATTATTGAATTATAAGGATTTCGTGCTTCGGGTATCTAAGGAGGCGTCCCCTAATTGTAACGTTTAGAGAGCAAGAGCGTTTTTACCTTTAAATAGCGGTTTTCAAAACTCGCAAAATCTAGCCTCAAAACGACGCCATAGATCGGAAGTACTGTTTCAGGTAAAATAGATTTATAGAAAGAAGGGATTTTTATAAACATCATTGGAGATATGTTTAATGAAAATTAGCCTTGCTAAAGTAAAAAAAGTACATTTTATTGGTATTTGTGGTATTGGCATCAGTGCAATCGCAAGGTTGCTGAAAACTGCAGGAAAAGAAGTGAGCGGCTCAGATGTAAAATCTTCCTCAATATGTGATATGTTAAAAAAAATTGGTATAAAAATTTATATAGGTCATTCAGAAAAAAATATTGCTAAAGATATAGATTTAGTGATTTATACTCCAGCTATTCCGGATAATAATCTGGAATTAGAAAAAGCGAAAAAAATTGGTATAAAAACTATTAATTACCCTCAAGTTTTAGGATTGATTTTTAATGATAAAATTGGAATAGCTGTCTGCGGAACTCATGGCAAATCTACAACAACTGCAATGATTGGATTGGTTTTAGATGACGCTAAACTTGATCCCACCATTGCTATAGGAAGTATAGTTCCTAGGTATAATAGTAACCTAAGGATTGGAAAAAGCCAATATTTTGTAGTTGAAGCTTGTGAGTATAAGCGCTCTTTTTTAAACCTTAGACCAAAAATCACAATATTAAATAATATTGAAATCGATCATGCTGACTATTACAGAGATATAGATGATCTTAAAAGTGCTTTTAAAGAATTTGTTAGTAATTTGCCACATGATGGAATTTTGATTTGTAATGGAGATGATACAAATATTAACGATTTAAACTCAGAACTGAAATTTCATCATCCTGAATTGAAAATCATATCTTTTGGACAGAAAAAAGAAAATAATTTGCAGGTTTCTGATTTTAGATTTGAAACAGGAATAACTAAATACAATGTTTCCTATTTAGGCAACGATTTAGGTGAATTTTGCATAAAATTACCAGGACTTTTTAATATTTATAATTCACTCGCTGCTATATCTTTAGGAATAGTATTGGGTATTTCTATTGAAACAATTAAAAAATCTCTTGCTAATTTTGCAGGTATATGGCGGAGGTTTGAGATAAAAGGTAGATATAAAAATACTTTAATTGTTTCCGATTATGCGCATCATCCAACAGCAGTGAAAGCGACAATAGAAGCTGCCAAGAAATTCTGTCCCGAAAGAAGGATCTTTGCAGTTTTTCAACCTCATCAGCACAATCGAGTGAAACAACTATATAAATATTTTTTAGAATGCTTTAATGTTGCAGATATAATAATTTTATCTGAAATAGTTGATGTAGTCGGAAGAGAAAAAAAAGAAGATAAAAGTTTAAGCTCTTCGTATCTGGTGGAAGATATTAAAAAAATAGATAGTACAATGATGAACAAAATTTTCTATGCCAAAAATTTAGAGAAAACTCGAAAGTTAATTGATGAAAAAATTCAAGATGGGGATTTACTTTTAATTATGACCGCGGGGGATATGTACAAAATAGCTGATGAAATGATAAAGGAATAAATAATGAATTGTATTTGTATAGCTGATCTAAAAAACTACGATTTTACGAGATTAGAAAGGATGCCTTTTTATAGTCAGGGAATATAATGTAGAGTATGGGGATATGAAAGATGGATAGGGCTATTTTTAAGGGTACAGGATTTTCATTGCGAGGGATGTATATGTTCACTGAAATGAATAAAAGCAGTTACCCTCACGATTTGAAAACCCCTAGGAGACCAAGATGATTCAAGTGGATAACCTTCTCTTAGCATTTATAACGTTCTTTTTAGGAATCTTGACTCTCATTTTTGACCGCGACAGTCGATATAGATATCTAGCAGGTAGATGGAACGATTTAATGAATCTAAACACTAACGAGCCTGACTTCTTCAACCCGGAAAAGACAGAAAAATATAATACCTGGGAGGATGATGAGAAAAAGGTCAAATATAATCAATTTGCTAGAATGTACTGGGGATTTGTTGAAGATGTTATCCGCAAGGATAATTTCATTGATCGATTGCTAAGGTGTGAGAGTTATGTGGTGGCTTATCAGGATACGATAAAAGATTGTATCAAACTTCACCACGCCTGGCTGAGGAACAACAGAAAGAATTTATTCACTTATTCTAAATTTCGTAAGGTATTGAGTGAAAAATTTAAGGCCGAACTGAAAGGACTGTCTTTAGAACTTATAGAAGAGGGGTAATCGCCTAGGGATGGAGAGAACACACAGCGTCGCTTAAACAGCATATAGGCTTCTGGCTTACGCCCTTGCCCTTATGCCTATTCTCGTGGAAATCTGTGTAATCTTGTGTTTATAAAAAGGAACTAAACAAACACAATGAATTTAATGATGATAATTTTATTGGAATAATGTGCTAATTTATATCATATCAAAATTAATCCACCAAATGAAATGACTTCAACCGGGAGTATGATATGAGCGACATCTTCCTCAGCTATGCCAAAGAGGATAAAAAAAGAGCAGAAATATTTGTAAAAAAACTTCAGAATCAGGGGTGGTCTGTGTGGTGGGATCCTGATATTCTACCAGGATATGTATTCCGCAAAATAATTCAAGAGCAATTAGATGCTGCAAAATGTGTAATAGTCTTGTGGTCTGAGAAGTCAGTAGTATCCGAGTGGGTGATAGCGGAAGCGGATGAAGGCAAGAAGCGTGGCATCCTCGTACCAGTTCTAATTGATGATGTGAAAACGAAAATTCCCCTTCCGTTCAATGAGACTCAAAGAGCTAAGCTGATAGATTGGCATGGAGAGTTACCTCATCCCGAGTTTGATCGATTAACTAAGTCTATCACAGAAATCCTGAGTCATTCCAAGAAGGTTAAACCAGCAAAAAATGAAATTAGAAAATCAAAAGAGAAAGTAAATAAAGAGCTAATTGATTTAAGTGAGGATGCTCAAAGATTAGACATAGAAAATCACAAAGCTAAGGATACTATAAAAGATACTAAGAACAACATAGAGAACAAAGTAAAGGCTATACTCGAAAATAGTTTGGTTTTATTCATTGGAGAGAAAGTATCCGAGATATCAGGTGTTCAAAATTTTGGGGATTTTATTATAGAGATTATTAAATCAATCACAAAATGCAACTATTGGAGGGGTGATTTTTATGATTTTGATGAATTAAGAAGTAAACTTCGATCGGAATCTGCTTTTAAAATATTACACGATGAAATAGGTGATGATATTCTAATATGTTTTGAAGAGTTTATTAAGTACGAGCCCAATCGGATTCATTATTATATCGCAAATGAAATTAAAAAAGGAAAATGGGTATTTACAACAAATAGGGATGACTTGATAGAAAAAGCATGTAAGCGTAGCGGCGTCCATATTGAAAATAAAATGATTTATGAGGACGATAATTTTGGAAACTTTTATAAAAATATTCAATCTCATCAACCCCCGCCAGTCGGGTACATATTTAAATTAAATGGTAATTTTGATGAAAAAGAAGAGGAATTTGAGAGATTTAGACCATTCTTAGTTAGTTTGAAGGGGGTAGGGAAGGATTTGAATACAAATAAAATGGGAGTGCTAAGATACTTTTTGGAAAACTTCGATTTTTGCGTTATGGGTTACAACTGTTTAGATGACTCTAGCATATATCAAATTTTGAAAAATGCCTCTACGAAGAAGGGAATGTTTTGGTTCGATTATGCAGAAAAACCCATTGAAATCATATCTGCAAGGGAACATCTAGAGGATGAAATTAAGAATGAAAAAAGTAAAAGTTTTAGAGATAGAGATAGAAAGACACTATACATAAACAATATATTATTGAAAAGAAAATTTTTTTCAAAAATCACAGGAAATTGGATTGAAATCATTCAAAATGCTTACTTACCGCCAGTAAAAAAGAAAGAACACTCAATAGAATTGCCTAAATTATGTGAAAGGATAGACGATTTTAAAAAAAATATCATTCTTGGACGCTTGTGGGAAGAGTGCTTGTCCAAAGCAGAAGCAATAACGTGTTTTAAAGAAGCTGAAAATGTGGGTGAAGGAGAAAATAAGGCCAAGGCTAAACTAAGTTTGGCTAGAGTTTATGATAGACAATATGGTAAATCAATGGCAAAAATCGTGATTGAAAAATATCAAGAATCTTTTGAAATATATGAAGAACATGGAATTATTAGCGAGGCTGCCCAATGCAAAATAGAATTGGCCAATTTTACACGACGAGCATTAAAAGATTTTAATAAAGCTCTTAAGGAGTGCGAAGATGCTAAAAAACTGCTCAAATTAGTTGAAAAAGAAGACAATGAAAAATATAAACTAGCTTATGCAAAATGCTTAAATTGCCTTGGATTAATTCATTATTCAACGCTAGGTAGTGAATATACTAATCAATGTGATAAATTATTTGAAGAGAATTTAGAATATAGAAAACAAATAGGAGATATTGAGGGAGAAGCAGAGACCGAAAACGCAATAGGATTAATCAAAAGAAATAAAGAAATAATCAAAAGAAAAGAAGATATAGATATTAAAGAAATAAATAATGCTATCTATCGCTTAAAAAGAGCTTTAGTGATTAATGAATCAATTGGCGACTATATAGGCGCTGCAAGGAACTATCGTAATTTAGGACTATGTTATACGGATTGTATTAACCTTGTTGAAAATGAAACAGCAAAGGAGGGCTATTTTGATCTGGCAAAAAAAAGCTATGAAAGTGCTATTGCTTCTTGGGATATAATGAAAGGGGATCCACCAATTGAAGATATTTTGGAATATAAGTACAGATTGGGTGAATTGGAGGTTAATTATGGAGAGATTAATGAAGGAATTACGCTTCTTCAAAAAGTCGAAGAACAATGGCATAAAATAGGAGATTGGCATAATAGTGCAAGGAGTTTAGATTTATTATGCAAAGCTTACAATAGTAATAAATATACAGATTCGAAAGGCACAAAGGATGTAAAATCAACCATTGATGAAATTATGGATATATATGAAAATGTTTTAGGTGATGATAATAAACTAAAACAGATGAAAGAAAATAAAACTATATTCGATGATGCAGTCCAAATATTGGAAAGAACCAAAAAAACAATAAATGATATAGGATTGAAAGATAAACATATCCTAGCATTAAGAGAATCTGACAGCAAAGCAGATGATGTGGACAAAATCCTTGAAAAATTGATTGAGAAATATAGGATACAAGAATTGGAGACAGGTTTAAATAATGCGGTAAAATAAATTTCATCGTGGAAATCCCTACAAAATGTAATAGGTGGAATGAAATGAACATTGACAGTGCAATTGCAAGCATATGTGAAGTTATCAAACAGGGAAAAGCAGCATTATTTATTGGTTCGGGTGTTTCAATAGACCCCCCTTCATGCTTACCTCCAGGCGAGCCTCTCAAAAACACCCCAATAGAAGGGTTACTTGCAAGTTATCGCCCTAGCATAAAGGAGTTAGTATTTGAAAATACTATCGCTGACTTAAGCTTGGAAGCGGTTTATGGAGTCATGCAGGAAGAGATAGGCAAACAATTAATCACTTCAATGGCAACGGCATTAGATGATGATGGATTAGAGGCCAATAAGGTCCATCGCTTTATAGCAAAAGCTTTGTCCTTGAGCAATGTTATCGTTACTACTAACTATGATGGACAAATCGAGCGTGCTTACTCTCAAGAAGCACAGGGAGAAGATTTGGAAATCTGTTATGACGAAGAAACTTTCAAAAGGTTCATAAATAACTTTGAGGAAGGAAAAGGAAAATGGCTTTTAAAGCTTCATGGATCGTTTCGAGTGAAGGGAGAAGATACATCTGAAAGTGTTGTTACAACTCTTGATCGAGTAGGGAGAGGACTCCCATCTAAAACTAAAGAAGCTTTAAGACTCGTCATTGAAAGGTTACCTTTACTTTTCTTGGGCTATGGGTGTGGTGATTTAGATATTGTTTATCCTGTACTAGCTCAGGAAAAGAGCGAAAAGGAGATGTGGTGGATAAAGCACGAAAGTGAAAGAGCTGGTAAGTCCCTATACATAGGTAATGAAATTGAAGAATTATCTACAGAATTACTTCACATCGCTAATGTGCTTTTAAATAGAGGGAAAAATAATGGTGAAAAAGTTTTCTTGATTAAGTATTTAACGTCTGAGTTTATAGAGAGGCTAATAACAAATCTAAATTGGCAATTAACGCAACCAAAAAGTGAAGGACTCTCTAAAAGCCACTGGAAAGGAGAACTTTTCTGCTTAGGTCACCAAGCAAGCCAATTAGAGAAAGCTTCTATTCTAGCCAATCTTACTAGATTGGGCAGGAATACCGAGGGAGGGAGAGAAAAGATAACTCAACTTAAAAGGCTTATGCAGCAATTATACAAAGAGGCATTAGGAGAGTCTAAAGATCCGCTCAAAACAAGTCGTCTCTATCGAGACTTAGGTTTCAGCCTATATTTAGGAAGTCATGAGAAAACAAAGGAGGCAATAAGACATTATGAAGAAAGCAAAGGGCTATTAAGTCAAATAGATCCTAAAACAAAGCCCTTGTTAGAAGAAGCAGAACTTTTATCGCTCTATGCACTAGCTTATCGGCGAGTTTATCAAATTGAAAAAGCTCTTGAATATGCTTTACAGGCTAGAGAAGCGATCCCAAAAGAAATTCTAGATCAATTGGGCAGCTCATACCAAAATTTGAGCTCCCTTAAGTATAGGAATAAAGAGTTAGATGATAGACAAAAGAGCAATTTAGGTAATATCCTACGCAGGCTGGCTAATACATACCATGACCTTGTCTCCGATCCTACCACGCTTTCAATTGCTATTGGAATTGGAAAGGATAGTTGGAAAATGGATGATGTAGAAAACAATCTACTTGAAGAAGCTTTCCAGCGGATTAGCTCAGATAAAAAGCTTCAAAACTTGGTAGGGAATGTAAGAGAGCGGATTCAGAGTGAGAATGTTTTAGGTCTAATTGCAACAAAATGGGGAAAAGTTGATAAGGCAAAACAAGTTCATGAGAAAAGCAAAAAAGATGCTTCCCTGCTTAATTGGACTAGTTGGGAATATGCTCAAGCATGTAGAAACTTAGGTTTAGCTTTAGAAAAAGAGGGCAACTTAGATCTAGCCATTGAGCGTTTAGAAGAGGCTAGGGAAAAATTTAGAAGGACATGGGATAAAGAAACAACTAATTGGCATATTGGACGAATTCGCATTAAGAAAGGAGATGCAAGAGGAATTTTCGTAATAGAAGAAATCAAGAGAGGTCCTAAAAATTGGCATTGGAAGGCTAATGATTTAGTACTTCTCGGTATAGGTTACCATGACCTTTTGAAAAATAAAGAGGCAGAGGCTCGAATTTTCTTTGAACAAATGCTCGAACTTTATGAAGCTATAGAGCCTATAGAACTAAAATCACAAGCGTATGGCATAGACAATGCATTAGCAAATGTAAAATCAGCTCACCTCCGCTTATGTTCTGAAGGGACTCATAAAGAGGATGACCTTTGTAAAAGACTTCAAGACCAACAAGCAAGGTTGGAGAAAATGCGAGAAGAAGCACTGAAAGATATAGCAAGCTTCTTCTCACAATCATGAAAGGTATCTCACTTCAGTATGCCATCGCTTCGCTCGGCTAGTTCGCTAGAAATGTCCTAGTATGCTCGCTATCGTTTATAAACCCGTGACTTTAACCAGTTTTAGTAATATGCTTTAGTAGGGAGGTTTATGAGGCTTTCTTTCTTGTTTATGTACCTATTACCAAAGTTAATAATATAGAAGACAGGAAGAATAAAAAACACAATTCGCAAAAATACCCCAAAAATCAAAAAACACAATGGAAAAACTAGAACACTAACTACTTGAAGAACCTATTACGAAAAAAGGTTAGAGAGCGCTTACCGGGGAACGCCAAGTAGTACATTTGGGGGGGTTAAATGTCTTTTTGTTTGCATCAAAAAAACGCCTTTCTATATTTGCTCCTACGCCCTTCAAAATATCTACAATAGTCTCATACCCCCTATCTATTTGATACACATTGTCAATCACAGTCACACCTCTTGCGTTAAGTCCGGCTAAAACCAAAGCTGCCCCTGCCCTTAAATCTAATGCAGTTACTTGTGATCCTTTTAATCTATCAACGCCATTAATAATGGCGGTATTACCGTCTATTTTAATATCAGCACCCATTTTTAATAATCCCTGAATGTGATTGAATCTACTATTAAAAATATTTTCGCGAATATTACTTTCCCCATCTGCAATTGCCAATAACGGTGTAATTACAGGTTGCATATCGGTTGGAAATCCAGGATATACTTCTGTAATAATTTCCATAGGTTGAATTTTGTCTGTTGCTGCGACTCCCACTCCTTCATCATTCTCAATAATTTCAACCTCACTTTTACGTAACTTATCTGCAAAATTCTTTAAAAATTTCAGATTGCTATTTTTTAATTGTATATTTCCTTCTGTCACTGCTGCTGCAATCATATAGGTAGCAGTATTTATGCGATCGGGTATTATAGAATAAGTAGTTCCGTCTAATTTTTCAACACCATTTATTCTTATCAGGGCAGTTCCGGCGCCTTTTATGTCTGCGCCCATAGAATTCAAGAAATTTGCTAAATCAACGACTTCTGGCTCTTTTGAAGCATTTTTAATAATAGTCTCTCCATCTGCCAGACAAGCAGCGATTAATATATGATGTGTAGCACCAACGCTAGGAATTTTAAATGAGATATCTGCACCATTTAACCCTTTATTTGCTTCTGCAATAATATAGCCATTTTCTATGTATATATTTGCTCCTAATGCTGTAAGTCCTTTTATATGAGAGTCTAGTTTGCGATTACCAATTGAACATCCACCGGGCCATGAGATTTTTACTTTAGAAAAATGATTTAATAATGCACCAACTAAAAGGAAGGAAGAGCTAATTTTTTTTACCATAGTCACAGGTAACACGGTTTCTTTTAAACCATTAGATTTTGTATATATCGTATTATTTTCAAAATTTATTTTTGCTCCACATTTATGAACTAATTCCTTCATTATTAGTACATCTTTCACAACTGGAACATTATTTAAAATTACTTTTTCTGTTGTCAGTAGCGAGCCAGCTAATATAGGTAATATCGCATTTTTTGCACCTTTTATTTCTATAGTGCCTTCCAATCGGTTTCCACCTTCTATAATTAATTGATCCACTTCAATAACCTCCTATTCATTAAGAACAATTTTGGATTGTAAACTATTTAATAAATTAGTTGTATGTATCTTTATTTATAACGATGCCTTTTAATAAGGGGGGGACTACTATGGGGCAATTATCGAATTATAAGGATTTTGTGCTTCACTTATCTAAGGATGCGCCCCATCTCTATCGTGCCTCTGCAATAGTTGGTGATAGCGTTACCGCAGCACAGAGCTTTGAGTTACGTACTGGTGAGTTGAAAATTATCGAAAATCTCAGGCGCATAGAAGAACAAGCGGTCCGCGCTCAGGCGAAAGAAACTTTTCATACCGAGTTTGGTAGGGAGTTGTACCTTAAAGTTTTTGGTGGTGAACTTGGCAAATACTTCAAGAAATGTCTTGAGGAGGCAGAGATGTGTGGGGCTGGACTTCGAATCAGCTTACGATTCGATGAGAATGCACAAGAGATTGCGGCGCTGCCATGGGAATTTATCTATGATAGCGACTTCCTTAGCACGAATAGAAAAACCTTAATTTCAAGGTTGCCCGTTGGGGTAAACAGGATATTATCCAGCCCTCTGGAATCCATGTTGCGTATGCTGGTCGTGGTCTCAAGCCCAGACGACCCAACTATCATGCCTTTGAATACTGAACTTGAGCAGGAGGTCATTCTTGAGGCGGTGGACAGACTCCAAAGGGAACACCGGATGGATGTGGATTTCACCGAAGATGCAAGCTTTGAAACCATCGAGAGCTATCTAAATGAAAAAGATTACCATATCGTGCATTTCACAGGTCACGGTAAATATGATACGGATGAAAGTAAGGGTTACCTCATCCTTGAAACGGAAGACGGTAGAGCCAGAGCAGTTGAGAACAGTGCAATAGCTGACCTTCTTGCAGGTCGAAGCGTTCGGCTTGTGGTGCTCAACGCCGGCCAGTCGGGCAAGGTAAACAGGGAAGCTTATTCTGATCTGCCAAGCATCCTTTCAAAAAAGAACATACCTGCTGCAGTAGCCATGCAGTATCCGATACTTGACACTTCGGCTACAATGTTCGTGGGAACATTTTATCACGCGATAGCCAGTGGCAAGCCGGTTGACCTTGCGCTCACAGAAGCAAGAATAGTTATGAAGAATTCAGAGAAGAGCAATGGTATTGACTTCGCCACACCTGTGCTTTATCTCTCTGATCCTGGCTGTACTGCAGTGGGAGAAATAAAACCAGAGGCTCCTCCTCTTTTCGATAAAACCATGATGCTGGGAGAAGTGCAGATGATGAAAAAAGGGTTTGTGGGGAGGAGAAAGGAGCTTCGCATCTTGCAGAAAGATTTTTTGTCTGATGTGAAGCGCGCCGCTATTATCTATGGTTTCGGGGGCATAGGTAAGACAGTGCTTGCAACACGGCTGTCGTTAAAGATGACCCAGTATTTTGATGGTATTTTCGGGATGAGATGCGCATCAACCACCAGACCCGAAGATATACTAAACAAGTTGAATGCCTTTTTGAATCTTGCAGGCATCCAGCAACTTAACCAGATGCTCTATGAACCCGTCCCGCTTGAGGTTAAAACCGCGGCATTAGTAAACATATTGAACCAGAAGCGTTTTCTTATTATCCTTGACAACTTCGAGGACTGCTTAGACGAGGAAAGGACTAACATCGCAAGCCCTGAACTTAAAGATTTTATCCGGCACCTTCTTAAGAATATTATTACCAACACGAAATTCATCATTACCTCACGATACAACTTCGAGCCCTTAGAAGGCAGGCTCACGGGCAGTATAGAACATATCTCTCTGCCTGAACTTCCGTTTCCAGAGACAGTCCGGCTTATGAACAGTTATAAAGAGTTAGCTAATCTGGAAATAAATAAGAAGCACGTGATATACAAAGCTATTGGAGGTCATCCCTGGGCTTTAGGGCAGTTTGCTAGGTATGCTGCTATCGAGACTGTTGACGGCTTACTGTTGGAACTGGCACCGTTGAAACATGAGCTTATTAATTTCACTTTACTTGACAAATCCTACTCAAGACTTGATGATAAAGCAAAAGCCCTGCTTCTTCGTGCATCTGTATATCAAGAGGCAGTGCCAATTGAGGCGCTGTCGTGGATAATGGGGGATGAAGACCAGCCCAGTCCATCTGTAAGTGAAGCGTTATCGAAACTCATTAACTGGGGATTTATTGCCATAGAACAAGAGAGAGAGGAAAACCTTTATGCAATACATACGTTGGTGAGGGAGTTTGCACAGCAGGAATTGAAAAAAGAAAGTCATGATAAAAAGCAGTTGCTAATAAAAGCGGCGCAGTATTATGAGTATCTTATTAAAACAACAAGAAACATATGGGATTATCTTAAGGCAAGGGAATATTATTATCAGGCTGAGGAATGGGAAAGAGCGGATGATATTACACTTATTGCTCATGTTTATCTCGTGAGATGGGGATATATAGAACTTGCAATTAACCTATTAAATCAATCTGTAGGGACTACTTCAGGTACAACAAAAGCAGTAGCCTTAGGAAACCTTGCAACCACGTTGCATAGATTAGGTGACTCGAAAACTGCTTTAAAATTACATGCTGAAGCGATAGAAATATTTGAAAAAGAAGGGCAAAAACAAAATGTTGCTGTTGCCCTGCACCAGCTTGGTATGATACACCAAGACCAGGGCAACTATGAGGAAGCTGTTAAATTATACCAGCAGAGCATGAAGATGGCAGAGGTGCTGGGCGACAAAAGTGGCATCGCAAAATCTCTGCACCAGCTTGGTATGATACACCAGGACCAGAGCAACTATGACGAGGCAGTAAAACTATACCAGAATAGCTTGAAGATAAACGAGGAGCTGGGCGACAAGACTGGCATCGCAAGTTCGCTACACAACCTCGGAACGATAAACCAAGACCAGGGCAATTATGAGGAAGCTGTTAAATTATACCAGCAGAGCATGAAGATAAAAGTGGAGCTGGGCGACAAAAGAGGCATCGCAAGTTCGCTACACAACCTCGGAACGATAAACCAAGACCAGGGCAATTATGAGGAAGCTGTTAAATTATACCAGCAGAGCATGAAGATAAAAGTGGA
>Ga0114922_10004043_pt1 | contig 13641 bp, 6 predicted proteins | sample AartaG_FD_100975 | JGI IMG/M metagenome (GOLD analysis project Ga0114922, IMG submission 100975) | Deep subsurface microbial communities from Aarhus Bay to uncover new lineages of life (NeLLi) - Aarhus_00045 metaG | ecosystem: Environmental > Aquatic > Marine > Oceanic > Sediment | place: Aarhus...
GAATCGTTTACCAGGATAAAGAGCGAATCCTTACGGAAACTGGCTGGATTCCCGTCATCTGTTGCCTGGAAATAGAGCACGTAGAGACTGTCCTTAAGCTCGCCCTTACCCTGACCCAGGGTGACACCGTCAGTCTCGGTTCCGGGCCCCAATTCGCTTTGTGTGTCACCATCCGAGACGTTGGCGTCAATAAACCAGACTCCGTTGTATTGGGAATCATCGTCATTTCCATCGCCCTGAATGAAAGAAGGCACCCAGCGGAAGCGGCTGCCCACGAATGCGGAACCCTCTGGCTGGTTAATAAGTGCATAAGTGACGTTGTTGGCCCCGTCATTGCCGGGGACACCATTGCCGTTTTCGCTTCTCAGGAAACGGCCGGTATAGTCGTCGTCAGCGTCCGTATCTCCTTGAACCATCTTGTTGTTTGGGTCAATAAAACCAGTGATATTGATTTCCAGGGTATCGCCCTCATTGATCGCGATAAAACCGTTACCACCCTTATAATTCAGCCAGGTTGTAGCCACAGCAACGTCAAAACCAAGGTCGTCAGGGTCATAGCTGTAATTACCCCCAGGCAATGTAAAAGAGCCGAGGGGAGCCACCCGGGAGGCTCCTTCGCCCGGGAAAGCCCCGTCATCTCCGGTTTCGGTACCGCCGAGAGTGAGGCGGCTGCCGTTCATATTACCTCTGGCAATCCTGGTATTTTCGGGTTGTCCGGGATCTGTAAAACCATAAAATCCTTTGGTGTTAACCTCTCCAACCTTAGCGAAATCACCTCCGTAAAATATCCGGTTGTTAACCGAATAATCCGAGTTAAGCAGCGATGCCGCATTTCCATCGCTTGGTGAAACGATTTCAAACGTGGTGGGGACAGGGGCCGTGTTCTGAGCCAGCAGAGTATTAGCCCAGAGAAGCAGGATTGCTGCCGTTCCGGCCGTGAACGCCAAACGGAATCGAAGATGCATGGTTCCCTCTCCTTGAGATGAATGGTTCAATCCGTTAAACCAGGTGAAATTAAACGGTGATCAAGGCGCAATTATCTCGTTTTTCCTATAATTTTTTTGGCAACATACATGCCACTATTTAGATTATCCACGTATTTTCTTATAATTTAACATGTTATAAAATAATTCCTCGAAAAATCAGGAAAATTCAAAGAAACTTTGGTATATTTTGCCGATAGATTTTGATCTTTTTGAATCCGGAATAGGCATTTTTTTCCCGATATTTGCTCTACTGCGGGCAAGAATCATCTGGGGGGATTAACCCTTATCCTTCACCAGACTGCCCACCTCTTGATGAAAGGACGGAAAATTTCCAATCATCCAGAGATTATCTTTATGGCTATCGGTAATTCGCCAGAGGCGGCCTCGGGCTGCTTTCAAGTTCCAAAGGAACGGAGACCGCACATGATGGCGAACTGGTTCGATGAGATTTGATTGATGGTCTTATCGAAAGAGATATATTACTTTATGGGATTAAGGCTTGTAAAAGATTCAAATGATGAGACGAGCTGCGTTGCCAGAATCTTATGTGTGGATGCTTGTTTTTCTCTGCCACAAAAAGCTGTAGGAGAATCTTTGAAAAGATATTCACGGATAGCTCTCCACCCCCAGCAGACAAAAAAAGGCGGCCGGGACTTGAGTCCCGGCCGCCTTTACATTTCAGGCGAGTTGGCTGCTCAGCAGTTTACTTGAGCAGTACCATCTTGCGTGTGGACACGAAGTTTCCAGCCTTGATCCGGTAGAAGTACACACCGGAGGAGACTGCCTCGCCTTTGTTGTTCTCACCGCTCCACTGGACAACGTAGTGTCCCGGCTCCTTGACAGCGCTGACCAGCTTGCGCACGAGCTGACCACGGATGTTGTAGATATTGAGGTCAACTTTCAAGCCGTGGACCTCGCTGTCAGGAATATCGTAAGCGATGGTTGTGGACGGGTTGAAGGGGTTCGGGTAGTTCTGGCCCAGAGCGAAAGCTTTGGGCAGAGCAACCTTGGCCACTTCTTTCTTAGAGGCAACACCATCGAGGTCGGACACCCGGACAACGTTCTGGGGGCTTTCGCCAGTGACCAGGGTCCGGAACGACATGGAAACGTTGCTGTAGACAGCGGCTACGCGAATTTCATCACCGGCTTTCCACTGATAGACTTCACCGTCAGCCATCTTGAGGTTAGCCAGGTTGACATTCCAGTAACCGTTCTCGTCAGTCAGATCAGCAATCGTTGTGCTGGGCTTGTCGCCGCGTCTCAGCTCCACATAGACCATCGTGTTCTCCAGCGGCTCGCCGCTCTCGTCCACCATGCGGCCATAGACCGTGTACGGGAAGCCAGTACCGATCTTGGCGGTCTTGAATATGTATGGACCACCATTGTTATTATAGGTAATCCCGTTGGAGACTATCTCGAAGACATATTCAGTCTCCGGTTCAAGACCGAGCAGTTGGAGAGAGCCCATACAAGCGACAGAGTTGGCATCCTTGGTGAATACTGCCACCCTGTTCAGGCCCTCAGAAGCCTTGCCATAGCGGATTTGAGTGGTCACCGAGCCGTTAGTGATCCAGGAGACCACGGCCGCGCTGCTGGTAATATCGCTCAGGCGGACGTTACGTACAGCGCCGCTGCTCGCGTTGGACTCGCTCGTATTGAGAGTGAGCGAAGGTGTCACACCGGAAACGCTGCCGAACTTAGCCTCGGCGTTTGCCAGCTGCGTCAGGGTCGGAGTGTTGATATCCCACTGGCTCGCCGCGGTTACTCTCAGGATGTAACCTTCGCTGACATCAATATGGAAATTATTGTTATAGACGATCGCTCCGGATGCCTGATCCACACATGCGCTCTCGTACTGCTGGGTATCTTCATTGTACCTGAAGATTTCCGAAGCGTTGGCTATTGTGGCCAGCATCGTTCTCGCGCTCCAAGCATAGTAAAGCGAATCAATCTGCGCCGGGCGTGCGATCCAGTACAGAGCGGCATTGTCGAAGATCATCGGCGGCAGCTCGGTACCGTAAAGGCTACCGCTGAGAGTGATGTACTCCTGCCCGTCGACTGCGATGAAGTAACCACAGTAGTAGTTGCCGTCCTCATCGGCCAGGTCCCAGTCTTTGGCGGCAGGCACGAACCCGGTACCTGTCCTGGTGATCGTTTCCTGGGTACCCGTGGCTGAAATCCACCTGCTGATCGAGGGAATACCCTGAGTGATCTCAGAAAGCAGAGCCTTGGCTGTCTGAGGCTCTGTAGTGAACAGGTCCACCGGGATACCGATCAGGTTCAGACCAACTTTCAGACGCAGGTCGTAATTCACCGAAGGAACAAGCTGTGTTACACCCTCACCGAGGTTGACCGCCTGCGGCGAAGAGGTGCCGCGGGTAGTCACGAACTGGACGAATCCAATGTCCTTATCGCCTTCAATGGTAATAATCAGGAAATCGCCGGCTTCATGGACGAATGTTCTGTCCACCACACCAACAGTATCCGTTACCGCGTCACCAAGGTTGATCACCCAGGAACTGTCACTGACCACTGTAGCAGTCAGAGGCATGGAGGTATCCGCCACATTGTCTGCATCGACAACCTTGACAGTCACCAGAGCACCAATAGCCGGCTGGCCGGTTTTGGTAACCACGTTACCCTCAATGGCGTAGGTCTCGCCTTGGGCGTTCTGCGCCGGCAGGGTCTGTAAGAGGAATCCCCTGATAGCGGCGTTGACCTCTGGAGAACCAGAGTTGGACCGGTCGATCTTCACCGGATTGTACGGACCGTTGATATCGCGGGTCGTATCACCGAAGAAGAGGTCGTTTTCCATCGCGATAATGAACTGGTAGGTCACACCAGGCACCAGATTGGTCAGTTCTACGTAGTGGACCTCATCCGTGATTGACGTAGCTCCCTTGAAGACCTGAACCGTGGACTTGACGCCAGTCAAGGTCGGAGGCGGGCCAGGCGCTGGTACGACAAAGGTCGGCCAATACGGCGGCCCGGTAGCCGGGAAAAGCCCGCTGAAAACATCCAGCGTGTCATTCGCAGTGGCTACGATAACGCTGTCAGTACCGGTAAACGCGGTTTTCCATTTGATCTTTGCCGAAGTAGAGGTGACGTTAACAGCCTCAAGATTGGTAACCGCAGTCGTATCCGGCTCTGTTATCACATAAGGATATACAGTCGGTGTACCAAACACAGCCGAGTATACCTCGATCGTATCAGGTATGACCGTCGGAGTTGGCGGCGGTGTATACCGTGAAACCGGAACCTGCGAAGGAATAGTCAGGTTAATCCGGTCTTTGCCCCAGGAGTTGACGACCGCCTGGAGATTCTGTGCCAGGCCGGCAGTGTTACGAGCCCGGAAAATCACCCGACTAGGCGTAGAGGAATTGATATCGTACAGGCCGAATCCTTCGCCGAAGATGGTGATATCCTGTCCGGGGTAACCGGACGGCGGATGAACCTCGGCAATGTCGGGTTCCGGGGCTACCCGAAGCCACAGGTTTTTAGGCGCTGATTTCCTGTCGGGCGTGTATGAGTCAGTCGCCTCCACTGGGAATGAATAGCTGACCGTATCCGCACTGTAGAGGGTAACAACCACCAAACCAATATTGCCTTTGAAATCAACATCCGCCAGTGTAGAGGTTGTGGTGAATGAAATTGCAGGACCAAGCGAATCACCGATCAGAGGGTCAGGGTCGTACACGTACTGAGTTAGATAAATCGAGTCAGTGACACCATTGGCCACTGCGAGCGGAGCAAACTCTTCAATGCTGTCCGGATACAGTGCCACCGGATCGAACGCGTAAACAAACGCGCTGTCGGAAGGCTTGCTGGTTGTGTCGGCATCCCAGATCGGCGGACGGTTGATATTGGCAATGTCGAACAGCATGGTGTCATAAACTTCCGGGTTCGTGTCATCCTTGACCCATACAACCAACTTCACAGTATCAGCTGCGACTGTATCGGCGACATTGTAGGCTACCTGCAGGCGTACTTTTAACGCCTTGCGGACGCCATTCTCGACTATCGTGACCGTATCCAATGCCAGGGAGTCCAGGCTGCTGTAATTACGGTGGAGGAAGCTGTCCCAATCCTCAACCTCGAAATTTATTTCCGCGTTACTGCCTCCGCCACGGGCGCTGTCCTGGTCGGTTGCGTGGAAAGTAATGACAATGCTGTCGCCTTCACTGTAAGCCAGCAGAGAATCCGTTGTGAACTGCACACTGGATTTAAAGTAATTCTGCACGTTCCCGCTGGGGTCGACAACTTCACGCTTGGTGAAGATAGGCTCTGGATTTTTTATCGAGTCGTTAACCATGATAAACAACGAATCCACTCCGACCTTCGGCGGGATACCGTCATCCATGGCCGTGAAATAAACCACGTAGAGGCTGTCTAGCAACTCGCCATTACCATAGCCGACGGAGGTGTCATCTTTTCCCGCAGTGTCGGCCTTGGCATCAAGCAATTCAGAGGCCGTGCTTCCGTTGGAAATGTTTGCGTCAACAAAAAACCAACCATTCCTGTTGCTGTTGTCAAAGTCTCCGTCACCCTGGATAAAGTTAGGCACCCAGCTGAAGATGGCCCCGTTGAAAGAAGCGCCGGCAGGCAGGGTGGAAGGCACGACTCCGAACCTCACGCCGTTGGCCGAATCATTGGCAGGGTTGGCTAAGTCGAACACGTACTCCTCGCTTTCAAAACCCCATCCTTCATAATTATCATCCTGAACTCCACCAGTAGGATAAGACTTAAGCCTGTTGTTGGGATCGACATAGCCGGTGAGACGGATCACGAGAGAGTCCTCTTCATTAATCGCGATAAAACCATTACTACCTCTGTAATCCGGGAAGCTGACCGTCCAGTTACCCGCACCGTCATCACCAATGTCGTCTTGGTCATATGAAACGTTTGCGATGTGATTACCGGGTAAATTAACAACTATAGAATTATACCCTAAACTGCTTGGAGCATCGTCCAACTCGGTACCACCCAACGTCAACCGGCTAGCAGTTGCGTTACCTCGGGCCGCAACATCATCATGTCCATTTGGTTTCGTTTCGACCACATCGGGTTGCCAACCCAGAAAACCGGATTGATAGTCGGTACCGGCATTATTAGGCAGCCTGGCAAAATCACCGCCATAGAAAATTCTCGTATTGGCGGCACCTTTATTTCCGGCATAGTCATGGTTAATCAAAAACGGCAAACTACTGTCCGAGGGGCTTAAAATCTCGAAAGTTGTCGGAACAGGCGCTGTATTCTGTGCATAAGCCGGTAAATAGGAAACTGCAATCAGAAAAGGCAATAAGGTGATAGCTAATTTCACCTTAAGCAGATATTTCATTTTTCTCTCCTTGAGAAAAGTTCATTCAAAATAATAGTTCCCCTCCTGGAAACTAGGCGTTCATGTTGCTGGTCATCCTGAATCGAAATAGCTCCGCATCTATCCTCCTTTAACGATTGTTATCATACATCTCTACAAATCTCTTAGTTGATTGTTTGTACTTCTGGCCAAGTGGTACTTTTTATACATTATACTACACTATACTATACTATTTTGTAAATCGGCTTTTACCCCTTAAACTTTAAAAAAAATTAAGGGAAAAGACGATTTAAGCCCCTACCTGCTGATTTAACTGAGTGGCGCAGGTTTATTTCTTCTGTTTAACCCTGAAAAGGGAATTTTTTACCAGCTTTGCAAGCGATCTCACCCTTGATCGCTTCCTCTTTTTTTTATTTTCATTTAATCAGCAAGGTGGGTTAAGCAGAAAAGAATAATCCTTTTGCGAACAACTTATTGAATTATTAAGAAATTACACCTCTGAAACACGTAAAATGACGCACTTATCCCTTTGAAAGACAGCTTTTTTCCGACTTGAAAAATTATACACTTGGCCTTACCTATTTATTTCGGCATCGCAGACCCAAACTTTAGTTTTATTGTCAACTCAACAGCTTCATACAAAGATAACAATTTTTAACTGCCAATAAGTTTCCCGGCACGCCGGAAAAACTGAATGTTTTTATTATGTACTATTCACCCCAAAAAAGTCAGATCACGTCCCTGAAGCCTGCCTTGAACGGACAGTCAAAAAAGGGGTTAAAATCAGGATTCGAGATTATTAGAACAAAGTAGGCTCTAGAGCGGAGAATTTCTGAAAAAGGCAGGCAAAATAGAATCCCCTGGGGATATAAAGAAGGGTGATCAGATTCTAAGTCGGCTGTCTCATTCAGCCGATTGTTACACTTGACACCGGTGAGATACAACAGGTTGCCCGAAGCTGCAGGCTTGACAGTTTCCTTGCTTTTTCCAGGCCCGAACGTGCCTTTCTTCCCATGCCTGTCTCAATAAAAAATTATCCGACAACAAGGAAAAACATGGTGATGATCTGCCAGGTGCCCACCAGAAGAAAGATAGCGACGATCCAGAAATCGACGAACTGCTCCGGAGTAATTATCCACTCGAAGATTTCTTCTTTGGTTTCGAAAAGCTCCGGTAACGGGGGTTCGCTGATAAAATCCGGCCCTGGCTCATCCTTGGATAAGCCGTTGAGATACTGTTCTATTTGTTCCTGGGCCAATTGTTTGCTCCCTCTTTATTGCGGTATGCTGATTGGAATCATAGTAATAATGTAATAAATCCAATTGTCGATAAACAAGATATCTAACCTCTAATATCTCCTTCTCCAAGTATTATGAACGAGCCCGCGTGTCTCGGGGTAGCGTACGGGCGGGTTGTCAGGCCTTGCTGCTGGAGACCACGTATGGGGACGCAACTCGTTTTTGATTGCTTCTCTCCCCGGGCGAGCGGATACTCGGATTGCCGGCCGCTGCTGGCGGTTCTGCCATCGTATAAACTGCAGTACCTGAAAACAGAGAATCCCCATCAACAGGAAAAGAAGAGCGATAACCAAAGATTTTTCAAGGTGATAGTAGGGCGGTGGTGTAGCAAGATTCCAGAAGAGGAGAAAAAGGCTCCACCCGAAACAAAAGATTGCCACGGCCACGAGGATTAGCTGAACTGCACCCTGGTAAGGCAAAACTTGACGCATTCGCCGCCTGATCCCATTAATAATATGGAAAGCTAAATATATTACGGAGGGCAAACACCCCACCAAAGCAGCAATGATGAGCGTGGTTTCCATGAGAAGTCCTTTTCTCTTGAAAATCATCCTTGATCAATGGAACGATTATAATGTGGTGTGGCCGCGGACTTACAGTCAGCAGGTATCCAGGAGGGAAGATAAGAGACCGAGAAAATGTCCAGGCCACAATGCTCCGCCTGCACGAATCAATTTGCCGACAGCGCACCTGATCAATTTATCGGATTTTTTGCCGGGCTGCTTTAATTTTTTGAGCCGGGAAGTATTCTCTTAAGAAGGTGGGCTGGTGCTTCATCGCGGCTGAAACGGTCTAGGTAGTTCCGGTAATATTTTTCAGCAGTATATATTTTCCCCAACTCCCAGGCGGCATCACCAGCTCCGATATAGGCCGCCCCGGCAGTGGAATCAATCTGAATAATATTTACAAAGCCCTGGAACGCCTTCTCATAGCGTCCCAGCTCCATCAGCACCGCAGCGATTGCATTTTCCACATCAATGCTTGATCCTTCAATTTCTCTTGTCCGGGAGTAACATTCAACCGCTTCACCAAGCTCACCCTTTTTCTGCGCGAGATTGCCCAGGTTAAACCATGCGTCTGCGTAATCCGGCTTAAGCTTCACAGCACGCAGATATTCATTTTCCGCTGCCTCCAGGCTGTCCATCGCTTCGAGCACCACCCCGATGTTATTATGCGCGGAGGCTACCGGTTGACCAGCTTCGGCAGCCAGCTTTCGAAATATCGCGAGAGCCTTCCGATGGTCACCCGAGCTGAAATATCCTGCGGCAAGGTTTTCTTTCCTTGCCCTTGACAATGTCTCCACTCCAGTTGATTCGTAAAGGAAGGCCGCTTTCTGCCAGTTGCCGCGGGCAAACAGCAGATCCGCCTCAAGGGGAACCAGCCGGGCAGGGATTTCACCCGCGGCATGGGCCTCCTTTATTGCCCGCTCGGTGCCAGCGAGGTCTCCCCGGAGAGCCAGAATCTCTGCCAGGGAGGTTTTTAGACCGGCGGAAGGAGGGGCTTTGGCCGCGGCCTCGGTAAGCACCTCGATTGCATACTCCGGATAACCGAGGTTAAAAAGCCTGCGGGCAATCGGCTCGACCCTCCGGGTATCATTAACCAGCAGTTTGCCTCTTTCCAGCAGGAAAGAGGCAAACTGCTCTTTCATGCCCAGCTTCTCGTATGTTCTGGAGATAACCTCCGGCTGGTTTGTCATGTCATCTGTATAAAGATTGAGGACTTTCGAGTAATACCTGCTCGCTTCGGCCGAGTCACCAAGTTCATCGTAAACACGCGCTATATAATAGGTGGTAGAGAAGTTTTCTCTGAAAAGGTTGGCTGTCTTATACGCTTTGAGGGCCTGTTCGAGCTGGCCTGATTTAAAATAAGCATTCCCCAGGCCATAGTGATTGAACTGGAAATTCGGATAGGTGCGCACAGCGTTTGTCCAGAGCGTGAGTGCGTCTTTCCAGACACGGCAGCGGTCAAAGGAGAGCAGAGCAAGCAGAATGAGAGTAACCGATCCTGCGAAAACAAACAACCGGCGTGCTGTTTCCCGATTTGCCAGAGCCTCCCGGAAGCGTATCATAACCAGCACACCGACAAAAACAAAACCGAAAGACGAAAGATAAAGATAGCGGTCGGCCATGAAAATGCTGATCGGCAAAAGACCGGAGACCGGCAGCAGGTTCAGAAGGAAGAAAAGGATACCGAATGCAACCGCTCTTTCCCTTTTAACTATCGACAGAGTCAGCATGGCTATAAGCAGAAGATCTATGGCCAGATACACAGCCAGGCGCCAGTTGTACTCACCGGAAAAGAACGGTGGCGGATAGCTATGCGAGAGATTTACCGGCAGGATGAGATTTTTGACATATTTAGCCAGCACAGAGGAGATTGTGAGAAAATGAACCGACACGCTGCCCTGGAGAAACGATCCGGTAAATGCGCTGCTTTTGAAAACATAGTAAGCCGCGGCCAAAGCTACCAGAGCCAGAAACGGGGCGATTTTCAAGCTCACCCCTTTCAGGTTGGCGTCTTTGCGCGGATAAAAAAACTCGAATGCAACGACAACCAGCGGCAATGCCGCCACACTGGGTTTTGAAAGCAATCCCAGAAGAAGAAAAAGCCAGCTTGCCAGGTAGTGTCCAATAGCGAATCCTCCCTGTCGGCTTTTGATATAACTCAGGAAAGCTAAAAAGAAGAAAAGCCCGGCCAGCAGTTCCTTGTTGGAAATCATCCAGGCGACCGATTCCACATGCACAGGATGTACGGCAAACCATAAAGTGCCCAGCCAGGCCCAGAAACCCGCCCTGCCGCGTCCCAGGTCCGTGGAAAGCTCCAGCAGCTTGCGAAGCAGAAAGAAAACCACCAGAAGGTTTGCCAGATAGAGCAGCAGGTTTAACAGGTGGTATCCCCCGGGATCCGTGCCGCTGAACCTGTATACCAGAGCGAACGCCAGATGCCTTAGAGGTTGGTATGTAGCCATTCCCCGTGGTGTGAAAATCTTGCGCAGCCCCTCCCAGGACAGTTCCCGGTAGGCGATCCACCTTTTATCCAGAATCAGGGTGTCATCGTAGTTGACATAGCCGAACCAGAGGCTTTGCCCGTAGATGGCAATAACCGCAAAAACCAAAAGTGAAACCTGTAACAGGGTCCAGCGGTTAAAAACCCCTGGCCATCTGGAGGTTATTCTCACTGCATATTTATTCATCAAGCTCACGATCCTATAGCCGAACAATGATCCGGGAAGAAGTCAGTTTACCTTGCCAGATGCGCTGAGCGATTTTAGCCTGGCCGTGTATCTGCGGGCCTGCGCGGTATCCCCCAGCACAGAATACGTTCTGATAAGTGATTCTATTACCGCCCGGTCTGCACCTCCGGCCAGCGAATCCGCACGCTGGTAATGGTGCAGGGCAGAAAGAAGATCGCCAAGAGCGAAAAGAAGGTTGCCCCGGTTGAAAAAGACATCCACGTAGCTTGAATCCAGTGCGATTGCCTTGAGATACAGCGAGTCCGCACTCGCATAGCTGCCCATATTTTCATAAACTACCCCGGCGTTATTGTACGCCCTCGGTAGTGTAGAATCGATATCAGCCATCAGAAGAAAATATCTCAGTGCGGTCCCAAGTTTATTTTGTTCAAAATAATATAATCCCATGAATTCCAGTCCCCGCAAATCCAGTCCGCTGTCAGGATACCGCGAGTAAATCTCCACTGCCTTTTCTATGCGTCCGCTACGGCTGTAAAGATGAGCCAGATTCAGGCGGGTTATTTTCGAGTGCCGCCCCACAGCCAGGGCCTTTTCCAGCAGTTTTTCCGCCTCGGCCGCATTCCCTGAGTCGAGATAAGCCATTGCCAATAAATTGCATGCTTCCGGGTTATTTGGATTTATCTTCAATGCTTCTTTCAGGGAGCGTACGGCCTCTTTTTCCCTGCCCTGCTTCCGGCGCAGACGGGACAGGCTGATCCATGCTCTGTGGGAATCGGGATACCGGTCGAGCCAGTCGAGGATAAGCTGCTCGGATTTTTCATATTGGCCTTCTTCCATATATATCCGGGACAGGCTCCCGCAAAATTCCTCATCGCCTGGGGCCAGGCTGTACCCGATCTGAAGCAGCTTTTCAGCTTTCTCTCGCTGTCCGCGCCTGATCGAAATATCCACCGCTCCTTTAAGGGCCTCCAGATTCGGCACCGGGCGCTCAAGCAGCGGCTTGTATGTTCTCAGAGCGCTGTCCAACTCCCCCTGGCGAAGATAGCTGTGACCCAACCCGACCCGGGCAAGGGTGAGGCCAGGATAAAGCTCGAAAACCCGGTTCCAGGCAGAGGGCCCATCGCGCCAGTACCCGATCTGCCGGTAAGTGAGTACACCCAGAGAGACCAGCATCAAAAGCAATAGTGCTCTCAGCAAAGGTAACCGGCGATTCTGTAACCTCCCTGCAAGCCAGGCGTAGGCATAACCAGCCAGCCCGCAAAAACCCATCGAGGAGAGATAAAAGTAGCGGTCCGCCCGTTCGATACGGATCGGTACCAGGTTGGCATTCGGCAGAAGGGCCAGGATCGCCCAGATGATAAAAAAAGCATATGGCTTCCGCTTAAGGTAAGAGTAACCCGCCCAGTAAACCATCAGCAAGGCAGCGGCAGGATAGAGGTACAACTTTGGATCGATTAAACCTTCAAAGTGAAAGCCGGGATAGCGCAAGCACAGATTTACCGGCAAGATCAACTTCACTGCGCTGAAATAAAAGGCGCCTGATATTTTTCCCAGTTGTAAAATGACGTTGTCCAGGATCGAACCCAGGCCCAGACTGGCTGTGGTAAAAATAAAGTAGAAAACGGCTGCCAGAGCTGGAAACATGTACACAAGGTAAACAGGGAGCCGTCTCAGGAAAAGTCTCCATTCCCGGCTGGGGTTCCGGAATATGCTGTCGTAAAAGATAAGAGCCAGGGGAAGGGTGACCGCGGACGGTTTGGAGCCCAGAGCGAAAAAATAGAAAAAGAGCGAAAAAACAACTCCGCCCCTGGAAAGAGATTCACTACGAATGTAAAAATAAAGCGCCCCGAGGTAGAAAAAGGCGACAAGTGTATCTTTATGCCCGGACACCCAGGCGGCCGCCTCCACATGGCCGGGGTGAAGCGCGAAAATCCCGGCTGCCGCAACAGCGCCCCAGCGCCAGTATCTCAGGCCCCAAATATTGTTTATCCGACTGAGCAATAATCTCAGAGCAAGGTAGAAAAAGATAATCGTACCCAGATAGAAAGCCAGGGAGACAAGATGGTAAGCGATCCAGGAGGAGCCTTTATGCTGGGAGGCCAGCAAGGCCGTTACCATATCCCTTACCGGCTGATAAGTGCCTTTCATTCTGGGTATAAGAAGGTTACTCAGGCCGGCCGAATTGAATCCGCCCTCATACAAATCTGTTCGAACAAGCTGGTCATCCCAGTTGACCGGGCCGTAATTCAGTGAGCGGCTGTAAACAAGCGCTGTTGCAGCCATGATTATTATAATAAGCAGCCAGTACAGCCTATTCTCTCTCACTTCTCCTCCAGTGAGTAACCACCGTTAGTTATCAGCCCGGAGGCAACCGGTCCAGGATTGCCTGGAGATATTCTTTCAGCCCGGCAGAATCCGCTCTGCCAGCGCAAAGTTCCAGCGCCCTTTCGATACTTCGGCGAGACCCGGAGAAATCTCCTTTTTTCCTGTAAAGAATTGCAAGGTTTACCCAGGCATCGATATAGTCGCTCCTGATTTGCAGGGCTTCACGATAGGATTCCTCCGCCTGGTCCAGTTTTCCTGTTTCGGCAAGCACCTGGCCCAGATTGTTCAATATCTCTGCCCGGTTTTCTCCACTCAGTACCAACGCATGCCGGTAGGATTCAATAGCTTTTTTCACAAAACCCGCCTGCTGGCTGGCAAGGCCAAGCAAGACAAGAGTATGATAGTCTTCCCCTCCCAGTCGGAGAGCATTTTCGAGCGATTCCACGGCTTTCCGGCTGTGTCCGGCTTGAATTTGAAGTCTTCCCAGGAGTCTCCAGCAGGCGGCCTCAAAGGCGGGCTCAC
>Ga0114922_10004044_pt1 | contig 13641 bp, 12 predicted proteins | sample AartaG_FD_100975 | JGI IMG/M metagenome (GOLD analysis project Ga0114922, IMG submission 100975) | Deep subsurface microbial communities from Aarhus Bay to uncover new lineages of life (NeLLi) - Aarhus_00045 metaG | ecosystem: Environmental > Aquatic > Marine > Oceanic > Sediment | place...
ATCAAAAGTGCAGGTAGCTCTAATTATAGAGGGAGTGTTTTTTTACTCCCTGAGTTTACCCGAGTTTATCCCCGGGTGTACTTACACGGCTCTTCTGCCGGGGAGTGTGTGCTTACTTGCTTTGGAGTTTATCCCCGAGAACCACTACCTTGTCCTATAACAGGGGGCCGGGCGCTGCTTTTTTCGCCTCCGGCGAAAAGAAGCCAAACTCTAAACTTGTCCTGACCAGAGCCTGCCCTGAGCTTGTCGAATGGGTCAATGGATTAGTATTTCGGATTTCGTATTTCAAACTACCAGATAACTCCTTATGCAACAGTATCTTATCATCAATCGTCTGTATTCTGGCGTCTGTCATCTGGCGTCCGTCATCTGGCGTCCGTCATCTGTCTTCTGTCTTCTGTTTTCTGTTTTCTGTTTTCTGTTTTCTGTCCTTTGTCATCTACATCTGTCGAGAACCCTCTACAAATCAGCTACTAATTATGCAAAACAAACCCAATTTCCAGGATGTCCAAATGAACGTAAATGCATATAATACAAAGAATTATGAAAATAAATCCAATCGGACACTTGGTCAAAACAAACCCAAACAAACCCAATTTCAAACATGGTTTTCAAATCTGCTTCAGTATGTGATGTTATGTATGTTACGACACAATTTTCGATTTTTATGGTCAGCAAGCCGGGGGTATCACCTCAGGTGCTCGGCGAATTTGCCTACATTAACTTCCCGGAAAAAATAAAGCTTAGAAAATGGATACGAAAGATTATATGGGCAGCGTAAAAACAGACTCAGTACTTGGGTGTTTCTGCCCAGTATCGACATATAAAAGGCACCTAAAAAGAGCGTACAAATAAAAAAGGCCGTAAGCACGAAGCTTATGGCCCGTTGGTTCGTAATTAGGAATACATCATAGTTGAAAAAACTTTGAACTCACAAGCCGTCATAGGCGGCGGTCGGATTTGAATCGGTGAATGATATCTTTTTAGAAAATTCCCTTGCTGTATCAATTGATGCCCGAATATGCTCGTCTGCCCCCCTGCAAACCAGCAAATCAATACAGCAAGAATCACTTCCACTGCTATTAACGGAATAATTCCTATTGTCATAACGTATTCCCAAATGACCCATTAATTGTATCGGCTTAAGTTAAATTTTTTCCTTAATCAAACTAACCGATTTTTCTATCTCATTTCCGCGAAAAGATTGGCGGAAATCCACACCATCACATAGGTGAGCTATGCCCTATTTTCGGTGTAGTTTGAAAATCAAGGTATTCAATACTGATATGCAGCTTTTTTAAGGAAGTGCTTTGGGTGCATTGATTAAAATATATTGCTCATCGCTAAAAATTAGAAGTGAAATCAAATGCAGATTCGTTTTTTAAATTATTTTGTTCTTTCCAGCAGGGCCATAGCCAATTGCCGCAGGGTGTCGGCTCTTTCTCCGAACGGCTCCAATATCGCCACCGCCTCATCGGCCAGCTTCTTCTCTAATTCTCTTGCCTTATCGATTCCCACTACAGCCGGGTAGGTGCATTTGGCAGCCTTGGCGTCTTTACCGGCCGTCTTGCCTAACTGCTCACTGGAAGCATTTACATCGAGAATATCATCGGCTATCTGGAAACCCAGGCCGATCTTCAAGCCGTATTCATTCAGTAGGTCTAATTGTTTTTTTTCTGCACCGCCGCAGATAGCCCCCATCACAGCGGCACAGCGGAACATTTTGGCCGTCTTGTTGGTGTGGATATATTCTAAAAGTTTTTGATTTCCCTTGCCGTTTTGGGCTCTCAAATCCGCCATCTGCCCCCCAATCATACCGGCCGCCCCGGCATCCTGGGCCAATTGAGAAATGAGTTTTACGGTAATAGCCGGCTCGTCAACCTCTTTTGCCAGAATCTCAAATGCAAGCGTCAAAAGAGCATCACCTGCCAGAATTGCCGTTGCCTCATCAAAGGCCTTGTGGCAGGTAGGAAGCCCCCGCCGAAGGTCATCATCATCCATTGCCGGCAAATCATCATGAACAAGCGAGTACGTGTGCACCATTTCGATTGCCGCGGCCGCAATCTCAGCGTTGTGGTCGATTTCTCCGCTGACAAGCTCACAGCACCACAGCACCAACGCCGACCGCACGCGTTTACCCGGCGTCCTGAGTGTGTACTCAAGTGCCTCTTTCAATTCACCCGGCATGTCCCGGCCGGTCAGTTGATCCCTGAGAATATCATTAACAAATTCCGCCTTGTTTTGTAAAAGGCTGTCAAAGTTCATATGCCTTGCTATTGACAAAAAGGTTACAATTATCGATTATTAAAAAACCTGTTAAATAGTAAATAGTTGACAGATGATAGTAAATGGAAAAATGCTTTTGATTCTTGGCGTTACCGCATCGGGTAAAGGCCGATTAGCTTCTGATTTAGCCCAAAGTCTGGATGCTGAAATAATCAGTATCGACTCTATGAAGGTCTATCGGCGAATGGACATCGGCACCGCCAAGCCTCCCCAGGAAGCCCGCAGACGCATCAAATATCATCTAATCGACATAGTAGAGCCAAGCGATTCATTCAGCGTTGCCGCCTTCCTGGATGCCGCTTTACAGACAATAGAGCAGACAAAAAGCAGTAAAAAAAAGATTATTGCGGTCGGCGGAACCGCTCTGTACATAAAAGCCCTGCTGTATGGCCTTTTCGAAGGTCCAGGAACCAATCAGAAAATACGGGCTGAACTGAGATCGCGGGCAGAAGCAGAAGGTCTGGCGGAACTCTACTGCGAATTAACGAAGATTGACCCCGTAGCCGCCGAGCGCATCAGCCCCAATGATTCCAAGCGTATCATCCGGGCTTTGGAGGTTTACCAGCTCACGGGCAATCCCATCTCAAGTTTCCAGAAGCAGTGGGATAGGCGCGACGTGAAACACGACTGGACGATAATAGGTTTGCGGAGAGAAAAAGCCGAGGAAAGCAAACGGATTAACAGCAGGGTAAAAAATATGATTACCGCCGGCCTTGTCGATGAGGTCAAATCCATGTTGGCAGAAGAAATGCCTTTGAGCAGACAGGCCCGATGTGCTATCGGCTATGCTGAGATAATCGAATACCTGAATGGACAAATAAGTTTGGAAGAGGCGACAGAACTGATAAAGAAGAACACCAGACGTTTAGCCAAGAATCAGCGTACCTGGTTCAAAACCTTCAAAAATGTTCATTGGCTCGACATCGAACCGGACGAGCCACCAGAAAAAATCCTCACCCGCGCGAATATATTATTGAATGATGAGTCCACTCTAAAAAGGTTGTATGCAAAAGGCTAAAGATATTGCGATTTGAAGTTGCTTTTTCTTGATTTTCATAGTGAATTTTGTATGATGGCTTTTGATTAAGATGTTAATCAGGCTGCATCCTGTATTAAGCGATGAAGACAAGGCGCGAGCTAATCCCCTTCACCCTGAGTGGAGTGAGTTTACCCTGAGTCTAATCGAAGGGTCATCCCCGCGTAGCCTGTCCTGAGCAAAGTCGAAGGTGCGGGAATCCAGATGCCGTCCTTCACCAACGAGGAAAGGATTTCTTTTTCTGTTTAGGGTGCAAACGAAAGGAATGCTTTGTCCTTTCCCCTGAACCATTGTTTGCACCAACGGCACCGGCATCAACGTAGATGATTTTCCCTATGGCGGGTACGCATAAGCTCAATGCTACCGGAAAAACTGTGATTTTGAACATAATCTTCAGACTTTTCCATTCTCGCATTTTCGTACCTCCTAAAGGAAGTTACTGTCCGTTGTTAGGACGGTACAGGGTAATTGTAATTTTAGGTGAGACACCCACTCCACCTTCCTTGTCCGTTGCTTCGGCCCAGACCGTCCAGTTGCCCTGTGGGATTTCAGGGCTCGCCTGCCAGTCAAATTCGCGTTCCCAGCCGTTGCCTCCTTCACTGCCACCTAAACCAAGGGTACGTGTGCCGTCATCGCGCTTCTGTTGGAGCCTGAACATGACCTCTTCCACCTCGCCGTCAGGATCGTGCGCCTCGGCGCGGAACATCGTAGGGCCTGGCCAGGTGATTTGAACTCCATCCTGCGGTTCGATGAGCGTTACCACCGGAGGCTTGTTCACGAAATCCTCACCGCGCATCATCCAATGTGATATCATTATCATGAGGTCGTCGAAATCCACCACGCAGTTGCCGTTTATGTCACCTGCTATTATCGTTTCACAAACAGGTTCACCGAAATAGGATTTGCCGGCTTTGTTACCGGCTCCGTATGCCCCCATATTGATCCGCCCGCCATTCGGAAACGGCTCGGTTCCGATTGGGCCGTTGGGGTCACCGGCATCTATACAGGGACTCGTCACATCATCCTGAACCCAGCTTTTGCTTGCCGTATCCCAGCGACCAGCCTGGGAGAGCGGATGATAATCGCCGTCAATCCAGAAATCATCGCCGGGATCGTCAGGCGTGCCGTTCAACTCCCAGTGGCCCGGGGCAACAAAAACGGGATCGACGTTGATGTTTCCAACGCCGGGCCAGCCCCCTTCGACGTTACAGTAGTCCATCATCAGTTCCCCTGGGGGCCAGGTCCTTATCGCAGGGGAACTATTGGCCCAGAAGATACAATTACTCACCTTGGACTCCTCCCTGACATCCAATGCGCTGCCATCCCTATCTGTGTAGTTATCGCTGAACGTGCAGTTTCGGATCGTCGTGTACCGGCTGTTTGATTCTATGGCTCGTCCTCGATTGCCCGCGAAAACGCAATTCGATACGACCAAACGCCTGGTGTACGTGTGATCTATCGCGCCGCCAATATTGCCGGTGAACGTACAGTTTTCGGCGACAAGATCCCCAACAACCCGCGTAACCGCAAAAGCTGTTGAACCCGCCACATTGCCTGTGAATGTGCAGTCACGCAGCGTTACCTCGGGATCGAAATAGCAGTAGATCCCCACCCCCCACCAACCCCAGTTACCGCTGAAAAGACAGTCGATCAGCATCAGCTTGGCTGACGACCAGTGGGAGACTGCATGTCCCCAGTTGCTCTGGAAAGTACAGCTGGCGATTGTGAGATCGCCCCCGACGTCGTTGTCAACCGAGTCGTCCGAGTTGCCTTTGAAAGTGCAGTTGGAAATGGTGAGGCTGCCGCTGGCGGACCTTTGTATACCTTCCCCGCCGGCAGCCACGGTCAAGCCGTCCAACTCTATCGTCGCCTCAGAACCATGAATACTGACAATTGTCCAACTGTTATCCGATCTTGTGGCTTCGTCCGACAGGTCTGAGGGGTGGACCACATCGATGTCATCACCGGCCAGATCTCCGCTTAGAATTGTCTCGTAAATCTCGAAATTCCTCGCGCCCGGATCTGCGAAGCCAACACCCGCAAAACCGCCTCGGAGAATCACGCCATTGATGAGATGGAATGACGCCCTTCTGTCCCCAGGTGTGAATCCTGCTCCGCGATCGGGTTTGTAGAGCCCTTGAGCCACGTGAATTTCCACCGGCTTTTCAGCCATGTTTGCATCGGTCAGGGCGTCCTGGATGTAATTGTACGCGTCAACCCAGCTTGATCCGTTATTGCTGCCGGCAGCGGCCGCATCAACGTAAATGATCTGACCTCGCACCGTTCCGCACAGACCCAGACCTGCCAGAAAGACGGTGATTGTCGCTGCAACATCAAGTCTTTTGTTCTTACACATTTTCTAATCTCCAAGAAGAACGTCGTTTCCGACAATCGGAATTTCACGCATCTTGCCCTGTTATTGCTGCTGATTGCCGCAATCTTCGGCTTCCCACTGCAGCATTGGATAGTCGCCCTCACATGTCATCCACACATGGCTGAAGTCCCAGCCTGTATTGCGAAACTCGTTGCCTTCCAACATCTGCACGGTAGTAAGGCCATTCCCGAGTTCGAGCACTGGATCTGAGCCGGTACTCTGAGCAATCGGTGACAGATCAGCATCCCAGAAGCACCCAATCACCAAAGGGACAGAGCGTTCAAAAACAGAGCGTCTAAGCTGTACATCTCCAACGAGCCCACCGATGAGTGCTCCCTCATCGTCAGACTCCAAAGCAACTAGAACACAGGCCGAGTAGCAGTTCATAATTCTGACTATATAAGCCTCTCCCATCAGTCCGCCTACAACGGAGCCTGAGACCGATCCCAGACTATAACTATCTGCGATGAATGGGCCAGAAAAAATCGATCCGCCACTCCCAATCAATCCACCGGCAACTTGCTCGGCGCTCACCTCGCAATTTGCCGAAGCCCCCCAGATGACAGATTCCCCGCACTCACCGGCCAGACCGCCCACATCCGCGGTGCCGATGACGATCCCGACTGTTCGGCACTCGATGATTTGATCGTTGCTGCCCAGACGGCCGACAAGGCCTCCAACACTATGCTGGCCAGTTACCTCGGCCTGAGCTTCACATCCGATCAACAGGCCCGATGCACTTCCAACCATTCCTCCGACACGATCAACGCCGACTACCTCGGCCCACGCCTGACATCGTATCAGCGAGCCCGAGCTCATTCCGACCATTCCCCCGACAGTTCCTTCGCCGGTGACCTTCACGTCAGCCTGACATTCCACCAGATTGCCGTCCCAGAGGCCTCCGGCCACTCCTCCGACTCGCTCGACTCCTGAGACTTGACCGGTCACCTGGCAACGCGCGACCAGCCCGTGGTAATTGGTCCCCGTGAGCGCTCCACAAGGCGAGCCGCTGACCACCACGTTCGTCAAACGTAGATCTTTGACCACGCCTGACAACACACCGAACAAGCCGGCAGCATACCCGTACGATCCTTCTATGTGAAGATTGTCAATAGCATGCCCCTTGCCATCGAGAACGCCCACGAACTCATCTGCTGAGTGCCCGGAGACAGCTTCCAACCTGTCACGTGCTATCAGGGCGTCTGTGAAGACGCGGCGGCCTGGTAGGTTGGGATCCATGTCGATGTCGGCGGTCAATATGAAATGCTTGTCGTAATCTTCGGGGCTATCGCCAAGCAACATCAGGTCTTCTGCCGTGGCGATCTGATACGGGTCGTTCGGCTCTCCCGTACCGCCACTGTATTTTGCATAAGTAGGAAAACTGACAAGGCAAACCACAACCAGTAAAGGGATTGTCCGCAAAACTCTTGAATTTCTCAACTCTATCATTTTCGTATCCTCCACACCTCAATATTTGAACATTTGTACATTTTGACTTTACCTTCATTTATTTAGTCAAGACAAAAATACAGGCTGGCAATAACAAAGCCCACTAATATCACCGCTAATACTATAATTGACACAATCACATCTCGGAAAGTAATACAGGCCAGGAGCGCACTGGCTGTGGTAACAATGGCAATACCAAGTCTCGTCCCCAGCGACCCGGCCAGCGCCGCAGTAAAACCAACATTCATAGAAGCTGTGTTCACCGAACATGCCGTAGATGTCGCTTTACTCGAAAGGGTCAGAATTCCAAACAGACCGAGCCCCGTCAGCAGATTCTCTTTTGAAAAGCCATTCCGGGACAGATGGCGTCTTAATGCGTGTCTGGCCCGAAAAAACAATACCCTTGCCCTAAGTTCCGTGCAGTTCATAAACTGCGCAATTTCAGCAAAGGACAATTCCTCGTAACAGCGCAGGACCAGGACGTTGCGATAGGTAAATCTCAATTTAGCAATGGCGTCATAAATGATCTCAGACAGCTCAATACGCGCCGACTCATTAAGGCCATCCTGATGGTTCCGAGCGACATATTGTTTGAAATACTCCCGATTCAGGGCCTCAGCTTCGACCTCATGTCTGCGTTTTTGATCTCGATAGTAATGCTGTACTTCACCCATGGCATGCCTCAATATCCAATTCCAAAATCGATCAATGTGCTCAAGCGTTTCAAGCGATTGCACCATCTTCACCAGCGTCTTTTGACACAGATCTTCGGATAGATCCTGGCTCAAGGTCAGTCTGAAGATGTAGGTCAGCAGCCGAGCCTCCGCCAACTCGGCTAACTGACCCATACTCGTGCCATCCCCCTGCTTAGCCTTGATTATGATTGAAGAAAGGCTCTCTACCTGGTCACAATTGTAATTATTCATATCATTCATGATTCTATATATACAAGTCCATGTCCTCCTCCATTCGTTACACTTTTTTGGGGGAATTTGTGAATTAATAGTGAAACTCTAATCAGTAAAGGGATTGTCCTCAGAATTCGTGATTTTCTTACCTCCAGCATTCTTCTACCCTCCAATACCCCATTTTTTGTTTAACAGGGTAATAAACGGCTTTTCCCAATATCGCTGAAATGTAGCATACCAAACGCCCGGACTCGCCGTCAACTAAAGATTAAGTCAATTGCGAGCACCTGACCTGATTCTCACGAAGTATGCAAAAAAAATGGGCCAACAATGTCATTGCGAAGGAGCCACAGGCGACTGTGGCAATCTCAACCCTCACAATACGAAAACCGTTTATTTTCTTAGGAGCGCAGCGAAGCAATCTGCGCTTGTCAACCGCTGACAGGACCACTGCGAACATCTGCCCATCCTCTTAAAAAACAAGCACTGATACCACTAAGCTCCTCATTCCTTTATCAATGCTGTTATCTTATCGTAAAGTTCATTAATGCCAAATTTTGAGCTGATTGCAAAGCAAGGAAGATAAGGTATGCGCCGATTGCGACATCTTTGTCAAAGCTCTTGCTTTACTCGGAATCACTCTTCCTGAAACCGTCAATATTAAGTCTTCAATGAATTACAGCAATATAAGATTTTAAAGTCAACATTTAGCCAATGAGTTCCTCCATATTAATAGTTAAGGTGTGGCTCGTGCAGCCTCAGAGTCGAAAAATGCCTGTTTCAGGGCCTTTTAGCCGCGATGTAGGATAGTCGAGATTACTACGCCACACAAATTGGCAAATTTCTTTGCTTTTTTGTGATTTTTTTTGACAAAATAGAAAAGAGTTTGTAATAACCATTTTAAGTTAAATCTGTTTTTACATGAAAGTGTAGTTTATGGATTTGACGTACACATCCTGGAGCAATTCGTATTTGAGCAAATCTTGTCGCCTCAAAAAAACTCAGAAAAAGGAAGATGTATGCGCTTACTTTCGCATTAAATTAGGAGGTCAGTGTAATGGTTAAAAAAATCCTTTTCATATCGTTAGCTCTCTTTGTTTTGCTGTTTTCTATTATGCTGGGGGGATGTTTCGCAGATGCAGCAGCCCAGATGGACGTTGTGATCTCGAACCTTGAGTTGGGAAACTATGCGGAGGCCGAAGCAGAAACAAAAAAATTGATCGTTGACTTCGCTGGGCATCCCCATTTGCCTGATGTCCTCTACCAGGTGGCAAATGAATATCAGGGCCGCCAAATACACGAACAGGCCCAAAAACTTTACAAATATATTATCGATAAACTGCCTGAGTCTGAGTACGTGATATTGTCGCGGGTCAGTATAATAATGTCGGACATCGGCCTTGGAAACTACGCCAACGCACAGACTGCCATTGATAAACTAATTCTCGATTTTAACGGCCATCCGGCTTTGCCCGGTGAGATTTACAGGATTGCTTCTTATCTGTACTGGGGCGAAAAAAGATATGAAGACGCCAGACGCCTTTACAAATCTGTGCTGGAGAAATGGTCGGAAAGTGAACAGGCGATGTGGGCACAAGCGGGTATCGCCAGTGTTGATATTAGCAACAGGGATTATCCGTCCGCCAGGGCGGCTATCAAGAAATTGCTCGACAATTATAAAGACCACAAGGACCTTGCCGCGGCACGTTTCCAGTTGGGAAGCGACTATTGCAGGGCAGGAAAATACAAAGAGGCGCAAGAGCTTTATAAGCAGATTTCCGAGGAACATCCCGGCAGCGAGGTTGGAGCCCTGGCCCGAGTAGGTCTCGGAAAGATCAAGCTCTGCCTCGGCGGCGACGAGGACGCCCGTGTCATCTTTGATAGAGTTTTAGCTGATTATGCTGGCCGGCCGATTCTGCTCGAAGCGATGGAGATGATGGCCTCCGCATATTACAATGAAGCCCTTCGCATGAAAAAGCAAGGCCTCGACGAGCAAGCGAAATCGTATTACCAAAAAACCATAGTGGAATTCAAAAGGATCATGCCGCAATTGCCCAAAACCGATGATAAGGCCGCCGAGATCTGCTATTTTTCTGGCGTCTGCTATAGCCGGTTGGGTCAACATCAAAAGGCTATCGAGTACTATCGAAAGGTGGTTGATAATTGGCCCGATTATAAATATGCCTGGCATGTGCAGTTTATGATAGGTCGTACCTACAAATATCTTAAGGAGACGGGGGCTATTTCAGAATCCGAGGCTGACTCTGCGATACTAGCCGCTTATGAACGGGTCATTCAGAACTATCCGGACTGCCCGGCTGCCAAAGCCGCTCGTGGCTGGTTGAATTATTATCATAAGAAGTCAAGTGAAGGAAGACAAAAATGAACAGACGCCTTTTAACCGGTGCTTTTATTTTGATGTCCGTGTTTTTTATTGCAGGTAAATCTTATGCCTGGAACCAACCTCCCGTAGCTGATATTAACTATTCTATTACCCCCTATGAACAGTGGGTATGTGTCGGGACAGACGTACCACTTAATGGAGACTGGTCTTACGACACGGATGGATATATAGTTACCTGGCAGTGGGATGTCTGGTATCATAATGGGGAATGGACTAAAATAGACACTAAATATGGCGAAGTAACGAGTTATGTGGTTAGTGACCCGGGTAGTTACAGGTTTAACTTGCGGGTTCGGGACAACGATGGCGAGTGGTGCGATTATCCTGACCTCTGCTACGTTTACGTTGTTGAGGTGGACCTGAATATAAGCGGGGTAGATGACGACGATGAATTAGACCCGGGCGGATATGTCGGCTTGAACGGTGACCGGGAGATAATTTCACTTTCGATTGAGCCTGATTCTTTGTCCAGCGGCACAGTAAAATTGGATATCACTTCTGGGACCAGCAAAATCGAAGTTTGGGATGCTCTTACTGGAGGAAATAAGGTAATACCAGATGGGCAAAACTACTACAAAACCTGGACCGTAGGTTCGCAGCCGGGCAGTTTGTATGTGGAAGGCATAAACGCCAGCGACTCACTCCGGGACGTGGAACTTCGATTGAGCTTTACGAAGGACAGCACCACCTGTGATGACAAGGTCAAATTTACCGTTGTCGAGGTGGATCTGGACATAAGCGGAGTAGCTGACGCGGACGAGGAAAGTGTCGGAGAGGTAGTAGTGCTAAAGTTTGACAATAACGGTGCGCCACGGAAAGAACTGATTCTGAGAAAGGTAGAGCCAACTACATGGAGCGGAAACGTGATACTGTCGCGCAGTGGGGGTAGCAAAGTGGAGGTTTTCGACAGCGAGACTGGAGGAACTGAAATCACATTCAACGGCAGCGATAACAAGTTTGCAAACAGTGCTTTGCCTAAGTCACTTTGGGTGGAGGGCAACATCGCGAGTGATTTCATGCGCGACCTGACTTTGGAGCTGGAAGCGGAAAGCATTGCCTCCTGTGAGGATAAAGTCAATTTTTCAGTGCTATGGGTTAACCTGAGTACGGACCATTCAGGCTCGTTAGAAACAGACAACGCCGGTAGGGACGAATACAGCAATCTGGTAGTTCCTCCGCCTTCTTATGCGCTCGGATACCACCTTTTCTGCACTTATTCCAGCGATTTTTCAGTGGAAATGTTCTATAATGGCCGAGGGAGCGAGTTTATAGGAAGCGTCAATCCCTCGAACTTTGATCCCTCTCAGTTCAGTGGCGATCCTCACATACTCCATCTTGCTCGCGAAAGAGTCAGCGGCAATAACTTCTGGGGGCCTAATGGGCACGAGTATTCACTTCCGACTTCTCCCGGCGACGATACCAGCGGCCCCCCTGTCAGGGATGACGACCCGCAAAGCGGAGAGTCGGCAGGAGTTATATATGATCACGACTCTCCTGGATTTATGGTGCATCTACTACCCCCTAACCACATTATTCGTAAACGCACGAACTATCGGGAATGGGCCAAGTGGGACGGTACTCGGTGCTCAGAGAAGAAGAACTGGTTCACGCGGCAGTCATATAAGAAGACTGGCTCTTGGGACTTCGGGACAGCGACTTCGGGTACGGCGAATACTTTGACGGATAGTAGTAAGAGCTGGACACCCGGCAGTTGGTCTCCTGGAGCCGTCAAGATCCTAGCTGGAACAGGCTCTGGCCAAGTTCGAAGGATTACAAGCAACACAGGAAATACAATTGCAGTGACAAATAACTGGAGCATTACACCTGCAACACTTCAGTATACGAAGTGATTAACACCTCAACTTGGACGCTGATAAATGATGTTGCCAGCGATAATAAAAATGCCGATGGTACGACAAACATAACGTGGGACCTTCAGTAATCTATGAAAGGATTTTAATATGGTTTCATCATGTAGCAAGTTGGCCTTAATATTACTTTTCGTGGGCTCCCTCTTGGCTGTGGTGGAGTACCGGGAAGAGAAGCAAACAACTTCAGTCGAAAGGCTGCTCTCAAAAGATGGCCAAGAAATATATGAGGCGCAGAATGAATTGCTTACAGCCAGAAAGGATTTGATTGCTCGGCTGATTAACATAGTTAAAAACAATGAAAACCGGCTGAAAAGACAGGCGTCGGTGAGGGCTGCAATGTTCATCCTGGGAGAGATGCGAGCAGTTGAGGCTATTGAGGCCCTTGTTGAGCATATAGGCTTTCCTTTCGTATATGAGGGCGAGCCCATGATCGTAGATATTGAAGGAGGCATGATCCATCGTGGGCTAAAGGGGATTGGGAAGACATATCCCGCTGTTAGCGCGTTAATAAAGATCGGCGAGCCTTGTCTGGGTGATGTCATTACCAAGCTCTCATCGACTGATCATTTATTAGAGGAGAAAGCTTGCCTCGGTGTGTTGGTTGGCCTCAGACAGCGAGATTCTGTTATCGAAATGTTGAAGGACGCTATAAAGAAAAAAACAGACTCCAAGAAAAAAGACAGACTCCAGCGCGGTCTCGATCTCCTCGCCCAAATGAAGGAATAGATAAGGTTTAACTCTGCTGGCTTTAATTTTGCTGTTGAGGAAAAAGCCAAGCAGCCGTGGCAAATAGTGTTTTTAGAGAATCCACAGTTTTTTTTCGTGCTGTTTAAACAAAGATTGAAAATTGGAAATCAGAATTATGCCTACAATAAATCAGTTAGTTAGACGTCCTCGGGCAAAATCAAAGGTCCGCGAGCGAGTAACCAAATGCTAGGGAAATCCAAAATCTATTCCACAAGGAATAATCAAAATACTAACCCGCCAGGAATCGAAGATCCGGTGTCGTTTGACGGGTCGCAGATCCGGCGTCGTTTGACGGGTCGAAGATCCGGTGTCGTTTGACGGGTCGCAGATCCGCCCACACCAGTGCCCGCGAAGGCAGGTAGCGGGCCCAACAACCGCCCGAAACATAAAACGCAAATCCAAGATTTCCTCTCTTAGTAACAAAAATTTACACAATTGAAATAATATTTTCAAGATAAAATAATAATTCGTATCTGCCTTCTACAGAGTTTACCCTGATCTTAGTCGAACGGGATCAGGATGATCAAAAAAAACACCCGCCGGCTTATTTATCAGCAGGGAAAGAA
>Ga0114922_10004045_pt1 | contig 13639 bp, 7 predicted proteins | sample AartaG_FD_100975 | JGI IMG/M metagenome (GOLD analysis project Ga0114922, IMG submission 100975) | Deep subsurface microbial communities from Aarhus Bay to uncover new lineages of life (NeLLi) - Aarhus_00045 metaG | ecosystem: Environmental > Aquatic > Marine > Oceanic > Sediment | place: Aarhus...
CTGTTTCGAGTAAAATTACACCGGCAAGGTATCAATTTAGATAATTGAATGAACATGCGGAATATTGAAACAGAGTTTCAGAAATCAGTACGTTCCCAAACAGAGTTTGGGAACGAGATTGAATAATGCAGTTTAAGATAATAGGTTAGCAATAGGACTTTCAGGGCATTTTTTAGAGGTATTATTTTGCTTCCGAATTGGTTGATAGTTTTTCCGGTTTCCCTTCAGCATTAATTTTCACCTTTACTCTATTAATAGATAGGACGAGAGCGCCCAGGCCAACAGCAAGAATTAGTACAGCCACAATCCAGCCTATGACAGGGATTAAAATTAAACAGGCCAAAACAATAATGCCAATTATCAGACACAAAATGCTCGGCGGCTGTCTGCTGATATTTAACAGGCGGCCAACATATATGCCAATAAATTGAGCGGTATAAACGGCTCCGGCAAAGCAGAATATTCCAAAGGCAAAAATGATGATTATCCCGATAGGGATGCCGATTACTGTCAGGATTGCCAGTAATGAGGCAAATGGAAACAGTAGAATCAACAGGATACCGAGGCCCAGGGAAACCAGAAAACGGTCTTTGATTATAGTTACTGTTTTTAAAGTCAATTTTTTACTTAGTGAGACAAGAATAATCCCGCTGACAATCAGGGTCAAAAACATAAGCGGAATCATCGCTGCATTCCCCAGTATCATGGCGATCAAAAAAACAATGAAACTGATCAGGCAATTAAGTGATAGAAACATTATCAGCAGGAATTTGATCGGACTAAATGCGTCGTATTCATCCTTTTTTATTTCCTGATCGGTTTCTATCCAGCGGATTTCGCCTTTTATAATTACACTTTCCTCGATTTTAACTTCATATGGGGATTCATAAATCAAATCACCCTCGATTATTGTGACGGGTTCAATCTCAATCCGGTTGGCTTCAATTTTAAGATCGCCGCCGAATTTGCCGGCGATGGTGACTTTATCGCCTCCGACTCTCATATAATTTCCGACAGTACCCTCAAATAATATCTCCTCGCCAAGCAAAGTCGCATCTCGAGTTATATAAGTTGCGGGTCCAATAGTAATAGTCTGCCCCATAGCCATGAGATTTCTTCCTACCGGAGCGTTAATATCGATGTACTGTGCCAATCCTCTTATTGAGCCGTTTACCGGTCCATTAATGGTTAACTTGCGGGACGCCCAGTTTATATTGCCCTCACAAATTCCCGAAAAAACAAGCTCCTGGCAACCGCCGATAAGGTCGCCGGTTACCTGAGACTGGAAACGTATAGTATTTCCTACCAGAAAGATGTCATCATCAAAAGTTTTATCAGGCGGGTAACTCTTGTTTTCGGTGTCCAGGAATATTGTGGCATGAGATGTTCCAATGATTAAGGCAGTTAATATTAAAACCATGCAGGCTATTTTAATTTTCATCTTATCCTCCATTTAAAATACGGCTGCAGTTAGATATTGTTACAAAAATCAACCGATTGTAAAGAGAAAACTTGCAGATTGGCATCTATATAAACTATATTCCTGTCATGACAGACAATTCAAGGGCAATTGACAAATACCCCTGGCGGAGAATATTACCGCGCTGGATTCTTGGCGCCGGCGAAATCGGTCTGTCAATTTTTTTAATCATATCTTTTCATGAAAAACTTGGTCTTTTCTACAGCGCTTACTGGGTGCTTTCATTATTTGTTTTCCTGCCAATTCTAAGATGTACAAAATGCTACTATTATGGTAAACGGTGTAATACCGCCTGGGGGCTTTTAGCTGGCTTTGCTTTCCCTAAAGGAGAGCCGGTTTTCTTTCAAGCCGGCTATGGATTGACAATGCTCCTGTGGCCATTACGAATATTGCCTTTCGGAATCGGAATTTTAAGGCTTATCGATGGCTTCACTTTCAACCCCGATGGATTGTTTGGTATCTATATTGCAGTAATAATCCTGCACAGGCTGTATTACCGCGCTGTCAATTGCTCGGTTTGTTATCAGAAAAATATTTGTCCGGTCTATAATCCTCATGTGTTATATCCGGATAAAACTATTCAGCAATAACTATTCAACTTTATGCCGATATCAATACAGGCCTTGTGCCGACCACAGAGGGTCGACACCGCGGTTAAAATTAAAATTGCAGATAATTGAAGACTTACTTATATCTTTTTTCCTGTACTCATATCAATAACAAACCTGCCGATATATAGAATTGGCAATTAAACAGTTTATAGTAGGGTTTAAAGTGAATATGGGTAGAATAGTATATATTGATACGAACAAATCTGAACATTCAGCATTGATGGCGCCTGAAAGACAAACTGATTCTGATATCCTGAAAGATAAATCAGATAAAGATATAAGTATATGCAAAGAAATCGGTTATGAATACCTGGCTGAATTGTATGAGGTTAACCGGGTGCTTAATTCCACACTCAATCTTGAAAATGTTCTTGAAATTGTTATGACCAGGGCAATTAAAATGTTCAGTGCTGAGCATGGTTTGTTGATGCTTTCGGATGATAAAGGCAAGCTCCAGCCAAAAAAGGCTTATAATATTACAATTGATCAGATTGATTCTAATGATGAGACAATAGCTGCAACCATTATACGGATTACAGCCCAATCAGGTCAGATAGAATATGTTTCAGATATCCAGAAAGATGAAAGGTTTTCCTCAATAAATTCTCTTGCTGATTTAAATATACAGTCAGTAATGTGTGCGCCTTTAAAAATCAAAGAAAAAATCATGGGCGTCCTTTACTTAGACAATACCGCTGAATCCGGTATTTTCCCTGAAAAAAATGTGGTCTTATTGGAGAAATTTGTTTCCCAGGCTGCCTTAGCAATTCATAATGCAGCGCTTTATACCGAGGAATTAGAGTTTCGCAAATTACAACAGAATATTATTACAAATACTCCCATCGGAGTATTGGTTGTTGATGCTGATGGCGAAATAAACGAGGTCAACGAGGCTGTCAACAGGATATTTTCGAAAGTTGGCTGGACAAGCGACCCTCCAATTAAAGACGGCATAATCGGCTCGAAGCTGATTGATGTTATCCCTGAAAAATATTACAAAACCTTTGCTGATTCTATTCGGAAAGCAAAATCAAAACCGCTCGAGTTATCCCGTTTAAATATCGATAGTAAAAATTGCGAGTGCGTTCTGGCATTAAGGTTTTGCCCATTTAGCTGTTGGGGCAAGAAATTCGCAGGTCATACTATTCTTATTGAAGACATAACCGAACAGGTAATTATTGAGCAGTACCTAATATTATCTGAGAAATTGATTGCCAAGGGCGAAATGGCCGCCGCTATCGGGCATGAGCTGAATAATTACCTCACGGTTATTTCGACTAATGCACAACTTTTGTCCATGAATCTTTTGCAGGGCAAAACAGAGAAGCTTGAAGAAAAGATTAATGTTATTATGGAAAATGTTAGCTTTATCAAAAGGTTTTCTGATGGTCTTATGGACTTTTCTGCTTTGGAATCGGAGTTTATCTCCTATGATCTGAGACGTTTGATTGAGGACCTGGTTTTCTTCATTCATCCCCAGCAGATGTTTAAAGGCGTTACATTCAATATTGATATTCCCAGCATTTTGCCCCGCGTATATATAGATGCAGGTCAGATTCATCAGGTTTTTTTAAATATATTTATTAATGCGGCCGATGTATTTGCCAGGTCTATGGCGGGTAAAGGGATTATCTCGATAAAAGTTGCCTCACAAGATGAAGACAATACTGTTAAAATCACGGTAAGTGATAATGGTCCGGGTATTGAGGAGAAAATTCTGCCGAGAATCTTTGAACCTCGCGTCACCTCTAAAAAGACCGGACATGGTTTCGGGTTGTGGACCAGCCATAGAATTATCACCAACCATGGGGGAAAGATTACCGCCTATAATCTCAAGGGAAAGGGCGCCGCATTTGATATTATTCTTCCTCAATCTGTAAACGGATAATAGCAATTATAGAGGCAATTATTGAGCTTGTTTGAAATCCTTATATATTGCGGTACTCTAATCTCGAGTAACCTTTCATCCAAAACAAAAATACATCATTAAATATTTACGCTGCCGGATAGAACCTCATTGTCAAAAAATTGGCTGCTGTTGATGAGGAAGTAATCATAGCTTTCTTTTCGTTTTATTTGCCAAAAAATAAGCATCATTAATGATAATTTCTTTCTTTTCAGGCTTCTTCGATTGCGGCCATTCAATATATATTTTGCTCTGATTATCGTTCTTCCTGAGTTTTTTGATAAAAAAGCCGAAAAATCCTCCTACTTTATATTGGTTGCAGGGCGTAAGCCTAACCTGTCTTTGAGGGGGGAAACATATTGTGGGAGTTTAAGTTATGCTTTCCAGCCTATTTTAAATAATTAATAATGCAAAAAAAACTTATAATAACTCAATTTTTTACTTGACTTAATATTCTTCATATATATATTGACGATGTAGAGGATTCTATTTTAAGCTTCTGGCAGTAGGCTTCTGAAGCGTTTGTGGTAAGAATAGTGTTGTTTATTTTAATTAAGTTAAAGAACGTTGGTGGCAGCGCCTGATTTTAACTTTTATGCTGTTGTGTAACGATTGCCGCTGGCTAAGGGAGAGTATTAAATAAGTTCATCTTTCTGTATTGTCTTAGGGAGAGAGGCATTAATTTAAATGTTTTTTAATCGATTGTCATCAGTTTGGTGCGTTTTGCAAAGGAGACTTTATTCTTAAACAGCTAAGGAGTTGTAAAAAAAGAAAAAGAATAAGTATTCACTCAAATCTGAGGAGAGAGGCCTTATGGCAAAACGTATTTCAATGTTCTTTGAAATCTGTATAGTTTCTCTGTTATTAACAGGGTCAGTTTTATCGCAAGACTGTACAACAACCATTAGCCTGGGTTCACTAAGCCTTGAACGTAATGTAAAAACTTTTGTACTGCCTGTATACATTGATAATCCCTGCTCGGTAGGCGGAATTGATGTTCATATGACAACTGACCCGCCGGGTATTATTACGCCTGTTATGGCTGATAGAGCTGGCAGCCGTATTGCAGGGTGGGAGGTGTTCGAATACAATAACAGCCAAGCGAACCCCGATTCGTTTAATATTATTGCCTTTGCTAATCTTAGCGGTTTCGATACACCCCCCTTAGAACCTGGCAATGGATTGTTATTCAATGTTACACTGCAATTTGAATGCCACTGGGAAGATTGCATGACGGTTGATGTTGTTATGGGTCCTGTATTTATATGTGATCCTCATGGGGATATTTATCCGGATACTATCATTGTGAATGGCGTTGTTGAAATCGACGAATCTACAGCCCGACGGGGCGATACCAACTGCGATGGTATGCTGATTGGATCTGATGTTACCTATTTAGTTAATTATTTCTTAGGTAATGTGGGATGTCCTTGTACTTTCTGCGCAGGCGACCCCAGTGGAGATGGTAACATCTTTGGCAGTGATGTTACTTACCTGGTTAATTATTTCAGAGGAATAAATCCAGCGCCCGGACCATGTGATTCTGAACCGTGTAATTAGAGTTTTGGTTATTTAAAATAAATAAACCTGATTTCCTTGAAGGAGGTGGTGAGAAGAGCAACAAACAAGGTAATAATTATGTGAGGGGACAGAGGAAAAGGAATTCCTCAAGTAGGGAAATGAGTGTTACATTTAACACCCAATGTTTTATAAGGAGTAAAACATGAAAAAACTTTTTGCGTTAACATTAGTATTATTACTTTCTGTCGGCGTCATGGCTGATGACGCGTATATCTTCACCGGTGATGCTGATGGCCCGACCTGGGATGTTGATCATTGGGTTATGGATACACTGGTGGTCAGTCCTAACAAATGGGTCAGCGTTCCGGTATGGATGATGCTGGGTCAGCCGAGCGAGGTTGCCGATTTGTGCTATGCTCTTGGTATTAGATACGACGTGATCGATTCATTCTATACTGAAATTCTTTACACCAATCCATATTATCCGCCGGAATACTATCCAATGTCACCGCCTTTCGCGGGCGACGTTGATCCGGTTCCGTGGGATGTGGCGATGATGTGTAACGCCCAGGACGATATTATTGATGGCAGCGAACTTTTTGCCAATCCTGCTGGTTACAAGAGCCTTACATTCATCGGCTTTGCCTGGGGTCTCTCGGGTCCGTTTGCGCCATTTTTCACATCCGAGGTTCCGACTCATGTCTTTACGTTCTATGTACATACTGTAGATGAAGATCTTATTGGTCAAACATTCTGCGATGCTTTACAAGATGGACAAGATCCAATGCAGCCGAACAATGCTGGTCCTCCTGAAGGTGTCGTATTTGATCTTTATGCCTATTATTCCTGCGTTTATTTTTCCCCAAACGCGGCACCGGTAATTGAGTCGTTCGAGCTTCCGTATGATTGCGGCTACACCGATTTCTCGGTTGCTGTCGACATCTATGATGTCGATGGCGATGCCATTGTGATCGAAGGCTTGACTGCCGGTACAATTGCGCTGGATCCTGATAATCCTTTCACTCCGGATGAGCTTCCGGATGAGGGCATTACCTGGCATTACATTCTCGACTTCGATATGGAAGATTTCTGTGGCGAGTGCTTCAGCGGCGACGTTATCCTTTCCATCAATGACGGCAATGAGCATCCTGTTGAATTCAATGCCGGTGCTATCACTATTGTTGGCGAAGTTGTCGCCAGCATGGATGACGCTCTTTGGATCTGGCCTGGTTATGAAGATTGGATGCCGATATACCTCGATGCCTGCGGCGATTGCTTCTGCCTTGGCGCTTTCACATTCACCGTATGCTATGACGCGTCAGTCTTAAGCATTACCGATTGGGAAATGGGCGCTGCGTTACTTGGTGGCGACTACTGGGAGGTAAACTATGAGATTGAAGGTCCCGGTACTATCAGGTTCTTCTTTATCAACAATTTAAGCGACCAGGATCCAAATCGGGACATCTGTGCCATTAATCCCCAGGAACCGATTGTAAGGATGTTGTTCCTGTTGAATCCCGCATATGAGTATCTAGACGACTTCTGCATACCGGTTTGTTTCTGTGACGAGACTTTTGAGGATAACACAGTTACGGATGCATCCGGTTATCATTCCTGGATTCCCGAAGGCTGCGATGACGCTCCGGACAGCAGTGAGTTTGGCACTCTGCTGCTGACTCTCGAGTGCGGCAATGTCAAGGTGATGAAACGGCATAATGTTGTCATAGGCGACCTTAACCTGAACGGTTATGCGTTTGAAGTTGGGGACGTTGTGGTGCTGGCTAATCACTTGATTGATCCGGTTGCCAATCCGTTCACTCTTCGTCAGATGTTTGCTTCTGATGTTAACGAGGACGATATCCAGGCTTCAATTGCCGACCTTATCTATATGATCAATTACATTGTTAACGGCGGCGCCGGCAAGGTAACCCCGCTTGATGTGGTGGCTACCGTATCGATGCCGACTAATGCCGAAGGCGATGTTGATGTGATGATCTCCTCAGAGACCAGTGTTGGCGGCGCTATAGTCTCAATCAACCATGCCGGTTTTGAGATTGGCGCTCCTGTTGCCGAAGGTATGGATCTGGATTACACGGACAATGGCGAAGTCATGACTGTATTGGTTTATGACATGGAGGCGAATTCATTCGCTCCGGGTTCTAATGTCTTGTTTACGATTCCGGCTGTTACAGGCGACCTGACATTCGGCGATGTTTCTGTATCCGATAACCGCGGCGCGCTTCTGGATGCTCGTAGCGAGCTGTCCATACCGCTGCCGACCGAGTTTACGGTAGCACAGAACTATCCGAATCCGTTCAACGCCATGACCAGGATTAACTTCACTCTGCCGACCGAGGCTAATGTAAATATTAATATTTACAACGTGGCCGGTCAGCTGGTTGAGTCTATTGATCGTGGCGAAATGGCGGCTGGTTATCATACAGTCGTCTGGGATGCCAGTGATATTGCCAGCGGTATCTACTTCTACAGAGTAGTTGCCGGCGATCACTCCAAAACCATGAAGATGACACTGCTGAAGTAAGATACTTTAGTAGCGATTTTTCTTGGAAGAAAAGGTGAGAGAGGCTTATGCCTCTCTTGCCTCTTAAAAAGAAAAGAGAACTTTGCAACAAATGTGTAATGTAATGCAGAATCGGGAAGGGATGAATATTTAATCACACATTGTATGTGATTGAAGTATATGGGAGTTATTGAAGTAATTTATCTAATTTATGTATTAAACCCTAAAAGAAAGGCGGTATGGTATTTGCTTAAATGATATTGAATAAATTGTAATTGTGGGGTAGTATTATGAAAATTTTAGTATTAGTAGTTTTTTTAATCGCCACTTTTTTCTTCAACGATTTAATATTTTGTCAGGAAATAGACAGTTTGAGTTTGCCAACAATTTATGCCGCACAGGCAGATACGGCTGAGGTTGCTTTATATCTCAGCAATCAATCGTTTACAGTCGGAGCCCTGTCAACTAAAATTTTGTTGGCAGATTCGACACAAGCACGATTTGTTGATGTTCAACGCGGCGCGGCTGTTGATAATTTTGCATTGTTTATCGCTCCTTTTACTGAGGGGTCGCTAAGGCTTAATGCCCTTGCTAATTGGCCGAATTATGATCTGGTTCCACCTCTGCCCTTGGGGCGTCATGAAATTGCGGTTTTAAAAATCGCCATTGATAATACAGTTGAAATTGGCGCTCGATTCATTATTTCTTTTGACCGTTCCAGCGAATTTTTAAATATGATATCCGATTCTTCCGGCTATATGACGGCAGAACCTTATACGGTTGATGGAGTTATTATTATCGATCCTTATAATGATATGGAGATAGTTCAACCGGCTCCGGTTGATTTTATTTTAGATGGTAATTATCCAAATCCCTTTAATGCCAGCACAAATATCGGATTTTCTATTAAGCAGCCCGGTCATGTTTTGCTTGAGGTATATGATATTCTTGGCAAAAGGGTAGCTGTTTTATTCGACAGCTATGTTTCTTCCGGAACCTATAACGTTGTTTGGAATGGAGTCTCTGGTAATAACCAGCCTTTATCCTCAGGGCTGTATTTTTACAGGTTGACGAGTGAAGGAATATCTTTGACCAAAAAAATGAGCCTGGTTAAATGAAGAAATATCTAAGGCATCTTAAATATGACTTTTTAGCAACGGCAGTTGTATTGTTTCCAGGATTTTGCGAGTATGCTGATAAGGAGGTATCTTCTTGAGTTTATTGCTATGCTTTGTATTTAGGTCATTTGTCGATGTTAAGAGATGATTTGTTGACGTAAAGAGGCCGGTGATGAAAGGCAGACTTTTGAGTAGAAAATATATAATTATTTTACTGTCAACGATGTTTATTTGTATTTCTGCTTCTTCAGCATTATTTGCCCAGAGTCAGGATACGCTGAGAATAATTTCTGCCGTAGGAGTGCCTGATGATACAGTAAGTGTATTTGTCAATATGGCTAACCATTCTGATTCTATCGCAGGCTTTATACTGAATATTGCTTATAACCCTAATGCTCTTGAGATAGCAGAGGTTCTTCCGACCATCAGGATTAGCGAATGGAGTCAATTCTCCTATAATTTTCCTACCGAGGGCGTCATTCATGTAGTCGCCTATACATGGGGGGCGCCGGTGCCTATTGGTTCTGAACCAGTAGTTGAGTTGAAGTTCAGGATTTTATTTACCGCTCCCAGAAATTCGCCAGTTATATTTGAAACAATTGAACAAAACCAGGATAATACTATTTCCAACTGGAATGGCTCAAGGCAAATTTTCCCGGAGCTTGTGGATGGTGTGGTGATCAACCAAGAAGGTCCTGAGAATGATCCTCCTGTTTTCACGGCAATTCCGCTAAATCCTCAATATGTCAATCCTGGCGGTCAACTTCAGTTTGATGTCGAAGCCTACGATTCGGATGGAGATTTTATCAGCCTCAGCGCTGAAAATCTTCCGCCAAACTCCAGTTTTACAGAGGATGAAGATTTCGGCCAGGTGCAGGGTACTTTTACGTTTAATCCGGTTGTTAATCAAGGTCCTGACACTTTTTATGTGAATTTTATTGTTGAAGACGTCTTTAACCTTCCAGTTCAACAATCTGTGACAATCTATTTGCTTGAGGGGGGTGGCAACCAGCCGCCGGTTATTTATCCTGTCGGCGCCCAGGCTGTTGCTGAAGGAGCGCATATTGAGTTTGAAGTCAGAGCCTATGATCCTGAAGGCGATATTATTACACTCGAGGCAGACAACGTTCCTCCAAATGCGCAGTTTGAGGCCGTTCAGGGGGATTCGACGGTATCGAGCACATTTTATTTTGATCCCGATTTTACCCAGGGACCTGATACATTGTTTGTAACTTTTGTTGCCAGGGATGATTATAATAATGTTACAAACATGTCAGTCCAGATTATTATTCTTGATGCGCCTAATGATTTTTTAGAAGTGGAACCGGAACAGGGCGCTTTACCTGGCGCTCAGCATAAAAGTCTAAATGTCAACCTTCGGAATGCCAAGCCTGTCTATGGCTTGCAGTTTGATCTCATCTATGATCCGCAAGTGTTGAATATTTTTGCTGCGATTCCTGATTCTGATCGTGTCTATGATCTGGCATTTTTCTCAGAAATCATTGAAGACGGACGTTATCGGGTAATGATTTTCTCTTTAGGTCTGGATTCCATCAAGGCCGGTTCTGGTAATATTGTTGAATTCATGTTAGATGTCGATCCATATGCGAATGTTGGACCTTCCGAAGTTCTATTTGATTCGGCGTCATCAGTTCAGGATTCACTTGGCGCCTCTAAGGATATAATTTCATTTGCCGGCGCTTTTAATATCGATTTGCTTGGAGACGCCAACCTTGACGATGTTGTTTCAGTAGGAGACTGTGTTGCTGTAATTGCCCATCTCCTTGATTGGATCGAGCTGGGCATCAGGTCATTTGATGCCGCTGATTACAATCGTGATGGTGATGTCCGAATTGCTGATTTACAAGAAATTGTAAATCATATCCTTGGTCGTTCCGGTAGTGCGCCTCCGCCTTTGGCCTCGGCTGGAAGTGTTGAGTTAATAAGAGAGGAATTGTATCCCGGTTTTCAGGGCGAGGCGCCTTTATGGCTGTCCTTGAACACCGAGGCCGCTGCTGTCCAGTTTACCGTAAAATACGATTCATCAGAAATTGAGTTTTACGGTATAACTGCCGGCGACATGGTATCTGATCTGGAGTTACAATTTAATGATACCGGTAATGAAATAAATGTTGTAATTTGTGATTTTGACCTGTCTGAATTTGGCCCCGGAGATGGAGTTCTGGTCAATTTAGATATAGAAATTATAGGTGATCGAACTGATCCTGCTTCAGCAATAAACGTTATCGACTTTGAAATAGTCAATGTTGACGCTCATACTCTGAATGTTGAAGTTCTTGGCGAACTTCCCTCACAATTCACGCTTTATCAGAACTACCCAAACCCATTTAACGCCACGACCTTGATATCGTTTGAGATGCCTTTCAGTTCGTTTGTTAAGATCAACGTTTATAATGTTTTAGGGCAGGTAGTTAATGAACTTTATTCCGGTTATCTGGAGGCTGGTCCTCATCAGGTGATGTGGAATGGGACCGGTTTGGACGGCGAAACTGTAACTTCGGGGATTTACTTCTATCGCCTTCAGGCGGACGGTGTAAACCGGACGAAGAAGATGTTGTTGGTGAAATAGCAAAGACCTCATTTTTTCTGGCTGATACTTAACTTTCATAAGTAACGGCGAATGTTGTGAGGACTTATAAAGAGGCTAAATAATGATAAAATTATTTGGGATTATTTCTAAATTTTTTCAGGAATGCTTAGCTGGTAATTATTTCTCGATTTTTTTATTAAATGGAATAGTCCTTACTAAAAGAGAAAATTACTTATCGGATGTAAGGAGTTTCTCATGAAATCGAATCCATCTCCGAATATTTATAGCATATATTCGTTTATGATTTTTTTGTTAACGATATGTTTATCGTTTTCTGTATATGCACAAACTGGCGGTTCGATAACCCCTATTAACTCCTTTTCTAATACTCAAGAGAGCACATCCTCAACTTCATTGGTAAATAGTGATGTTTTTATTGCGGGTTCAAACCTTGAGAATGGGATAGATTACTTAATTCTTTACTCCGCTGCTTATGGAGCTAACAGTACATCGTATATTCCACAGGTTGTTGTTACTCATGGTGAAATCACTATAGCTTCAGGTTCAGATGAAGGTTCATCTGGCGGCTCTCCTGAGGCTATGCGTGCTGCGTCTCTGCATGGTTTTTATGTTTTAACCGGTGATGGCAGTTCAGACTTAAGAATTCAGTGGTGTACAATTACCGGTGGCATAGCCTATATAAAAGGCAAATCTCTAATCGCAATCCCTCTTGAGAATTTAACAGAAAGTGAGGATTTCTGGTTCGTTCAGCAAAATGGCGATGATGCTGAAGTAACAACGAATGCAGGTTTTATAGACCTTCTGACAACGACAGTTGATCTTCCAGAAGATGATGATTACTTCGTTTTTATGAGCGCTGAGGGCTGGACCCCTTCTGGATCTAATAGTGATGGAGAGCAATTCCGTGGTGTTATTAACACTGTGGCTCAGAAAGCAACTATGGCCAAAGAATGGGAAGACAAGAGAGCAAGTAGGTCATTTTCTTATGTTGAGGTTAAAAATATAAGCGCTGGTAACAACACCTTTGAAATAGAGGTAGGTTCTGCACAGGGGGCCGCCTCGAGATCATTTCGAAGAGGACGAATTGTAGTTATAAAAGCCAGTGTTTTCGACCAAATCACATCAGCCAGTGAGGATTTTGATATATCAACAACAGCAAATCATCCTGCATTCGATAATTTTATAACACAATCTTACACTCCAAATCAGCAAGAGCATGTAGTCATAATAGGGAACACATGGAGCAATCAGGGGCAGGACTACAGGAGCATTATTGCCAGACTGGAAAATGTTACTGATAATACTTACTTCTCTGATTTTATTTCAGACGATTCCAAAGATATTAATATAGATAGAGATAGAGCAATGTTATCGGTGTTTGGGACAGAGGAGATATCTTCTCCAAAAACATATGCCTTACAAATTTCTGGCGAGTCTTCATACACTACTGCTCATCATTTCCAGTATGGAGACCTAATCATATGGAGTATGGCTCTTTCAGAGATGCCGCCTGTTTTGGATCCTATCGGCGCTAAGTTTGTTGATGAGGGCAGCCATCTTGAATTTGTGGTAACCGCTTCAGATCCTGATGGAGGCAGTTTAATTCTATCTGTCGGAAATGTCCCTTTCTATTCAACTTTTACTGATTCTGGCAACGGTCATGGTCTGTTTGTCTTCGATCCTGATTACACCCAGAGCGGCGTCTATCCGGTAAGGTTTATAGTCAGCGATGGAATACTTTCCGATACAGAGCTGGTTGATATAATTGTCAATAATATAAATGCAGCCCCGGTACTTGATCCTATAGGTTCCCGGTCAGTTGATGAGGGTTCACATCTTGAGTTTGTGGTTACCTCCTCTGATTTTGATAATGATGTTTTGACGTTGATAGCTGAGGATATGCCAACAAA
>Ga0114922_10004046_pt1 | contig 13639 bp, 16 predicted proteins | sample AartaG_FD_100975 | JGI IMG/M metagenome (GOLD analysis project Ga0114922, IMG submission 100975) | Deep subsurface microbial communities from Aarhus Bay to uncover new lineages of life (NeLLi) - Aarhus_00045 metaG | ecosystem: Environmental > Aquatic > Marine > Oceanic > Sediment | place...
GCGTAGTACGATACCAGGCATATCACATCACCCACTTTCTTTTAAATTTGACCAGAATTATAACTAAAAGATTCTTAATATTAAGAATTATAAATTTATTTAATGATATAATTTTGAAATATTTATAATAAAGGAAAAAGTATGGCAGTAGATAAAGCATGTGATAATAAAATATGTATGAAAAGTGAAGAGTGTGCTAGATATGAAGCTTATGAAAAAGGTGATAAAAATTACAAAACTTTTAAAGGTACAGAAGTAAAAGCTTGCGGTCAGTTTATACAAAAATAACAGTTTTAATTTATAACAATCAAATGTGATAAGATAAGTTCTACTTATTTATCAATCTGTTACTATCTAACACAAATCAAAAAGTTATCACAATTTTGTATCTTTTAAAGTTTCAATTTTATAATTATTTATAATAATTGTTTTATTGAAATAATAAAGGATGGAATATGGAATTAACATAATTATTAGGTTCGGTTGCATTAGCAACAATCTTATTTGCAGGTTTTACTGGTTGTAGTGATGATGCAGTGGCACTATCTGAGACAGAACTCGTTGTACAAGCTCTTGAAACAACTTCAGACTCTAATGTTGCAGCTGCGTTAGCAAAAGTAACTACTGGTGATGAGATTCCTTTTGGTGATGGCGCGTTTTCACCTTACGAGCGTGTAGCAGTTTTCCCAACTGTAAAAAAAGAAGATGGAAGTGTTGACCATGTTGCAACTTATGCAAAAGTGGCAGAGCTTGCAAATACATTTGCTAAAAGTGTAGCGAACATTAATGAGCCTGAAACTGATAGTGAAAACTTTAAAGGTGCTAACTGGATTCTTGCTGGTTATGAAACAACAGATACTGCTACTGATGAGAATATAAAGCATAATATTCTAGGAATCCCTACAAAACTTCCAATTGATCCGGCTGTTGCAATGTCAGCTGCAAATACTAAAAAAGTAAAAGTTGTTGAAGTGTGTAACTCAACTTATGCTGGTCAAGCTTTAGGTGTTGAAAATGTTGGTGGTACAAATGGTGCAAAAGTTCAAAACGGAATCTACCATGCAACTGCACTACCTTGTGAGGTAACTATCTATAATGATGAAGATGGTATCTATGTAGATATGTTAAATCCTGAAACTATTTTTACTCTTTTCTTTACAGAGGTATTTACATCTACAGAGATGGAAAATACAGACTTTAAAACGGCTATGATGGCTTTACCAACTCAAGTAAAATCAGAAATCTCTCAAATGATATACAACGCATTTGATGCAACTGAAGAGACATATACAAAAACAGATATTAAAATGGGTACTATCTATGCATCTATGTCAGCAGCTTTAGCTACAACAGATACAGCAAATAGTGGTAGTGAGCCTTATAGACACTATACATATACTGGTGATGGTGTAACAGAGTTTACAAGTACTGATGCAAAAGAGATTGCAGCAAAAATTATCACAACTATGACAAGTGATGAAGAGGGTACTGTTGGTGTTCAAGAGGATGCTCTAAAAGAACTTTTACCTAGTACTATAGCGGGAAAAATTCCATTATGGAGATCAGGAAGATTAGAGCCATTAAAAGTTCCAGGTGGTTCTTATATAGTTGAAGCGTGTTCACCAACTTATGCAAAAGAAGCACTCTCAACAGGTGAACACCATACAGCTGCACTTCCATGTGAGATAGCAGTATTTGTTAATCCTGAAGATGCTACAAAAATCGATATCTCAATCTTAAACCCTGAGTTTATGTTTGGTGCAATGTTTGCTGATGGTATGGCAAACATGAGTGCTGATGAAATTACAGCATTTAACACAATTATCTCTAATATCAATGGAGATTTAAAACAAATCGTTGATTATGCGATGGAGCATTCTGTAGATGGTTTTGATGGAACAAACACTAAAATAACTCCAGTAAACTACTAAAAAGTAAAAGCCTTTGGGCTTTGCTTTTTTATTTAAACCTTTAATATTCCCATAATATATCAATGGTACAATTTTTGCTTAAGAAATAATAATTATAATCAAGGATATATCATGAATGTAAGCTCAACTAGCTATATGGAACAAGCACAAACAAGAAAAATGGATGGTACAGGTAGTGGTGGCATGGGTGGAATGATGAAAGCTACAATGGCTGGACTTCCTGAACAAACACAAACTGATATTAAATCTTTGATGCAAACTCTTGACCCAACAAGTAAACAAGATGCAATGAAACAGATTACACAGATGGATACAGCAAATATGACAGTTGAGGATTTAACATCATCAATAATGGGTTTATTAAATCCATCTAGTAAATCATCAGAATCATCTTACCCTTCTTCTTTTAGCGTTTACGCATAGTTAAAAGATCGCTTTTCTAGTTGCAAATGTTATTTACGATATAATTCGTTTAATATTTAAAACTAGGAATTTCCATGCAATTCTCTGCACCACTTAAATCAAACTCTAAAAAAATCATGTTACTAGGTTCTGGCGAACTAGGAAAAGAAGTTATCATTGAAGCTCAAAGATTAGGTCTTGAGACTATCGCTGTTGATAGATACGAAAATGCTCCAGCTCATCATGTTGCACACCGTGCTTATGTTGTAAATATGCAAGATAAAGATGCTCTTTTAGAGATTATCCGTCGTGAAAAACCTGATTATATTTTACCTGAGATTGAGGCTCTTTCTATTGATGCTCTGTTTGAAGCTGAGAAAGAGGGATTCAATGTAATCCCTAATGCTGATGCAGTTTCTAAGACTATGAATCGTAAAAATATCCGTACTTTTGCAGCAGAGGAGTTAGGTTTAAAAACTGGTCCTTATAAGTTTGTAACTACAGAATCTGGAATGTTAGAAGCTGCCAAAGAGTTAGGATTCCCTTGTGTTATCAAACCTGTAATGTCTTCATCAGGTCATGGTCAATCAGTAGCAAGAAGTGAATCTGATATCCCTAACTCTTGGGAGATGGCTAAAGAGGCTCGTGGTGATGCGAGTGAGTTGATTGTTGAAGCTTTTGTTGATTTTGATTATGAGATTACTATGCTTACTGCTAGAAATGGCAAAGAGACTGTTTATTGTGAGCCTATTGGACATGAGCAAAGAGATGGTGATTATGTATTTTCTTGGCAACCAATGCAGATGAGCGAGTTAGCAAAACAACGCTCACAAGAGATGGCAAAAATTATCACTGATGGTCTTGGTGGTAGAGGTCTTTTTGGTGTAGAACTTTTTGTAAAAGGTGATGAAGTTTATTTCTCAGAGGTTTCACCTCGTCCACATGACACAGGGATGGTAACACTCATCACTCAATCACAAAGTGAGTTTGCACTACACCTTAGAGCTGTTCTTGGTCTTCCATTAGGTTTTACTTTCTATGGTGATGGTGCATCTGCTGCATTTAAATCAGAGGCTCATAACTACGCACCAGTTGTAGATATTGATGATTCTCTATTTACTGACAATTCATTCGTAAGAGTATTCTCAAAACCAGAAGCTCATAAAGGAAGAAGACTTGCAGTTGCACTTGTTTTTGATGAAGTTGAGAAAGCACTAGAGAAATCAAGAGAGTTGATTACTAAGATTAAAGATGTTTAAAAACTAAGGAGTTTATGATGGGTGCTGAGGATTATAAAGAACATTACACTTACAGTGATTATGAAAATTGGGAAGGTGATTGGGAGATTATAGATGGTTTTCCTTATGCTATGAGTCCTAAACCTATGATTAAACATCAGCAGGTTTCAGGAAATATCTATTCAGAACTAAGAACAAAAAATAGTTGTGAAAAATGTTTAGTAGCTATTGAGATTGACTATAAAGTATCAGAAGATACAGTAGTTTCACCTGATGTTCTTGTTGCTTGTGGAGATGATTTAGGCGATAAGTACCTTAAAAAAACTCCTCAGATAGTATTTGAGATTCTAAGTCCATCTACTCAAAGAAAAGATAGAAATGAGAAATATAAGCTGTATGAGGGTGAGGGGATTACATATTATGTAATTGTAGACTCACAAACAAAAATAGCTGAGATTTATAAGCTTGAAAATAATAAGTATCAATTAGATAAAAAGATATCTAATGAAAATTATAATTTTGATATAGATGATTGTAAAATAGAGTTTGAATTTGATAATATTTGGGTTTAAGTGCCTGACCATGATAAGGAAATAAATTGAAGATAGTTTTACTAGATGCTCTTACTTTTGGAGAGACAGATTTAAGTGGTTTTGATTCTTTAGGTGAGGTTGTGGTTTATCAAACAACATCGCCAGAGCTAACACAAGAGAGAATCGCTAACATGGATGTTATAGTAACAAACAAAGTTGTTATAAATGAAACACTTATGCAAAATACACCCTCATTAAAGCTTATATGTGTGGCTGCTACAGGGATGAATAATGTTGACTTGGAATCTGCAAAATTTCATAATATAGAAGTGAAAAATGTAGCTGGATACTCAACTAGTTCTGTAATCCAACATACTTTTTCAATGCTTTTTTATCTTATGGGTCATTCACGCTACTATGATGAGAATGTAAAAGATGGAAGCTACTCAAGAAGTTCGATTTTTACAGATGTCTCAAAACCATTTTCTGAGATAAAGGGTAAGAAGTGGGGAATTATTGGTCTTGGTAGTATTGGTCGTGGAGTTGCAAATATTGCAGAGGCTTTTGGAGCTGAAATATCTTACTACTCAACGAGTGGAAAAAATTCTACAACAGACTTTTTAAGAGAAAATCTTGATGAGATTCTAAAAAGCTGTGATATTATCACTATCCACGCACCATTAAATGAAAAAACAAATAATCTATTAGATTATGAAAAACTACAAACTTGTAAAGATGGAGCTATTGTTTTAAACCTTGGAAGAGGTGGAATTATTCATGAGGAAGCAATAGCACAAATTATTGATGAGAAAAATATCTACTTTGGTTTAGATGTTTTGACAAAAGAACCTATGAGAGAGAATCACCCTCTACTTAGTGTTAAAAATAAAGAGAATCTCTACATAACACCCCATATCGCATGGGCATCAGTTGAAGCTAGAGATACACTAATTGCCTTAACGATAGAGAATATTAAATCGCTGAACTAGCACTCTTTTTTTCTGCATTTCTAGCAGCTACCATTTTTCCATTTAGCTCAGAAGTTGCATTTCTTCTAGCTATAGAAAATGGTATGCCTCAATACGAAGCACTCCTCTTAGCTTCAAGTGGAAATATACTTGCAATTATTGCTAATTATTGGTTTGGTTATTGGCTTTATGATAAAACAAAAACTAAACTAAACTCTTCAAAAGTTGGGGTAAAATCTCTTCATATTGGGCATAAATACGGCTACGCAGCACTAGCTTTTTCATGGCTTCCTGTTATTGGTGATCCCCTTACTTTAGTTGCTGGAGTTCTTAGGATAAATTTTGTTTTATTTGTTGTGATTGCTGGATTTTTGAGAGTGGCGAGGTATTACTTTTTAACTTTTATTATATAAGAGCTTTTCATGTACTAAAAAGTACATGAAAAAAATGATTAGAAACGAAGCATTACACCTGCATAAACACCATCGAAATCAACAGCCATCCCCATATTGAGAAGCTCGGTTGTTTCTATTTTTTGCATTCTGTAACCAATCTCAATACCAGGTTCTATAACTGGAAAACTTGTAAATGTATAATCAAGTTTAGCTCTAACATCATAAACTCTAGTATCACTATATTCTATATATTTAACATCTGCTTCAGCCCCAAAACCTGTAAAAGGCAATTGTACTCTTGCTCTAACATAACCCAATGGGAAAACTACAGAATCTGTATCAGCAGAAAAAATACCAGTATCAGCAGATACCTCTAGCATTTTTAAATCAAGACCAAGATCAAGAGTTATCCAAGCTGTATTATCAAGTATATTGTAATATGGAACTACATCGTACTGAGTAAAATTCATGTTTCCAACTACATTACCTACCGAAGTACTTGCATACTCAACTCTTAAATTAGGAATAACAGGAGCAGGATGTTTTACCAATGCCCACGCATAAGCCTCTGTTTGTTCACTTTGACCTGTTACATCTACTATATTTATTTCACCAGCAGGTGTATGTGACCAAGCACCTACACCTAACTCAACTCTAGCTATATCTGCACTTAGTGTTGAAGCTAAAATAGCTCCACCAATGAAAGTTTTTAAAATTTTTTGCATATTGAAACTCCACTTATTAATACGAGATTATATCTAAGTGATGAGTTGTGTAAACTTAAGTTAATTGATTAAATAGGAGAAACCCAAGATATGAAACTTGGGTTATAGGGAGAAATAAAGTAAGCTAAAAAGCTTACTAAAGTCACTTAGGAGAATAAGTGATTAAATGAAAATATTATCTAAATTGCTTTGTATAAAAGGGCTTAGCTAACTGCAGCGATTGCAGCGTCGTAGTTAGGCTCTTCAGTAATTTCTGGAACGATCTCTTTGTAAGTTACAACACCCTCTTCGTTAACTGCGAAGATTGCTCTACAAGTAACACCAGCAAGAACAGAACCACCTAAAAGTACACCGTAAGCATTAGCGAAATCTTTGTTTCTGAAATCTGAAGTAACAGTTAAGTCATTGATTCCCTCAGTTGAACAAAAACGACCAGCAGCAAATGGAAGGTCAAGAGAAACGATAGTTGGCTTAACACCATCTAAAGAAGATGCTTTAGCATTGAAGTTACGAGTTTCAGTAGCACATACACCTGTGTCTAAAGAAGGAACAACGATGATAAGTTGTTTGTGACCTTGAGCTCCACCAACTGTAACATCACCTAAACCGTCTGAGTTAACAACAACGATTGCTGGTGCTTTATCTCCAACATTTACTTCATTTCCTAATAATTCTACGTCTGTACCTTTGAATTTTGTAGTAGCCATTTTGACCCCTTTTATTTTTTAATTTTAACGCTTAATGCGTTTGTTGAGAGAAGTATATTTTAAATCGGATAAAAATACTCTTATTTAGAAATAAACTGTTTTTGCATAAGATTAGATTCAGATTAGAGCTTGCTTCTAGGGGCAATATCTAAATCTTTTAATGAACTAAACATCTTTTTTTCATACATCTCAATGGCTACTCTCCCTATCATTGCAGCATTGTCTGAACAGTATTTTAGCTCACTTAAAAGTAACTCAGCCTTATGAGGTTTTAAAAGTTCCTCTATTTGAGAACGCAAGTAAAGATTAGCACTAGCACCACCAACAATAGCAAAAGTTTTTGGTTGCACAGTTTTAAAATACTTTTTTAACTTTTGAGTGAGGTGTGCCGTTGCAATATGCTCAAAAGATGCAGCGATATCTGAATAGTCATCTTTTTCACTTTTCTCGATTGCTAATCTAACAGCATTTTTAAGACCTGAATAAGAGAACGCAATAAGAGGAGATTGTGAAAGTGGTATAGTAAAGTTAAACTTTTTTCTATCCCCATCTTTTGCCAACTCTTGAATCGCTGGACCACCGGGATAACCTAGTCCCATCATCTTAGCTACCTTATCAAAACTCTCACCAAAAGAATCATCCATACTTTTAGCAACTGTTTCTATTTCAGTTAGGCTTTTTACTTCCATAACCTGAGTATGCCCACCGGAAACAAGTAGAACTGTTAAAGGAAAAATAGTCTCTTTTTCTATAAACAAAGAGTAGATATGTCCAATAAGATGGTTTACACCTATAAGAGGGATATCAAGAGCTATTGCTATAGCCTTTGCCATCGTTACACCCTCAACAAGTGTTACAGCTAAACCTGGAGTCGAAGTCACAGCAACAGCTTTTAAATCTTTAAAATAAGGTTCACACTCTTGTAAAATTTTGGGAAGTGCTTCAGCATGAAGTCTCGCTGCTAACTCTGGAACAACCCCACCATAAACTGAATGCTCTAACTCTTGACTTATTTTTTTGTGAAACAGAAGTTTTTTTGTTTTGATATCTGTGATTGATATTGCACTATCATCGCATGAACTTTCTATACTTAAAATCATATACTCTCTCTAACCTCTCTATCTATCTCAAACACATCATCAACACTTTTAGGTTCATAATCAAACTTCTCATAAGCTTCAATAATTGTTTTACTAATATCCATAAAACCTATCTCTTTGTTTATAAACTTCTCTATGGCTAGCTCATTTGAAGCGTTTACTATGACACCTCTGTTTGGATTACGAAGTAAATCTTCTTTTATTTCCCAAATAGGGTAACGAAGTTTATCTATTTCTTTAAACTCTAAAGTTCCTACTTTGAGTAAATCAACATGACTTAAAATATTTTCATCCATTTTCTCATTAAGGGCAAAAGCTATGGGGAGTTGCATACTAGCATTGGCAAAGTGGGCAGTGGTTGAGCCATCTTTGAAATCTATGAGTGCATGAATTAAAGATTTTGTCTCAATAATAGCGTCATATTCACCCTCACCAAAAAGCCATCTTGCCTCTAAAAGTTCAAACATTTTGTTTACCATAGTTGCAGAATCTATGGTGATTTTTTGACCCATTGACCAGTTTGGATGTTTTTGAGTATCTGCTAGGGTTGCATTTTGAAGTTTGTTTAACTCCCAATCTCTAAATGCTCCACCACTTGCTGTGATAATCATCTTACTTATAGGTCGCTCTTGCATCAGATACCATAGTCCGAAATGTTCAGAATCTATGGGTTGAATCTTAGATATATCTATAAAATTTCCACAAGCAACTAAAGATTCTTTGTTTGCTAAAGCTACTTTTTTTCCACACTCTATAGCTTTGAGAGTAGGGCGAAGACCAAGAAATCCAACAAGTGCATTTACAACAAGTTCACTCTTTGATTCTTCTATCACTTTGAGTATAGAATCTTCTCCAAAAAGTACATTGTTATGGTTCACATTGAGTACATCAGACTTATCTGCAATAACTACAATTTTTGGAGAGTGTATAAGAATCTGTTTATTTAAGAGTTCAATGTTTTTACCAGCAACTAAAACTTCAATAGAGATGTTGAATTTTTGAGCTACTAGAAGGGTGTTGACCCCAATAGAACCAGTTGAGCCTAAGATTACCAATTTATACTAACCCTCGTAGAAGAACAAGCATCACAATAGCACCAAAAAGATAGCCATCTATTCTATCAAGAACACCACCATGACCTGGAAGTAAGTTTCCACTATCTTTTACACCAGCAGTTCGCTTGAGTGAACTCTCAAAAAGATCACCAAATATAGAACTAACAGCAACACCAAAAGAGATAAGAAAGGCTATATCTAAGTCAACAATACTCAAACCCATAAACATACCAGAAAAAGTTGCAACAGCGATGCCACCTACTACACCCTCCATAGTTTTGTTAGGGCTAGTTGCACAGAACTGAGTTTTCCCTATACTTTTACCAACTGCATAAGCTCCAACATCTGTCATAGCAACAACCACTAAAAGCCATAGAAGTGAGATTACACCATACTCTTGGTACATTGTAAATATAAAAAGCATTCCCGCTGTAGGGTAGATAAATGGGAGAAAACTTTTCCAAGTTATATCTCTATCATAAGCAACAGCACTCGCGTATCCAACACCTGCAAGAACAAATAGGTCATCACCATAAGGGTAGACTCCCGCTATAAGCCAAAGAACTGCAGCGGCAACAAGTAGTGTATTGTTCTCTTTTATCTCAAAAAGTTTAAGAGATTCTTTAAATGCTAAAATATAGATAATACCAAAAACAGCCCACATAACAAAAAAGTTATCAATGATTCCTATTATTAATAGTGCAACAACTAAGGCTACTCCTGTAACGATTCTCTCTTTATGTTCACCAAAAAGATTCATATTATCTCCTAAAATTATATTGTAATGATTATATCTTATTGGAGTTTATATGCTTATTAGAGTGATTAACTTAGGAGAAGTTTTAACTCCTCTAACAACTCCTCTTTACTACTAGCACTCTCCTGGGTAGATTCTTTATCTATCTTCTCTAAAGCTTGTTTAATTTTTAATTCTGATACTGCAATTTTATCTTGATCTTCTGCGAGTTCCTCTTTACAATCTTCAAACTCTGTTATATTTAAAAAATTGATAACTATTAAGTTTTTATTTTCTTTAAATTCATTTACTTCGACATGATATATCTGTTCTTCATTATTTTTATTTAGAATCAATGCTTTATGATTTCTCTTTGGAAACTCTTCAAAATCTTTTAACCAATGTCTATCTTCTGTACTTTTTTGAAGAAAGTCTGTTCTATCTATAAAAAGCTCACATATACACTCATGTTTCTTTATAAACTCTTGTCTTGAAGTAAATGCTAACTCTAAGAAACATTGATTGTTCATAAAGATAATACCTTTTGTTTTATGAACAAGCATAACCATATTTGACTGTGAATGTAAAATCTCTCGTCTGAGATTATCTTCTTTTTCTTGCTTTAATTCAAGTAGTTTTTTTCTAGTAATATCTTCTCTAAATGAAACATACTCAACTATATTTTTGTCATCATCAAAAATTGGAAATATTATACTTCGTGTCCAGTAAAAACCTTTTTTCTTCGTATAATTCTTTACTTCACCTTGCCAAATTTTCCCAGAAGATATAGTTTTCCACATTTTCGTAAAAATAGCATCTTTCATATCTGGATGTTTTATCTTATTATGGGAGAAACCGATGAGTTCAGCTTTAGAGTAACCACTAATATCACAAAAATTTTGATTCACACTTGTAATAATGCCGTGAGTATCAGTTCTTGAGATAATTTGCATTTTGTTAAATACAGAATAGTATTGTTTCAAATAAGAGAGTTGAGTATTCATCTAGAAAACCTTATGACATATTTCTTTTAATATTGTAACCGAAATATTAAAAGAAATAGAGAGGTAAAGTTATAAATGATTAAAGAAAATTTTATAGTTTACTTATGAAACACGCTTAAGAATTAAAATTTGATTCCTTAAACTGTAATATCTAGTTTATGTATATGTTCACCCTCTTCATTATCAGATTCTTCTTCTAAATCTTTTTTTTCATTTCTTTGATTCTCTTGGTCAGCTTCATTTTTAGTATGCTCACGATCGGGATCAACTTCAGGATTTTCCTCAGCTGGACGAACCTTTAAAACTTTTTCATCTTTTTCATTTATTGTAGCTTGTGCTATCATATTTTGAAAATCTACACGATTATTATGAGCATTTTGAATTGCTGATGCACTAGCTGTCATCTGATTTACAAATATTGTGTTTCCAACTGCACCTACAGCCATAACAAACTCCTTTAATCTCTCGTATCCACCTCAATAGTTTTGTACTTATTATAAAGCACATTAGCACCACTTTGGATAGTTACTTCTCTTCTGGGAGTATAATCGACCAAATACTTATCTTTTGAAGTGGTTGTGAAATCTACACAGAGTCTTGCAGCACTTTGTATGATGTGAAGAGGGAGATTTTGTTTGTCAGTTCCTATAATAACATGAGCAGATGGTCTCTCTTTCATGTGAATCCAGATATCTTTAGCTCTTGCGTTACGAAGAACTTCTATGTTTCCTTTTTCATTTTTACCTAGTTGTACTTTATAACCCTCAATCCAAAAAATCTCTATAGAATCATTATGTTTTACTTTTTTACCTTGAATTTTTTTAGGAAACAAGAGTGAGATTTTTGCTACATCTGTAGCTTCTTGAACAATGTTTACAAATAGTTTGAGATGTTCTATTTTAGAAGATAAAGAATCTTTTTCAATATGAAGATTCTTAGCTCTTTGTTTCGCTTTTTTACTTTTTGTAAAAAGTGAAGTAGACATTTGTGCGACTGTTGGATAGGCTTTTTGCAGATGAATTTCCACTTCACTACCATCATAATCATCTAGTTTTAAAAGTTGTGTGTAGGGCTTTATCTTGTATATGTTAGATAAAATTAAGTTTCCATGATGTTGGGCTATCTCAGCTTCAGCAAATAAACTCTCTTCATCATCTAGGGAATTATATAGTTTTTCAAGTTTTTGCAGTTTCTTATTTAAAAAAGAGATTTTTTGCTTTTTAAGTGATGTTAGTTTTTGCTTTTGTTCTTTTGCATAAACATCATATAAAAACTCCTCTACATTTTCAAGTGGATACTCTTTTGCCTCAAACGGAGCATTTGGAACATCAAGTAAAACTTGCCCCACACGAACTTCACGAAAAGATGCAAAAAGGTCAACATGACGAAGTGCTTCAAGAACAATGTTGTTTTCATCAAGGATAATAATATTTGTATATTTACCTGTAAACTCCATCTGTAAATAAGTAATCTCCTCTTTATAAGCAGAGCTAACCGATGTTTTAAAGCGAATAATTTTATCATTATTAAGAAGCTCAACACTCAAAATATTTGAGCGATTGAACCTTTTTGCTAAAACCACATCAAAGGGAGCATTATAAACTTTAGAACGACTAAATGAGCCACATTTAAAGATAGTAGAGTTGGAGCGTTGCATATTAAAATACAACTCATCATACTTGTCAAACGCTATTTTGACAATAGTATCTGAGACTCTATAAATAGCCGATATTTTTTTTAAATTTTGTATGTAAGTAGTTATTTGTTTTAGGTGTGATAGTTTCATAAATGTATTTTAGCTGATTTTTTGTTTTACTATATTCACAATAAAATATTGAAGCTCAAATGTCATAATTACTCTATATTCTTTTGATACAATTATTTATATAAGATACAGAAAAGGATTCTGAATGCGTATTCTGTTAATTATTTTTTTTCTTTTTTTCACCTCTTTAAATGCTAATACAACAGATATCTCTTTAGCTCTTTCATGGAAAAATCAATTTCAATTTGCTGGGTATTTTGTTGCAAAAGAGAAAGGATTTTATAAAGATGCTGGTCTTAATGTTGATATTATAGAATACGATTTACAGCGAGACATCTCTCAAGAGATTGCAACTTTAAAATATGATTTTGGAGTTGGACACTCCTCTTTGATTTTAGATAAATTAAATAGAGGTTTAGATATTGTGATGTTAGCCGCTATAAACCAATCTTCACCTCTTGTTTTATTAGCAAAAGAACGATTAGATATTAAAACTATAGTAGATATAGCAGGTAAAAAAATCATGATGAGTAATGATCAAACTTATATTGCTTCTATCAATGCAATGCTATCTTCTGCAAATTTTAAACAGAATAGTTTTGAGGTGATACCTACTAGTTTTAATCCTATTGATTTAATAAATGGCAATGCCGACCTAATGATCTCTTATGCACCAAATGAACCTTTTTATTTAAAAGAAAAAGGTATCAGTTATACTATTTTTGACCCTAAAGAGTACGGCTATGATTTTTATAGTGACATACTTTTCACATCTGCACAGATGATTCAAAAAGACCCAAAAGTAGTTGATGACTTTTATAAGGCAACTATGAAAGGGTGGAGATATGCTTATGCTAATATGCAAGAGAGTGTAGAAATTATAGTAGATAAGTACAATACTCAAAACAAGTCCTTAAAGGCTCTTTTATTTGAAGCTGAAGCTTTAAAAAAACTGGCATTTAAAGAGGGTGTTAATTTTGGAGATATTAATAGATTAAAATTTACAGTAGTAGTCAAAAATTAGAATTCTAAAAAAGTGAGTTTGATATTAAGGTATAAATACCCTTATGAAAAACACCA